>Ga0209835_1000022_pt1 | contig 102561 bp, 102 predicted proteins | sample LakKivwa52mmetaG_FD_184138 | JGI IMG/M metagenome (GOLD analysis project Ga0209835, IMG submission 184138) | Anoxic lake water microbial communities from Lake Kivu, Rwanda to study Microbial Dark Matter (Phase II) - Lake Kivu water 52m metaG... | ecosystem: Environmental > Aquatic > Freshwater...
ATTACCGATGCCCCGCTGAGTGTTCGCGATCTGGAGCGGCTTGCGTTAAGGGCATCGTTTGGCATGGCCAGGGCCGGGGGAATTGCCACGAATGGCAGTGGCGACTATGTAATTGCCATTTCAACTGCCAGTGAGAACAGGGTGTTACACTCGTCGCGGCAGCTTGTTGAAGACCGCAGACAGTTCCGCAGCGACAGGATTGATATACTGTTCCAGGCGGCGGTTGAGGCTACCGAAGAGGCCATAATCAACTCTCTTTTCGCGGCAGAGACCGTTACAGGCCTCAACGGAAGGGTGAGGTCGCAGGCACTGCCTGTAGATGAGGTGCTTGGAATAATGAGGAAATACAACCGGCTGGAGAGAGAAGAGTAAGAGACAAAAATTCCTTAATCTACCTGATGGAATAACTTCTGAAAAACTGTAAGTTTGGGGTTTCAGAACCACAATGTAAAACAGAAAAAAGGGAGAAGATGAGTAAGGATTCAAGGGGAAGTGCTCCTGTAGCAGGGGCAGTTTACGGACTCGGATTAATTGGTGCAGCAGTTTACTACATTTCGGCGGCAGCATCGTTCTGGACAGGTGTGCTTGGGTTCCTGAAGGCAATAGTATGGCCGGCGTTCCTGGTTTACGAGGCTATGAAGAACCTCGGCATGTAGGAAAGGGAGCAGGCATGGAGGAGAGATACAATAAGCTGGCCGGGATGCTGAAGCGACTCGGCAGGGTTGCTGTCGCCTTTTCGGGTGGTGTCGACAGTTCATTTCTGCTGGCTGCAGCCACCAGGGAGCTGGGAGATAATGCCGTAGGTATAACCATTGATTCACCGGCCCTGCCAAGAAGTGAACTGGAGGATGCCATCAACATTGCTGCCCTTACCGGTTCGGGGCATATAATAATCGACTCGCCCGACATTGAGGAGGCAGTGAGGATGAATCCGGCCGACAGGTGCTACCACTGCAAGAAGACCGAGTTCGGGCAGGTGCTTGACAAGGCCCGTGAGCTGGGAATTGAGTATGTACTTGACGGCAGCAATGCCGATGACACCGCCGATTACCGTCCGGGCATGGCTGCGGTACAGGAGCTTAAGGTACTGAGTCCGCTGCTTGAACTGGGCTTCACAAAGAAGGAGATAAGAGAGCAATCACAGCGCCTGGGGTTATTCACATGGGACAAGCCGGCTTATGCATGTCTGTATTCACGAATTCCGTATGGCAGTGAGATTAAGCAGGAGGATCTGCTTAAGATAGAACTTTCGGAGAAGTACCTGATGAAGAATGGTTTCAGGGTGTCGCGTGTAAGGTGTCATGGCGATATAGCCCGTATCGAGGTTGAACCGGCCCTGGTTCCCCTCATAATGGCGGAACCATTGCGCAGTGAGGTTGTGAGAACCCTGAAGTCGTACGGATTCAGGTACGTTACCATCGACATTGAGGGCTACAGAATGGGAAGCCTGAATGAGGCGCTGAATATGTGACCGATTTTTGCAGGTGGAAAAAAATTGCTTTATTGTGAAAAATCGAAAAAAGGATTCACAATATGGCTGACAAAAAAAAGAGGGGTCTTGCGAAGATACTTCACTGGGTTGAGGTTGGAGGCAACGCCCTGCCCCACCCCGCAACACTTTTTTTGATACTGGCGCTGCTGGCGCTGCTCTTTTCATGGATCGGTCACATTGCAGGATGGGCAGTGACACACCCCGTTACGGGTGAAACCATTGCGACTGTCAACCTGCTGTCGAAGGGCGGTTTTCACCGCATAATGCTTGAGATGGTCAACAACTACACCGGTTTTGCTCCTCTGGGTATTGTGATGGTGGCCATACTTGGTATCGGCATAGCCGAGAGCAGCGGCCTGATCAGCGCTGCAATCAGGTTGCTGGTGCTGAAGTCGCCGCGAAGGATTCTTACTTTTGTAATCGTATTCACAGGAATTATATCAAATGTCGCATCCGACCTTGGTTATGTGCTTATCATCCCGCTCGCAGGGGTAATCTTCCATTCTGTAGGCCGCCATCCCATTGCCGGAATGGCAGCCGCCTTCGCCGGTGTTTCAGGCGGGTTCAGTGCCAATGTGCTGATAGGAACAATCGATCCGTTGCTGGCAGGACTCTCGACGGAAGCGGCGCACATAATTGACCCCGGTTACCTGGTGCTGCCAACTGCCAACTACTACTTCATGGCAGTATCGACTTTTGTAATTGCACTCACCGGAACCTGGGTCACCAGCAGGTTTGTGGAACCGAGGCTTGGTGTCTACACAGGCCATGTTGAACCAGAGCCTCTTGACAGGCTGAACCCCGGGGAGAAAAAGGGAATTGTATGGGTTATGGCAGCTGTACTGCTGATCTTTTTAACTATGCTTCTTTTACTTCTTCCTGCTGATGGTTTTCTGCGCGGACCAGACAACTCAATACTCACTTCGCCGGTTCTTAAGGGATTCATTGCCTTCCTGTTTGTCTTTGCAGCAATACTCGGAATAATATACGGAGCCATTACCGGCAAATTCAAAAGCGATGCCGACGTGGTGAAGGGCATGGTAGACAGCTTCAAGTCGCTGACTGCCTTCCTTGTTCTGGTATTTTTTGCGGCCCAGTTCGTAGCTTACTTCAGGTGGAGTAACCTGGGACTCATCATTGCCGTTGAAGGGGCAACATTCCTGAAGGAAGCCGACCTGGGCCTGATACCCATTACCATTATGTTTGTTATGCTATCGGGGTTCCTGAACATGTTTATGGGTAGCGCCTCGGCAAAGTGGGCAATACTTGGGCCGGTATTCGTACCGATGTTCATGCTGATGGGTTATTCGCCCGAGCTGTCGCAGGCGATCTACAGGGTTGGCGACAGTGTAACCAACATCATATCGCCAATGATGAGTTTCTTCGCCCTTATTATCGTATATTTTGAGAAGTACGACAAGAAAGCGGGTATCGGAACCCTCATCTCCACCATGCTGCCTTACTCGGTTATGTTTTTCATTGTATGGACATTACTGCTGATAATATGGATTCTCCTGCACCTTCCGCTGGGTCCGGGGTCAGGTATGTATTACTAAACATGAGTTCGGAAAAAGTAATATCTTCGGGTTGAAAAAAAGGTTCCAATAAGCCAGCCATATATTCGTAAAATAATGAAGATTAGTACGTTGAGAGCAATACTGCCACTGCTGTGTATTATTGCAGTCCATTCTACGGCCAATGCCCAGTATTTTCAGGCAGTTAGAGGCTTGCGCAACGGCATATACGGAGAGGTTTACCCCACTCCCCGCGATTTCACAACGGGATTCATTTCGTTAAATTTTGAACACTTCTTCGGCGACAAGTACCGGCACGGCATAAGGGTGGGTATTCTGCCGGACTTCACCGAGTCTGTCTGTATCCCGATTACCTATTCCTACATCACCAAACCCTATGAAAATCATCATCTGGAGATAGGGTTTGGACTGGTTTCAAAAGTTGAATTCTTCGAGGGAACCATTTACCACGATATTGCCGTCGGCATGTTTCCGCTTATGTACCGCTACACCAACAAGAGCAGGTTCTACTTCAGGGCCGGGGTGAACATATTCTACAGCTGGCCCATACTACCATCGCCGTCGGCCAGCATGGGGTTCAGATTCTGATTTTCACCGGTAATGTGTTATCTTTACCCGTTGCCGCTGTGAGGCACCAGGGCCAATGAGCATAACCACCGAGAACATATTATTGATCGGGTCGATATTGCTTTTCATAAGCATACTGGCCGGTAAAACATCGTACAGATTCGGAGTTCCGACACTTCTTTTCTTCCTGCTGATAGGGATGCTTGCCGGCAATGACGGCATTGGCAAAATTGAGTTCAACGACCCTCAAATTGCCCAGTTCATTGGTATTGTCGCACTTAACTTCATTCTCTTTTCCGGTGGCTTCGATACCGAGTGGAGGAGTGTGAGGCCGGTACTATGGCAGGGGGTATCGCTTTCAACCATAGGAGTGGTTATTACTGCGCTTACGGTGGGTGTTTTCATTTCGCTGGTTTCCGATTTCACAATAATTGAGGGTATGCTTCTGGGGGCCATTGTGGCATCAACCGATGCGGCGGCTGTATTTTCAATACTTCGTTCGAAAAATACCGGTCTGAAGCACAATCTCAGGCCGACCCTTGAACTTGAGAGCGGCAGTAACGATCCGATGGCTTATTTCCTTGTTCTGACATTCATAATGCTGATTACCGACCCGGAAAAGAGCAGCTGGAGTATCATTCCCTTCTTCCTCAGGCAGTTTATTGTGGGTGCCGTACTCGGACTGGCCACGGGATATTTTGGAAAACTGGTGATAAACCGCATTAGGCTCGATTATGAAGGTTTATATCCGGTGCTGGTAATAGCGCTAATGTTTTTTGCATTTGCAGGTTCAGACTTTGCAGGGGGTAACGGATTTCTCGCGGTTTATATTGCAGCGGTTTACCTTGGCAACCAGGACCTTATTCACAAGAAGACAATAATCAAGGTTTTCGACGGCTTCGCATGGCTTATGCAGATAGTGCTTTTCCTGACACTGGGTCTGCTTGTCACGCCATCAACGGTTCTGCCTGTTGTGGGTATAGGTTTGCTCATCTCAATCTTCCTGATCGTTATCGCCAGGCCCCTTAGTGTTTACCTCAGCCTTATACCATTCAGGCTGCGGAACCGCGAAAGAGTTTTCCTGTCATGGGTAGGACTGCGCGGGGCTGTGCCCATAGTATTTGCAACCTACCCCCTGATTGCAGGCATAGAGAAGGCCGGATCAATATTCAATATTGTATTCTTTATTTCGGTAACATCGATTCTCCTCCAGGGAACTACCCTTCCATTTGTGGCAAAACTGCTTCATGTCAGTCTGCCGGAAAGAGTTAGAAGGCGCACCCAGCTGGAAGTTGAACTCTCTGAGACGTTCAGGTCGGAAATTTCCGAAATCAGGATTCCCTCAGGCGGATCGGCAGCCGGCCGGAAGATTGTCGACCTGAGGTTCCCCCGTAGTGCCTTTATTATGATAATAAAACGTGATGGCATTTTCATAACACCCAATGGTTCAACCGAGTTAAGGGAGGGCGATACGCTGCTGATTCTCACCCACGATGAGAAGACACTAGGAGCCGTCAGGTCATGCCTGATGAAAGGCAGGGATCAGCCCGGGGAATTTGAGAGGAAGTTGCATTTGAGATAAAATATAATATTTTTGCATCCGTTAATAAAAGTGAAAATTAACCAGAAAAATGACTGATATGAAAAAACTATTACTGATTACAGCCGTAGCGATGATTTTGAGCAGTTGCGGACAGAAAACAACAAAACAGGCCGGGGTTGAGGCAACCGATGCCATACCTGTTACAGCAATTGGCGACCTGGTGACGAATCCGTTGGAGTTTGGTGACAAGGTTGTGAAAGTAGAAGGTGTGATTGACCATATGTGCCGTCACAGCGGTTCCAAGATGATGGTAAAGGGGAGTGATTCAGACCTGAGCGTCCATGTTCAGCTTGGTGATCTGGCCAGTGAGTTTAGTGTAGAACTTGAAGGAAGGACTGTAGTTCTGGAGGGGTTGTTTCAGTTTGAGGTAACCAACAAAGCCGAGCTTGGTGAAGATGCCCCTGAGAAGGCAGAAGGTGAAGAGCACGACTGCGCAGCTGAAAAGGCTGTTGCCGAAGCACTTAAGGCAAAGGGTATTGATCCGGCGATCTCCCCCTTTATTAAACTTGCCAAATACGAAATCAAGTAATAAAATTCCAAACTGAATTGGATAAGGTCAGGTCGCTTCCTGGCCTTATCTTTATTTACATCAGGGATGAACCTATACAAATTAAACAGGGTACTGCACAGGGATTTCGGATATTTCTTCTTCGGGATGACCATTATTTACGCAGTTTCGGGGATTGCACTCAACCACAGACATCACTGGAATTCAAACTATATCATCAGACAGGAGGTTATTTCCGTGGTTGTTCCTGACAGCAATGTGGTAAAGGATAAGGCATATGCCACAGGTATAATTGAGCAGATATCAGGCGATCTTAAATATAAGACCCACCTGACTTCAGCAAACAGTCTCAAGATATTTGTGGATGGCGGATCGGTATCGGTGAATCTCTCAACCGGAGAGGGACAGATCGAGACATTAAAAAAACGACCGATCTTTAACGAATTCAATTTTCTCCATTACAATAAACCAGCTAAGCTCTGGACCTGGTTCTCAGACATCTATTGCGTTGGCTTACTGATACTCGCAACAGGTGGCCTGTTTATTATAAAGGGCAAGAATGGGATCAAGGGACGGGGAGCATGGATGACGGCCATAGGGATAGCCATTCCGGTGATTCTGTTTTTCATGTATATGTGATGAAGGGCGTAATGACGTAATGTAATGGCATAGTAGGGACTACAATGGCCTAATGGGTTTAGGCAAGCGTTCCCGGATGTCGTATTCATGGCTTTGATAATTAATAACTTAACCTGCATATTATTGACAAATACAATACTAACCGGAAAAACTAATGAATTATGGGAAAACATGCAATTAAGATTGCCGGGCTGGACATTGAAAAATTACTTGCCATGCTTAACTCTGCACTTGCTGAAGAGTGGCTGGCCTACTACCAGTACTGGATAGGTGCCAGACTGATGGAAGGGCCGATGCGAAGTGAGGTGGAGCCGGAACTGCTTCTTCATGCCGATCAGGAGTTGAACCATGCTGTTATGGTAGTTGACAGGATCATTCAGCTTGGCGGAACGCCGCTTATCGATCCCAAGGATTGGGTTAAGCATGCGCGCTGTGCATACGATGCTCCTTCCGATCCGTATATTGAAGTGATTCTTGAGCAGAATCTTCAGGGAGAGAGGTGCGCGATACAGCGTTATCAGGAGATTGCGGAATTTACGGCAGGCAAGGACTTTGCCACACACCAGATGGCGACAACTATCCTGAATGAGGAACTCGAGCACGAGAATGACATCGAGGACTGGCTTACTGACCTCAACAGGATGAAGGAGGAGTGGAAAAAGATGAGGTTGTAGAGTGACTAGAGTTTGGGACTTCAGACAGCCGACAATTTTGGCATTGCGCTGCCTGCCGACTGGCGTCCGGGCGATGATGTTATTGTTTCCCCGGCAGGTAACTGCAATGTCGCAAAAGACAGGATGGAAGGGAAAGATGGTGAGATGGAATGCAAGGACTGGTTCTTCTGCACCAAAAAACTGCCTCTTGAAAAGGTAATGAAAGCACTTAAGAAGTAATACCGATCAGATTCGAAAAGTTATCCCGGCTCGTTCTGTGCCGGGATTTCTTTTTTACCCCGGATAATGTATATTTGGTGATTGTTCAATAGGGGTATGCTGAAAACAATTCTGATAGCAGGTACAGGAGGTTCTCAAAAAACCGGGTAAGCAGTAAAAGAGTTGATAATAATCATTTTTACAACTGTATAAATCGACATATTTGCATATTCAAATTTGAAAAGATACAGGTACACGGTATGTCGGAACCCGATTGTCCAAATATCGCAGGCTGCAGGCTGGTTAACGACCCGGGATTAAACATTCATCCAGATCAAAGACAAATGTACCTTGAATCATACTGCCACGGTTACAGTCCGGGCTATGAGGCTTGCTGCAGGTTCATCACCAAAAAGAGTATTTTCTTCTGTCCCGATTTTGTCCTGCCCGATTCTGCCATGACGCTGGATGAAATCCTCGACAAAATTGAAAGTGAAGCATAAAAGAAATAATTCATAAACATATGCCACAAATAGAACTTGAAGGAAGAGCGTTTGACGTTGACGGTGACGGTTTCCTGTCCAATCCTGAAATCTGGAACGAAGAAGTTGCAGTGCTGTTTGCGAAGAGTGACGGGATAGCTGAAATGAATGAAAAGCACTGGGCCGTGGTAAGGGTTATCAGGAAGCACTTCGAGGAGAAAGGCAATGCGCCAATGGTGAGGGTCCTCTGCCAGGATGCCGGAGTAAGGCTGAAGGAGGTTTATGAGCTTTTCCCACTGGGGCCTGCCAGGGGTGCATGCCGCATTGCAGGCTTGCCGAAACCCGACGGTTGCGTCTAAAACAGTACTTCTATGGAGTGGTATAAATTAATTTCGCTCGGAACCCTGGCTATTTGTCTTGGTTCATGCATATTCCATTTTATAAGGCTAATACAGCTTGGGAAGCCAATCGACTATTCGGTACAGGCAGGAGACACCACAAAGGCTGTAATTTACTCATTGACAGGTGCAATGAGTCCGGCAAAGAAGGAATCGGCATACCTTCATCTGCCTACTTACGCAGCGGGGATACTTTATCATCTTGGAACTTTTCTCGCTATTTTGCTTTTCTTCACAATAATAGCAGGAGCATCATACTCAGGCATTCTCAAATTAATAATTGTACTGTTTCTGTCGGTAACAACCATCTCGGGACTTATTATTCTCATTAAACGGTTAGTCAGTCCTGCCCTGAAATCACTTTCAAATCCTGACGATTACATATCAAATGCACTGGTTACCCTCTTTCAGGCTTTTACGGTATTAGTGCTGACATACCCGTCGTTTGAATGGGCATACTACGTTGCAGTCTCTTTGCTTCTACTCTATTTGCCTCTTGGCAAGCTGAAGCATGCCATATACTTTTTTGCCGCCCGTTACCATCTGGGATATTTTCTGGGATACAGGGGTACATGGCCTCCGGTAAAACAAAATACCCGATTCAGCTATGACCAGAGAGAATAAAAAAAAGAAGGCTATTGAGATTGTCAGCCGGAGGGATAACGGGAGGATGCTCAGCTACCTGAACAGTTGTGTTCACTGCGGGTTATGTGCCGACAGCTGCATATTTTATCTTACAGGCAATGATCCGAAGTTTATCCCGGCCAGGAAGGTTGACCTTGTAGCATCGGTTTACAGACGGTACAATACTCTTTCAGGAAGGTTGGTACCGGGGCTTACAGGTGCCCGGGAGCTGGATGATGAAACCGTCAGGGAGATGGTTGACCTGTTGTACGGAGCATGTACCATGTGCGGGCGATGCACTCTTCACTGCTCAGTTGGTCTCGATATCTCGGAGGTAGTGCGCACAGGCCGGAACATGCTCTCGGCAATGGATTTGGTTCCGGCAACACTGCAAAGTACGGTAAGGGCAGCCATGGAGACCGGCAACAATATGGGCATATCGAAGGAAGATCTGGTGGATACCATAAAATGGCTTGAAGAAGACCTTCAGTTTGAGCTTGACGACAACACTGCAAGGATACCCCTCGATGAACCGGGCAAGAAGGTGATATACACCCTTAATCCCCGCGAACCGAAGTTCTTTCCACTTTCAATTTCGGCAATGGCCAAGATATTCCACATTGCCGGTGAAAGCTGGACCCTTTCGACCAGGATGTATGATGTTACCAACTACGCCTATTTTTCGGGGAACGATGATGAAGCCTCGGAAATCGTCAACCGCCTTGCAGACGAAACCCTGGCGCTCGGAGCAGAAAAAGTTGTACTGGCAGAGTGCGGTCACGGGTCACGGTCGTTCAGATGGGAAGGTCCCAATTATATAAGCAGAAAATATCCCTTTAAAGTGCTGACATCAGTTGAGCTGATAAACGAATACATTAGAGAAGGGCGCATCAGTCCCGACCTATCAAAAAACACCAAAAAGGTGACCCTTCACGACCCCTGCAACCTGGTAAGAGGAGGAGGAATAATGAAGCAGCAGAGAGAGATTCTGAACCGGGCAGTTTCTGACTTTACAGAGATGAATCCGTTTGGGAACGACAATTACTGCTGCGGAGGAGGTGGAGGCCAGCTATCGATGAGCGAATATAATGACAGAAGGATGGGGGCCGGTAAAATCAAAGCCGACCAGATAAAGGCCACGGGAGCGGAAGTGGTGGTAACACCATGCCATAACTGTGTCGACCAGCTTATCCAGATCAACCAGGCCTACAAGCTAAATGTTCAGATAAAAACCATGGCAGAGATTGTTGCCGACGCATTATAAAGACACCTGACCTAACCACAAAAACACCAACCTATGAGTAAACTTATATACCTCGACAACTCAGCGACAAGCTTTCCGAAGCCCGATGTGGTTTACGATTTCATGCACAGTTTCTATAAAAAGCATGGGGTGAACCCGGGCCGTTCGGGTTTTGATGCCGCACTGGAAACCGAAGAGGTAGTTTCGAACACGAGGAAAATGCTCACCAACCTCTTTAATGGTGGCAGTGATCATAACAGACTGACTTTCAGCTACAACGCCACCGACTCACTAAACCTTATCCTGCAGGGTCTGGCTGAGAAGGGCGATCATGTTATTACAACGATGCTTGAGCACAACTCTGTTCTGAGGCCATTGTACCACATGGAGATGGATGGCCGGATAGAGGTTACTTATCTTCCCTTTGATGAGTCGGGCTATGTTCATCCTGATGATGTTAGGAAAGCCATCAGGAAGAACACGAAGATGGTGGTTTTGAATCACTGTTCGAATGTAATCGGTACAATACAGCCGGTTGCCGAAATTGGGAAAATATGCCGCGAATCAGGGGTGCTATTAGTGGTAGACGGAAGCCAGAGTGCCGGCGCCGTACGTGTCGACATGCAGGCCATGAATATTGATGCGTTTATTTTCACAGGCCATAAGTGCCTGATGGGCCCTACCGGCATAGGTGGTTCCTATGTAAGGGAGGGTGTTACGGTTCGTCATACCCGCTATGGAGGAACCGGTGTTCGCTCTGCTCACCCCACCCATCTCGATGAGTATCCGTACAGACTGGAAACAGGAACACTGAACCTTGTCGGTGTTGCAGGTCTTCATGCAGGGGTTAAGTGGGTACAGGAACAGGGCATTGACAATCTCCACAAAAAGGAGATGGATCTCTGGGCAAAACTTAAGGAGGGTATTGAGAAAAACGAAACTGTCACCACCTATTGTGCCAACAGTGCTGCCAATCATAATCCTGTGCTGAGCTTCAATATAAAAGGATTTGAGGCAGGCGATGTAGGCACCATGCTTGATGTTGACTATAATATTGCCTGCCGCACGGGACTGCAGTGTGCGCCACTGGTTCACAGGCATATGGGAACAGAATCAATTCACGGCACTGTCAGGTTCAGCATCGGACCGTTCACAACTCACGAGCATGTTGAGGCAGCCATAGAGGCTGTTGCAGATATTGCAGGGATAAGGAATTGATCTTATCTCAGGACAAGCGTCTGATGTAAATCTCCGGAGCAGCCCTTCGTGTTAGGCAGCCTTAGGGCAAATCTCTTATGCAAGCTAACCCTTCCGGCCAGATCTTTATAAAAGGTAACTCTTTTTATAAGCCCTTTTCAGCACCCTCCGGCAACCTTTTTCTTGGCCACTCTCGGTATAATAGCCGGAAGCGCAGGAGCAGGAGCAGATGATCCATCGGCAGGAACTACGCCACCTCCGCCCAGAGCCATTGAGGCACTTTTCCGGAAATCATATCTGGCAAACTCCTCACTCGGGCTTGTAGAAGTAGGGGCCTGCGGGTTGAGAATATTGTCAAACCAGTAATTCAGCCCACCTTCGAGTACATAATTGTTCTCATAGCCCAGCTGGCGAGTGATCATCCATGCCTCGTTTGCCGTTACCGAACCATTTGAATAGAAGACATTCATCTTGATATCCTGATGGAGAATATCGGTCCATTCATCTGAAAGAATATCGGAAAACGGGATGTTAACAGCACCCGGCAGGCTGAATTTCTCAAACTCATCCTGGGGCCTTACATCAATCAGTCTTATCGACGGATCCTTACTCACCAGCATGTCTGCGATAAGCTCGGGAGCCAGAAACTGTGTTCGTGAATTTACCTCCTCAAGAAGCTGTCCGGCCGTAAGTTTATACGGTTTTGTGGTGTTCTGGGGAACCGCGGCTATTATCAGTCCGAGGGGGATGATTGCTGCGGCAAGAATTACTCGTGGGTTCATATCTTTTATGTTACTGGTTACTGGTTGCTGGTTGCTGGTTGCTGGTTGCTGGTTGCTGGTTGCTGGTTACTAGTTGCGGGTTGAGGGTTAATATTCTTCGCGCGGGAATTTCTTCTCGGCCCATTCGGCGACAAAGAACATGCCAACGGCGGCCAGGATAAGAAGAAGACCAAACACTCCATCCCTCATTCCAAGGGCTTCCGATACCTTAGGTTCGCCCAGGTATTTTGCCATATATAGCTCATCCCAGATGTCGTAGCCGATACCAAAGAGAAAAACTCCGATAAACAGCCCGATGATAAACACCATGCCGTCAATTTTGCCTATCGAAGCGGCGCAGAAACTTGTTCCGGGGCAGAAACCGCCGAGGATAAATCCGGCTCCCATAACAACCCCGCCAACAATGGCTGAGGTGAGGAAAGTCGGGTTGACATACACCCAGTTAAGGTCGATCCATCCGAAGAGGCTCATAAAGAGAAGCCCGAGCATTGCGGTTATTGCTGCTGTGAAGAATACCTTCAGCACCACGGTATCGTAACCGTAGAATACACCGGCCAGTTTACGGCTCGATGAAAATCCGCTGCTTTCAAGTACCCATCCGAATCCTATACCAATGATAAAGGCAAGGAACAGGTTGGTGTTCTCCGATATAAATTCATTTACTGCCAGTGGTCCCATAGTTGTAACTTGTTTAAATCCAGTTTCTTCTTACAAAGTATGCCAGTGCGAATGCAGTGCCGAAAATAGCCATCATGGTTATGAACCCGCCGAGCGACAGCACTGCCATTCCGCTGAGGGCTGCTCCGCTGGTACATCCGCGGCCCAGCTGGGAGCCAAATCCGAACAGTATTCCGCCTGCCAGTGCGAATATCAGCCTTCGCTTCGAGGTAATCTTCGGGTTATGTTCCACCTTTAACTTCAGCCTGCCTGCCATGGTTCCCGACAGAAAACCGCCGACAATAACCCCGAGCATCTGGAACACCAGCCATGTCTTCATGGGGCTCCCCTCGTGTGAATCACGGAATTCCTGAACAAATCCCGATCCGGCTGAGGCATCGGGAGCAATGGCTTCCATACCTGTAACGATAACACTCTTTATTGCGCCGCTGGCCCCTAGTCCGCGTCCTGCCACAAAGTTGGCCGCAATCAGAACCAGTCCGAGCAGCACGCCGCCGAGGTACGGATTCAGGTAGCGTCTGCCTCTCTCTACAGTTGCTGTTGTATTCATATTTTATAGTTTAATGTTTTCAGTATAACCACCGGCTCTCCTGGCCGGCGAATGCAAATATAAACCTGAACATCAGGCTGCCGAACAGCACCAACGCTCCGGGAATCATTGCGGGTATATGGTAACCCCTGAGTTCCAGAATATCGAGAACAGCAGGGAGCACTATGCCGAGGGCCACCACGAATACCCAGAACGGTACCGTCCAGGCTCCGCCGAGGAATAGCATCGCGGCCTCAATCTGCACCTCGGTGCTGGCCAGGAACCCCATGAACATGTGGGTTATGAGGAAGAGTTCGATCCCGAGTATGATCAGATCGATTCTGGTCATCAGCAGACGTTCGGCGTGGTTTTTCGACATAAGGATAATAGCTGCCGCTCCGGCCGACATACCTGAAGCGAGGAAGAGCGGGCCCAGTATTGAGGTGTTCCAGAGTGGCCGCGCATTGAAAGCAGAAAACAAAATACCCGTATAGATTCCGAGGATTACTGAAAATATCATCATTATCCAGGCGAGGGTAAGCTTATGCTTCGAGAAGAATGCCTCGAGTTCCACCAGCCATTTGTAAGGCCATTTAAACTTCGGGAAGAGATCGTTTATGTGCAGAGCCGACCAGATAATGGATGCCGGGGTGACCACCATCAGTGTCCAGGCACCCCACGACATGGGCGACTGAATCTTCAGGGTGGTGTACAACTGCCAGAACCAGGCCTTGTGGTTAAGGTCATAGAAAAGAGCCAGAAGGCCTATAATCAGCAGGAAAGGTGTTATAAATGGGGCTTTCCGCACAATTGTCCTGTACACATCCTCCTTGCCGAGAATATAATAAAGGGCTGCAAAGAAGAGTATTCCGGCCGCTAGCCCGCCAAGGAAAAGGTACAGGGGTATTGGCCAGTGCCAGATGTGCAGATGCGGGTCGATGAGGTGATTTGCCCTTCCGCTGATGATTATTTCCTCGTTCATATTGCTTTTCAGATTAGGAAGTAAAGGTGAGGTTTTGTTCCGGCCTCGGGGATAAGGGTTTTATACTTTCTCTTTTTGAGAACCCTGCTAACGTTGCTGTTGGGGTCGTCAAGATCGCCAAAATACATGCATCTGGTGGGGCATACAGCAACACATGCAGGTTCCAGCCCCTTTTTTACCCTGTGGATACAGAAGGTGCATTTATCGACATGCCCTTCAGGGTGCGGGAAACGGGCATCATAAGGGCATGAGGCAATACAGGCTCCGCATCCTATGCATTTGTTGGGTATTACCAGTACAGTACCTCCGTCGGAATAGTGGCTTGCCCCTGTGGGGCAGCACCGTACGCAGGGCGCATTCTCACAATGGTTGCAACGCTCAGAGCGAATCTCCATTTCAAGCTGAGGGTAGGTTCCATCCATAACCTCAACAACCCAGTCGCGGCAGTAACCGATAGGTACATTGTTTTCTGTCTGGCATGCTACGACACAGTCGCTGCAGCCTACACATTTACGGGTATCGACAGCCATTGCATATCTCATGACACCACCTCACTTTCCGGCTTTTCGGTAAGGAAAGTAACAAAGTTACCTCTCATACCCGTTCCTCCCATAATTGGATCCATTAACACCTTTGTTATCAGTTTGGCATCGCTTGCACCCTTGCCGTAGGCGCGTGTAAGCCGCTTGTCGGCATGGCCGAAACCATGAACCATATATACAGAGTCCCATCTGATCCGTTCAGTAACCCTGACATTTATTGAGAATTCACTGGTGGCTCCATCCTGGTTTCTGAGCCATACCGGCTGACCATTTTCGAGGCCCCACACCTTTGCAACCTTCGGATTGACCCAGAGGGTGTTCACATCCATCAGGTCGGTGAGGTTGGGGTTATTGGCCGTACGGCTGAAGGTATGCATCGGGGCGCGTCCGTATATCAACCTGTAATAGCCATAGGGAGGTTCCTCGTGCGCAGTATATACCGGCAGAGGATCGAATCCTTCAGCTGCGAGGGCTGTGGAATACAGTTCGATTTTACCGGTATTTGTAAAGAATTCAACCTCTTCATTTTCTGCAAAGTAGAGATCGTCGTAGTCACGTTCGAAGGTCTTCACCCCTATTCGTTTCATCTCTTCGAGGGAGGAACCTATCTGCCGGAGTTGCCAGTCGAGGGCCTCCTCCATTGTATCCCATTTGAAATACTCTTCGAGACCCAGCCGTTTCGAGAGCTCCTTAGCCATCCAGGCAGCAGGTTTAGAATCGTACATAGGCTCTGCGGCAGGCATGCGCAGGGCAATCTGCGGCTTTCTGTGAGCGCCGGTGCGAATGCTGTCATACCTTTCGAGGTAGGTACATTCCGGCAGGACAATATCAGCCCAGCCTGTTATCTCCATTGGCATGGTATCGATGACAACCATTAGTTCCAGGTTCTGGATTGCCTCAATCGTATTCTTCTGATTTGGAAGAGTTTCAATAAGGTTCGTTCCGTTTATTATCCAGGCCTTGAAGTTGCACTCACTGTCGGGTGTAGGGATTGTGGCATCACATATTCCTGAAGCGAGTGCCAGGTCGGCCAGCGGGAATTTACCCGGGAACGCTTCTCTCCATGTTCTCTTCGGATCGGGGAACGGGGGACGCGGATAGGCTGGCAATTCAGCAAATGCCGGTCTGTAGAAACCTCCTCTCCTGCCCCATGAGCCAAGGATTGCATTAAGTATAGCTACGGCCCTGAGGCGCTGGGTATCATCTCCATACCATGTAACATGGCGGCCGGGATGAATTATAACAGCAGGGGCTGCGTTGGCCATCTCCCTGGCTGTTTCCCTTATAACATCGGGCTTAATGGTTGTCAAACCATAAGCCCATTCGGGGGTAAAATTCTTTACATGGTCGCGGAGGGCGTCAAAACCATAGGTATATTTCTCTACATATTTCTTATCGTACCGCTCCTCGCCTATTATTACATTCATCCAGGCAAGCAGCAGAGCCATGTCTGTGGAAGGTTTAATCGGCAGCCAGTATTTGGATTTGCTGGCGGCAGTGGAGAAGCGGGGATCGACGGTAATTATTGTTGCACCCTTGTCAATCGCATCGGACATCTCCTGCACCTGACCGTTATGCATGTTCTCGCCTATGTGGGAACCGATGAGCACCAGGCATCGGGTATCTCTGATATCTGTTATTTCGGGCGACTCAACGCCTTCGCCAAATGTTGTGATAAATGCCACTTCGCGCGGACCGCGGCACTGGGCGTACGACGGAGCTGCAATGCTTGTCGATCCGAAAGCCTTCAGAAGATCGCCGAAATAGGTTCCGCCTGAACCATGGGTAAACAATGCTATGCACTCCGGCCCGTGTTCTGCGGCAATTTTCTTCATCTTCTCACCGATGTTCATCTTCTCACCGATGTAGTCGAAAGCCTCATCCCAGCTGACAGGTTTAAACGATTGTGAACCCCGTTCACCTACCCTCATCAGAGGTGTCTTCAGGCGATCCTCATCGTAATACATACCAACGCCACCAGTTCCCCGTGGACAGAAGCGGCCATTGCTGTTCATATCCTCATCGTTCCCGATGATCTTCCATATCTTCCCTTCCTCATTTTTGTAGACCCATCCGGCACATTTCCAGAAGCATATCTCACAATAGGTAGGAGTTCTTAAGAGGTCAAGCCCTGCAAGAAGAGCTGCGTTCTCATCAGGACGGAAAAAGGAGCAGCCTGCCAGTCCGGTTGCCACAGCACCAGCTCCTGTAAGGGAAATCCTAATAAAATCTCTTCGGTTCGTCATTTATATATAATTGATATTATGCATTTTAAGATAATCTGACATAATTCATATTCACTTATCTATATATGTTGTATTATAAATGCGAATTTATTATTTTTTTTTTATTGTGAATTTAATAACAATGCTTCTTCTGTTAATTTAGAAAGTTTCTAAATTATTGCGTAAAGTACTTGACTTACAGGTTCACCTGGGGGTGTAATGCCTTCCTGTATCTCGCGATTGCCAGGATGCGCGCCTCATGGTGAGTTACAATTGGCTCCGGGTATGCTCCTGTTCCGAATTCCGGGATCCATTTCCGTATATACAATTCATGTGCATCAAATTTAAGTTGTTGAGTAACCGGATTGAACACCCTGAAATAGGGAGCTGCATCGCAACCGGTTCCGGCTGACCACTGCCAGTTTCCGTTGTTTGAGGATAGTTCATAGTCGACCAGTTTTGAGGCAAACCATGCCTCTCCCCAGCGCCAGTCGCACAGCAGATGTTTTACAAGAAAGCCGGCTGCTACCATTCTCACTCTGTTGTGCATGCAACCTGTCAGTGCCAGTTCGCGCATGCCGGCATCAACCAGCGGGTAACCTGTAAGTCCTGTACACCAAAGGTTGAAATGTTCCTCGTTGTTAATCCACTCAATATTATCATATCCGGGCCTGAAGCTTCGGGTTTCAACGTGCGGGAAGAAGTGAAGAATATGCATAAAGAATTCACGCCATACCAGTTCAGATGTAAATATCCGGCTGATGCCGTAAGTTCTCCTGAATACTTCCCTTATACTTATGGTACCAAATCTCAGGTGCGGACCCAGGCCGGTTCCTCCGTTTAATGCAGGATAATCCCTATGCTTCCCGTATGCCGCAATTCGTTCACTGCCTATGTCAAAATCCCTTACCAGCATGCCCGGGGATCTGAACCCAAGGGACTCGGGTGAAGGCGGATCTGAAAAGGTATCTGTCATTAATAACCCTGCAGTTTTTCCTGCTGAATCTTCAGCAGCAATCATGCCGGCACTGAAAAGCTCCGTCCATTTCTTCAGGAAGGGTGTAAATACCGTATATGGTTTACCGTCGGATTTCAATACGGAACCAGGTTCCATAACCAGCTGGTCGCTGAACAGTTTCAGTACCGATCCGGCAGCCTGAAGGGTATTGCCGGTTTTTTTGTCGCGGGCGATTGCGTATGATTCATAGTCGGTGTTGGCATAAACCGCCTTTATCCGGTATCGTGAGGTCAGATCGCGGAATATGGTTTCAGGGTCGCCATACATTGTCAGTAATCCGCTTCCGTTGTTCCTCAGCTTCGCATGCAGACCTGTAATTAGCCGGCAGATAAAGGATACCCTGGCATCGTCCTGCTCAAGCTTTGAGAGTATGTTGACATCGAAGATAAATAGTGGCAAAACGGGAAAGCCTGATTCCAGGGCATGTCTGAGGCCCCTGTTATCATCGGTCCGCAGATCGCGTCTGAACCAGTAAATAACAATCTCTTCTCTGCTATTCATTCCTCAACCATGAGCCAAAGCCTTCACTTCCTGAAATAACTAAATATCTTCTCCATCTCTTCATATCCGGCCCTTACGCCACGCATTCTGGTTTCCCTGCCACTACCGTCAGAATAGACAAACTCCGTCTCGGAGGAGATGCTTTCACGGATCATATTGCTCATTTTGCCATTTACGGGTGCGACAATTGATCCCGATCCGCATTTCTCTGTTTTTATGGAAAGTTTCTTCCGTTTCCTCCTGATTATTAACTCAGTGAGATTCGGATTCAACTGCACTAGCGATTCAACCACGGCTCCGTTGTATGTGGAAATAACTCGGTAGCTCCACCGATATGGAGAAATGCGATCAGTCCCATAAAAAAACGGCCCCTCCACGGTATCTTTGCCACCGACACCATAAGTGAAACTCCCGGAACTTCGAAATTATTGCACTGCAGCCATATCCATGACTCCGGAAAAGAGGTGCCCCAGTCTTTTTCAATATAGCCTCTCCCCCCTGAAAAATCGGTTACCGTTCCATTAACCGAAACAGACCCTTCAATCCTGTGATCTATTGAAACAACACCATGATTACACTCCATTCGCGGGACAAAGGAATACCAGCCCATTATACCCGGCCTGAGCAGGGATTTGGGCAAGGTTACCTGACCGGAGAAATGAAGCTCTCCTGTAATATTCCAGTTTTTATCGGCCAGGCTGACAGATGCTGATGATGCGGTAAAGACCGATTGTCCGATACGTACCATAAACCTTCGACGGTCGAAGCTGAACTCCTCAACAGGATACCTGAAGTAGGCAGTCCGACGGTTAATACCGTCAATATACTGGATAAACGAGTGCCTGTCGTCCGACAGGGAGATTCCGGGGATAAATGCAATTGCTCCTGAGCAATTTGCAGACACCATCTTGAAGTACCAGCCTTCAAAATAGTTGTTCATTTCAGGTGAGCCCTGGAATACCTCCGGGTTATAAATGCGGTATAGACTTTTCATAGTGATTATAAATATAGGTGTTTCATGGACATTTCTCACGAAATCATTTCACAAGAATAGCGAAGCCGTACAGGGAGCTATTGAAGTTTTATCAAATTGGCCTATCTTGCAGAGATATCACTGACGACACCAGTCCTTGTTATACATCAGACCAACAGCTTATTACATAATAAACTACGATTTTTCAGATAATGGAATTCTTTGATTCACCCGTTTTTGACTATGTGGTACTTCCGCTGGCGATTTTCACAGCCAGGATATTGGACGTATCGATGGGCACTTTGAGGATTATCTTCGTATCAAAGGGGATGAAGAGGGTTGCCCCCCTTATCGGCTTCGTGGAAGTTCTTATATGGATCATTGCCATAAGCAGGATAATGCAGAATCTCGATAACTGGCTCTGTTATCTGGCCTATGCCGGTGGATTCGCAACCGGCAACTATGTAGGGATGATAATTGAGGAAAAACTGGCTATCGGTCATGAAATGGTAAGGGTCATAACTAAGCGTGATCCATCGCAGCTTGTGGCCCGGCTGAAGGAGGAGGGTTACGGAATAACCTATGTCGATGCCCAGGGTGTAGATGGTGAGGTTGGCATTATATATATAATAGTACGACGGAGCATGATCAGGGAAGTTCTTGAGCACATAAACCATTATAATCCAAGGGCCCTTTATACCATCGAAAGCATTAAATATGTCAACAAGGAGATTTTCCACGGGAATGGACATATCCACGGAAAACCGCAACCGTCAAATGTCCGTAAGTAAGCCAGCCCCCTTTTCAATACCCGCATGCATGACCCTTACCATCTGTTTTCGTACAAAAAACTATCTTTGAAACATGTTTAATACAGGACCGGATGAAATTACTAACGAGGTCAAGGGGATTCAGGAACAGGGTAGCATTCAGGCTGAGTGCATCGAACAGCGGTATTTACAGATGGTACCTGAGAAATAATTACTGGCCCGAGTTTGCATCGGCTGAACATTTCGCCAGCGAGTTTTCCAAAACCAGGAGAGGTATAACCTTTCTTCAATTGGGATCGGGCACGTCGGTTCTTCATGACCCGATAAACAGGATTGCAAAAAGAGATGCATGGAAGGGTTTGGTAATTGAACCTTCCGGGGAGGTATTCAGGTATTATACCGCATCTCTGTACGGAAATCAGTCGGGGGTAACAGCTATTTGCCTGTCAACGGCAAACGGCAAATGGCATGAATTAATCTCTGAACAGATTAAGAGCCACAGAATTTCCAACCCTGCATGGCTGCAGATAAACTCGCCAGATGCAGGCACCTATGCACTAAGTCTTACGGGTGCTGATGAAATCACACCCGAAGTGTTTGCCATAGAATCGGGCAACATAAGACAGGAAGCAAAAACTGGAATCAGAACCAGTTTGAAGAGACGGGGATATGAGATAAAGCAACTGGGTGGTTACCTGGTGGCCGCCCTGAATCCCGATGAATATCTTTCCAGGTTCCTGCATGAAGATTAGAAAAGCCCGATGGCATTCAGGGATAACCGATACCTGCCGACATCTTGCGGGTTTGTTTCTGCTGATTGTTTCGATGCAGGCGGGCGGGCAGTACCCTGGAGGAAACCATGGCAGGTTAAGTATCCTTTTCATTGGTGACATAATGGGTCATGACAGTCAGATTGCATCTGCATATGATGAATCAGCCGGCACCTATGATTACCATCCTGTATTCCGGCATATTGCTCCGATAATAAAATCGCACGATATTGCGATAGGCAATCTGGAGGTGACCCTGGGCGGGCTACCCTACAAGGGTTACCCTCTGTTCAGTTCGCCAGCGGCACTTGCGGCAGCTGCCAGGGAGGCCGGCATAGGGGTTCTGGTCACAGCCAACAACCATAGTGTTGACAGGGGGCTGGCAGGGATAAACAGCACAATTGGAAGGCTTGACAGTCTTGGCATTATTCACACCGGCACCTACCGCACCGCTTCCGAACGGGATTCACTGGTTCCCTGCATAATTGAAAAAAACGGGATAAAGCTTGCCCTTCTTAATTACACATACGGAACGAACGGTATAAAGGTGCCTTTCCCGGCGGTAGTCGACCTGATTGACAGGAAGGTTATGGAGACCGACATTGGGGCGGCAATAAATTCCGGCGTTGATGCCACCATAGTTTTTATGCACTGGGGAACCGAATACGACACGGTACCTTCGGAACAGCAGACAGAGCTTGCACAGTGGTTATTTGACAAAGGTGTTATGATGGTTATAGGCTCTCATCCACATGTGATACAGCCGGCAATACTCACCCCTGGCGAATTACCTGGCAAAGACAGGCTTGTGGTCTATTCGCTGGGAAATTTTATTTCGAACCAGAGGAACAGGCGTACCGACGGAGGGATGATGGTATCGGTATTATTTGAGAAGGGTTCCGGGAGTGCGAGGATAAGCAGTGCTGGCTATATTCTTACATGGGTTTACACCCCTGTTGAAAACGGGAAAAGAAAATTCTATGTTCTTCCGGCTGCACGACATGATTCAGATAATGCCATTCCGGCCGACATCGATTCAAAGTCGAGACTCAGGATTTTCCTGAACGATTCGGGAAGGCTTCTTCAGAACAGCAGCCGGGGCCTATCGGAGATACGCTGACACCGGTTAAAAATTAATGATAATAATCTGTTCAAAGCAAATTGCATACTTATACAGGGACTAATCTAATTACCGATGATAACTGTACCAGGGAGATTTCTCATAGCCATACAACTCGCCTTAATACCGCTTACAACTTATTCACAGGCTGCCGATTCACAGATTATCAGGCAGTTAACCACTAACACCAGTTTCAGCGGCCAGTGGTTCCTGATATATAATGTTCAAGAGAGCGGTAGCGGGTATAATAACTCTTTTACCCTGAGAAGGGGATACATTACATTCAGCAAGAAGTTCAGCGACATTTTTTCTGTAAGGTTTACTCAGGACATTGTGCTTGACGAGGAGGGATCAGATGCCGGAAACATTGAGATGAGGCTTAAATACTGCCTGTTACATATTGAAAACTCTTACCTGCCGGTACTGAAGAACAGCTGGTGGGAGATCGGGCTTATCAACCGTCCGTTTTTCGGTTTTGAAGACAAGGTCAACGACTACAGGGTTCAGTCGGCCATGTTTCTTGACAAGTACAAAATACTCTCCTCGGCCGATTTCGGGGTTTCCTTTTCAGGGCTGATAGGGGGCGAGGTTAACCAGGAATATCAGAAAAACGTAAGCAGCAGCTTTCCGGGAAAATATGGGAGTTACTCTGTCGGGCTCTACAACGGCGGAGGCTATCATGCGATTGAAGCCAACAGCAATAAACTGGTTGAGGGGAGGATTACTATACGTCCTTTTGGAAACAGTATGCCCGGGTTTCAGGCAAGTTACAGTTTTGTGGCAGGAAAGGGAAATGTACCTTCAGCGCCTGATTTCAGCCTCAGTCACCTTTATCTCTCATGGCAGAGCCGCCCACTGGTAATAGCTGGTCAGATTTATAAAGGCATAGGAAACGGTGGCGGAACATTAACCGATGAGGAGGGCGCCCCCTGCAACAACAGAGGTTATTCGGTTTTCGGGGAGATGAAACTGATTCCAACGAACTGGGCATTGATGTCGAGGATTGACAGGCATCATATCGAATCGGAAAACCCCGATGATTGTTCATCATTCACCACCGGAATCTGTTACCGGTTTATGGGTAGCAACAAGTTTCTGGCTAACATCGATACCCGTAAGAAGAACGGTACTGTTACAAGAATTTATGAGGCTGCCATTGAGATCAGATTTTAGGCCGGCAGGATCGGAAAGCATATATTTTGCTACATTTGCGGAAACAGACGGATTATGGTACGTATGGTCTTCCAGGTAGTTCTGGTGATTCTTATTAACCAGGTTTCATTTGCACAGGAAAACCTGTCAGTTATTGATTCATACCTTGACAAGCTTCGAAGGGACAAGGGGTTGGTTTCGCCTAGTCAGCTCGAATACAAAGACATACAGGGATCTCCTTATCTGATTGATGAGTTCCGGCCCGGTTCACTTCACATGAAATCGGGCAATACCCTCCCAGGTGAGTTCAGGTATGACGTTTATGCTGACAGGATAGAATTCCGGAAGGATGACCAGGTATACCACATTGCCATTCCCGACAGCATATTGAAGCTGTACATCAGGGAGGCGACCATTGTATATCTCCCATATTCGGAGAAGACGGATATTAAGAAAGGTTACTTTCTGGCACTGTATGAAGGGTACTACTCAGTATATGAGAAGAGGACTAAGCAGTTTCAGAAAGCACAGGCACCACAACCTTACCAGGATGCTCCCATACCTGCAATGTTTCAGGACGCGGCGCCTGCAATCTACATGAAAGTGGGTGACAATCCGGCCTTAAGAGTTTCAAACACAAACGACATTGTATCGAAATGCGGCACCGAGGCGGGTGCAGCGCAGGATTTCATTAAAAGGAACAAAACCCGTTTCAGGGACATTAGCGATATTACCGAGCTTTTCAGGTATATTAACGGCAGTATTTCCAGATAGAACATTGTATTCCTTCCTCAGTCAGACGGGCACCGCTGATTAAAGGTAATCCGGCCAACCTTGGAGTAACAATTGCGCTCTTTCGTGGTACCGGTTGCACCATGTCGGAATAAAATGGCCGGACAGTGCAGCCGGAGAACGAAAAAATCAAAAAAAATGTTAATGGGATAATGTATTTCTTATATTTGCATTAGCATTAGCCAAACTAAAACCTTTTTTTTAACAAACCTAAAACTTAAACTATGAAGAAACTTACACTGATGATCGCAGTGTTTGTGCTCACCGGTTTTTCGGTGCTACTTGCACAGACAGTGGTTATTACGGGTACGGTTACTTCTTCGGTTGCCGGAGAAGGAGTCATACCCGGTGTTGCGGTATTGGTCAAGAGTACTACAATCGGAACCCAGACCGATGTCAACGGAAGGTACACCATTACTGTACCTGCAAATGCAACCACACTTCAATTTCAGTTTATCGGTATGGCCACGGTTGAAGAGACCATTGGAGGCCGTACCACGATAAACGTTACGATGAACCCCGATGTTGTGGGTCTTGCTGAGGTAGTGGTTACGAGTGGTTATGGTATTGTAAGATCTCCCAAGAGTTCTGCAGCCCTCAACCAGATTGTAACCGGGGACAAACTGAACGAGATCCGCCAGACCAACGTGAACAACGCACTTGCCGGTAAGGTTGCCGGTATTCAGGTTCGTTCACAGTCAGCAATGAAACTGAGTTCAACGGGCGAGATACGTCTCCGTGGCGCTGATGGTTTCGGCACCGGCTCAGGCATCATTTACGTTGTTGACGGTACCGTTATCACAAATGAAAGTGACATCAATATGGATGAGGTTGAGGATCTGAACGTTCTCTCCGGACCGGCTGCATCGGCTATCCTTGGTTCACAGGGTGCCAACGGTGCAATCATTATCACAACAAAAAAGGCTAAGGCATATGGAAGAGGACTGGGCGTTGAGCTCAACCTGGGTTACCAGATACAGACACCCGGAACACTGATGAACTATCAGAACAGTTACGGAGGTGGTGCATACGGTGATATGCTGAAGTTCACTTACAACCCGGCAATCCACCCTGCTCACTGGGCTTCACTCGACGGCAAGTATTACCATGACTATGCCGACGACTCAAGCTGGGGTCCCAGGATGGTAGGCCAGGAATATATTCCATGGTACGCATGGTATGAAGGTACCGATTATACCGGGAAGACTGCTAAGATGGTTCCACAGCCCAATAATGCAAGGGATTTCTACGAACTCGGACAGGTATGGAACAACAGCATTGCCTTCTCACAAAGCAGCGATAAGCTTGACCTGAGGGTTGTACTTGGCGATGTTTCGGTAAAGGGACTTCTGCCAACCACCTATCTGGACAAAAACTCACTTTCGGTTAGAACCGATTTCCAGCCCAACGATAAATGGACTATCGGCGCCAATGTTAACTTCAACACCACCTTTACTGAGGGTGAGTTCAATGACGGTTACTCAAACCAGTCGACCGGCGCCTTCAACCAGTGGTTCCACAGGAACCTCGACATGGGTATCATGAAGGAACTGAGGGGACTGAAGACCCCGACAGGTATCTATGCAAGCTGGAACCACAGGAACCCGACATCATACAGCCCATCAGACGAGAAGATGTTCTATGCCGGAAACTACTGGTACAACAACTACACATGGTTCGACCTGATATCGCTGCCAAGCAGAAGCGACCGCCTATGGGGAGATCTTTCAGCATCGTATGAGATAATAGAAGGGCTGAAGGCCAAGGTTACCTACCGCCGGCAGACACTGAGCTACTGGGCTGAAAACAAATACAGTAGCGATCTTAATGATTCGGGTACCCAAACCACAGGTAACGAGCCAAGGGCGAAAGGTTTCTACTATACCTACACCCAGTACACAACCCGTGAAAACTACGAAGCACTGCTCAGTTTCCAGAAGAAATTCGGAGATATTGCAGTCAATGCCAACGCAGGTTCAGACTTCTTTTCCACTATAAACAAGTCGAACAGTGCCCAGACGGTTGACGGTTTCAATGTACCCAACCTCTACACCATTGCCAACTCAAAGGCTCAGCCAAGTATAGGCAACAGCCGTTCAACCTCCGCCTATAATGCCCTTTTTGCAACGGGTGATATAGGTTTCAGGGACTTCCTATTCGCTGAATTCACAATCAGAAATGACTGGTACTCACAGTTACCGCCTGATAATAACTCGATCCTTTCAAAATCTTTCGGCGGGTCGTTTGTATTCAGCGACATTGTTGAGATACCGGCAATGACTTTCGGTAAGCTGAGGTTTGCATGGGGAGAGATCCCGACTGCGATCGGAACTTACCAGTATCCCGGTTTTGCCTATGGTGTAGGCCAGTTCCAGTGGGAAGGGAACTTCCTGATGGGAACGCCCGACCAGAGAGTTGACCCCAACATTAAGGGAGCCGTCAAGACCCAGAAAGAAGTTGGTCTTGAACTCCGCTTTCTGAGCGACCGGGTTGGTCTGACGGCAACATACTGGGATGGCACTGTTGTGAACATGCCATATTCGGTATCAGTTTCTCCCTATTCAGGTTTTACTTCATTGCTCACCAATACAGGAAGAATAGAGAAGCAGGGTGTTGACCTTATTTTCAACGTAAAACCGATACGCAGCAGCCAGCTTTCATGGGACCTGAACGTAACATGGGCATATCTTCTGAAGAACGAGATTGCAGAGATAGCAGAGGGTATTGACCGAATTACCGTTGAGACCTATTGGGGAACAGGCGTTCCCTACCTTGCACATATCAAGGGTCAGCCATGGGGTATGATTTATGGTAACGGTATACTTCGTAATCCTGATGGAAAGCCAATCCTGACAAGTACCGGGAACTACATCAATAATCCCAACGTTCTCTACGGTAACGTTCTGCCGAAGTTCACCGGGGGTATTCAGAATTCATTCAGGTTCCTGAACAACTTCACACTGGTAGCCAACATCGACTTCCAGTCGGGCGGCAAGTTCTATTCACTCTCCGACCAGTGGGGTACATTCTCGGGACTGACTGCCAGAACGGCAACGGTTAATGACAAGGGTAACCCCGTGCGTGACCCTGTAGCCGACGGCGGTGGTGTTAAGGTAACAGGCGTTCGTGATATTCAGGACTATGTTGCTAATCCTGACGCAGATCCTATCTGGGAAGACGTAGAGTATTATGTTGAGGCTATCACATATTTCCAGAACCTGTACAACAACAGGGCTTGTGACTTCTTCGTGTATGACCTCACATATGTGAAACTGAGAGAGGTTAGCTTCGGGTATAACATACCTGTCAGCAAGATTGGCTTCATCAGCGACTACATTTCAGCCGCAAGATTCTCAGTAGTGGCAAACAACCTGGCCATACTCTATGCCAAGACCGGTGACTTTGACCCGTCAGAGATTTCAGCAGCCGGTGGAGAGCGAGGACAAATGCCCTCAGTACGTTCATTCGGGGCCAATCTGAAGATTACTTTCTAACGGTGGGCTTGGTTGAAACTTTAAAACAACGAAGGATATGAAAAACAAGATAAACAAGATTCTGTCAGTTGTAATTCTGATAGTTATGGTGACCGGTTGCGACATGCTGTCTGATTTCGGCGACACCAACGTGAACCCGGCGGCTACAACGCAGCCAATAACTGCCGCACTTCTGACGAATGTAATGTCAGGAATAGGCGGTTACGCAACATCAACCAGGGGTGGTCTCTACTGCCAGTATTTTTCCGAGACCCAGTACACCGATGTCTCACTCTACTCGCTGCCCCAGCTCTCATCAACAGGCTACTATTCAGGCTACCTGTATGACCTTGAGAACATCGTCAAGCAGAATACCGAAGATGCCACCAAGGCAGCAGCAGCACTGAACGGAGCCAACGAGAACCAGATAGCTATTGCGCGCATACTTCAGAGCTATTTCTACTGGTGGATTACCGACCAGTGGGGAGATATCCCTTTTTCGAATGCACTCACGGGAGATCCGAACATTACATTTGACACCCAGGAGGATATCTATAAGGGAGTGATAGCTTCCCTCACCTCGGCAGTCGATATGTTCGTCACAACCGGAGCGCCTTTAAAAGGGGACCTCCATTACAAGGGAGACATTAACAAGTGGAAGAAGTTTGCCAACTCAATGAGGGTTCTGATGGCCATCAGGCTTTCGAACCGCTACCCCGGAGCATCTGACTACGCGGCAACCCAGCTAAAAGCTGCCCTCAACCATCCGGCAGGCGTGATTGAGAATAATGCCGACAACTTCAGAGTGGTGCCTCCGGGAGGTAACTTCAGAAACAACTGGTTTGCACTATATGATGGCCGCAGCGACTTTGCAGTCAGCAAAGAGATGGTTGATCGTATGGTAGCACTGACAGACACCAGAGTAAATATATTCGGATCATCAACTGTTGGTGTCCCTTACGGACTTCTCAGAGCCGCTGCCGAAGCCTTTACCAGCGCGAATCCCACATGGGCCAGGATAATGGCTCCGTCATGGAGGGAACAGACATCCCCCGTATTTGTAATGACAGCAGCACAGGTTTACCTTGCCAGGGCAGAGGCAGCCGACAGGGGATGGACGACAGAGAACATGGTTAATATGTATACTAATGGTATTACAGCCTCTCACACACAGTGGGGTCTGGCAGCACCTACAGCCGGCTATCTGGCTGGTGTTGAGCTTACCAACCCGGCAGGTACTAATGCAAACCTGGCACGCATAGCGCTGCAGCAGTATATTGCATTCTACCCCGACGGCCGCCAGGGCTGGTCGAACTGGAGGAGGACCAACATACCTGCACTCACTCCCACTCCGAATGCCACCAACGCCAGCAAGCTGATACCCAAGAGGTACACCTACGGCACATCTGAATGGGCAACCAGCAAGGCAGCAGTTGAAGCAGCTATTGCCAGACTGACCACCACTGGTCTTGATTCACCCGACTATCCGGTATGGTGGATGAATGTAACGAAATAGTAAGAAATATTAAAAAGTAGTAACAATATGAAAACACTACAGAATATTAAGATAGCGGCACTTCTTGTTGTCCTGGCTGTTCTGACCGGTTCCTGTATAGAGAACAAGGTGGAACCATTGGGCGACGAGGGACAGGTCCTTGTTAAGCTTACACCGGCCTCACCTTCTGGTTTCTTCCTCAGGGTTGCAGAAGGAACCGATCAGCCACAGACGTTTGCTCTTATTGACGTCAGGCGTGACGCTCCGACTGCAGCTGCTTTGAATGCAACTACAGTTGTAACCCTCACTTTCGACCAGGCGATAATAACAGCCTATAATTCAGCAAACGGAACCTCATTCATCCCGGTCCCATCGAACCTTTATACAACCAGCCCCGCATCGACAGGTGGTAACATTACTGTTACATTCGATCCCGGTGAGTTTGCGCAGCAGGTCAATCTCACAATTCCGAATGCCCTTCTGCTTGACCCGGCAAACCAGTATGCCATTGCATATAAGATGACCGTAACCTCGGGTGCAGGGGTACTCAGTACTTCATCGAGTGATGAGCTTGTTGTTCAGGTTTTGCCAAAGAACCCATGGGATGGAAAGTATAAGATGAAAGGCTTTATTATGAGGCCTGGTGATACCGGTGGACTTGAGGGATTCTTCTTAAATCAGGATTACACACTTGGTACCTCAGGGGCCAGGTCGGTTAAGTTCAACCGGGTTCAGGTCTGGGCCAACGGAGCCAATGTAGGCGGAATCGGGGTATGGTCAATCACCGTTGCAGCAAACGGTACAGATATATCTGTTACCGACCCTGGTGTTGCTGCCAACTTTGAGATGGTGCCGGGTTATCCTCATCGTTACGACCCTGCATTGAAAACATTCTTCTTCCAGGTACAGTGGGGTACCGCTACTCCAAGAAACAGGGGTTGTACCGATACCCTTGTATGGTACGCTAAATCGAAATAAGATTGATTGATAAAAAAAAAGAGGCGCGCAATTTTGCTCGCCTCTTTTTTTCTTTATATCTGATATTGTAGTAGATTTGATGCCGGAACAAAACCCGATAAATCATTATGAAAAGAGTTATTCTGTTTTCTTCACTGTTAATATCAATTACCGTAAACTCACAAATAAGCCGGTCGGCAGCCTATGACCAGATAACCTATCTTAAGAGAGAAAGTTTCATGGCTTCAAGTGCCGACTCATATAAGGATGTCAAGGGAAGTCCGTACCTCTATGATGGATTCCAGGAAGGAGTGATTTACACCAGGGGAGGAGATATTTTCCCTGGAGAATACAGGTTCGATATTTATGCAAACCGCATACAGTTCTTAAATAGCGGGGTTCTGTTCCAGATTGCATATCCCGACAGTGTTTCAAAAATTGAAATAGGTTTAACCACTTTGAAATATGTTGATTATTTGAACGGGGAGGGAGTAAAGAAAGGGTTTATGGTATTAATTGAGGAGGGTGAGTTTACGCTGCTTGAGCAGAGGAACAAGGACTTTTATGAAGCGTTGCCTGCCAAGCCATATCAGGAGCCCGCCCCTGCCCGCTTCGGGAACGGTAAGAGTGTAATATACCTCAAGGCCGGAAACAATCCGGCTGAGAGAGCAGGCAGCTCAAAGGATATTGTACGTATATGCGGCAACAGGGGCAACGATGCTAAAGACTTTATATCGAAAGAGAAGATAAATGTCAAGAAGGTTGATGACCTCAGAATACTCGTAAGCTACCTGAACAAATAGTCTCCTTACCAGAATCCAGGGTTCAGTTAACAATCCTGAAAAACAGCCACCGGCTTGCCGGGGAGTTTCACAGATGCTGTTGTACTCTTCCCTGATATTCCGAGCCTGCCTGCAGCCGGGCCGTTCTCACCTGGTATACAATCCCGAGGGGGAAGGTGAACAGGTCTCTGAGCATGTGCAGAACCCAGGCTGCCGGCTGCATAATATGAGTCTAAACAACGATCATCGGTTGAGGGATATATTGGAGGGAAAATGTTAGCTTTGCAGAAATACCAATTCACATGATATACGATTACAACACGCAGCGTTCGAGAATGGCGCTTCCGGAATACGGGAGGAATGTTCAGAAGATGATTAACCACATTAAGACCATTGAGGACCGTGAAGAGCGGAACCGGGCTGCGCGGACAATAATACAGATTATGGGGAACCTGAATCCCCACCTGCGCGATGTGGGCGATTTCAAGCACAAGTTGTGGGACCACCTGGCGCTGATATCGAATTTCGAACTTGACATTGATTCTCCCTATCCCAAACCCGAGCCTTCAAAATTCACAGAGAAGCCTAAGCGGGTTGCCTATAATCAGGGGCCAATAAGGTACATGCATTACGGGAGGGTTATACAGGACATGATAAAAAGTGTCTCGGTTATGGATGACGGCGCTGAAAAGAATTATCTTATAATCATGATCCTCAACCAGATGAAGAAGTCATATCTTACCTGGAACAAGGGACAGGTTGCCGACGAAACCATCATTCTGGATATGATGGAGATATCGGGAGGAAGGCTAAGGGTTGCTGAGGGAACGAAGCTCATGGAAGCAAGGGCGCTGGTTCCGCTGCAGCAGAAGAAGGCCCCGATGCCGGGTAAACAGAAAAAGAAAATCAACAAGCCGTTCCTCAGGAAAAAGCCAAAACAATACTGATATATGGGCAGCTTTATTGTTCAGGGCGGAACCAGACTCAGTGGCGAAATAGTTCCTCAGGGAGCAAAAAACGAGGTTCTGCAGATAATTTGCGCCACCCTGCTCACCGCCGAGAGAGTTACCATCAGGAACATTCCCGACATTATTGACGTAAGGAAGCTTATTGAGCTGGTTGAGTCAATCGGAGTAAAATTAACCCGGCACTCTGTTTCGGAAATCACCTTTGAAGCAGGCGGACTTGACGCCGGGTATCTGAGGTCGGATGATTTCCGCATAAAAAGCGCCACCCTGAGAGGTTCAATAATGATCGTAGGGCCTTTGCTTGCGCGCTTTGGACGTGCCTTTATACCCAAGCCGGGGGGCGATAAAATTGGCAGGCGACGGGTTGATACCCACTTCATGGGGTTCTCAAAACTTGGGGCCGACTTCATGTATGATGCTGAAAACGGCATCTACAGTGTTGAGGCCGAAAGACTCAAAGGTGCATATATACACCTCGACGAGGCTTCGGTAACAGGCACTGCCAACATTATTATGGCAGCAGTACTTGCCGAAGGCAGGACTACAATATATAACGCTGCCTGTGAACCATATATCCAGCAGCTCTGCAAAATGCTGGTTTCGATGGGTGCCGGTATATCGGGCATTGGCTCGAACCTGCTATACATTGACGGGGTTAAAGATCTGGGCGGCTGCACCCATACTGTCCTGCCTGATATGATAGAGATTGGTTCATTTATTGGAATGGCAGCCCTTACAAACTCGGAGATAACCATAAAAAATGTATCATACGACAATCTTGGTATTATTCCCGATTCATTCAGGAGATTGGGAATTACACTCGAGCGAAGGGGCGATGATATTTTCATTCCGGTTCAGGACCATTACGAAATTGAGACATTCATTGATGGATCAATTATGACCATTGCCGACGCCATATGGCCTGGACTTACTCCCGACCTGCTGAGTGTTTTCCTGGTCACGGCAATTCAGGCAAAGGGAGCCGTTCTTATTCATCAGAAGATGTTCGAGAGCAGGCTTTTCTTCGTTGACAAACTGCTTGACATGGGTGCACAGATAATTCTGTGCGATCCGCACAGGGCTACCGTGATAGGTCACGACAGAAAGATTCGCCTGCGGGGTACGGTAATGACATCGCCCGATATAAGGGCCGGTGTGGCACTGCTTATTGCCGCTATGTCGGCCGACGGCGAAAGCGTGATACACAATATTGAGCAAATTGACCGGGGTTATCAGAACATAGAGACCAGGCTTAATGCCATAGGTGCTTCAATACGAAGGATTTAACCTAAACTGCTTACACAAAAGATGCACACACGACGGTTTTACCAGATACCGCGGCTCAGCCTTGCACCGCTGGAAACACCAATTGAACCTTTGTCCAGACTATCAGCGTCATTAACCGGTACCGCTTCCCTTTTTATCAAGCGGGATGATTTCATCGGACCCCTGGTGTGGGGTAACAAGCTCAGGAAGCTCGAGTACTCACTTGCCAGGGCAAAGGAGTTAAAAGCCGATACCATAATTACATGCGGTGCAGTACAGTCGAATCACGCCAGAACAACAGCAATGGTGGCCCGGCGAATCGGATTGAAATGCGTTCTGGTACTAAATGGTGAGGAACCTGCAGAACCAAGACGTAATTACCTGATAAGCAGGCTTATGGGCGTAGAGATCAGGCTCGTGCCAACACGTTCCGACAGGGAACCGGGAATGAACAGGGCTGCTGAAGAGGTGCGCGCCGGTGGGGGTAAGCCCTTTATTATCCCCCTCGGTGCATCGGATGAAATTGGAACCCCGGGTTTTGTCAACGCCATGTTTGAGATTAAATCGCAGCAGGAGAGCATGGGACTGCGATTCAGTCACATTGTGGTCTCAACCTCTTCGGGAGGAACCCAGGGAGGGCTTGAGGCCGGGAAAAGGATTGCCGGCATGCATGATATCAAAATAATAGGCATCAGCGCTGATGACTCTTCAGAAGAAATAATAATCAGGGCCCTCTCGGCTGCCAATCCCATAATGGAATACACCGGTCTTGCTCCTATAGCAGCCGGTGAGCTAACCGTTGAAGATGGCTATACAGGCCCTGGCTACGGAATTCCGACACCTGAATCGGACAGGGCGGCCGGTCTCTTCCTTGAACACGAAGGCATTTTGCTTGACTCCACCTACACAGGGAAAGCGGCAGCGGGGCTTATCGGCCTTATTGAGAGCGGCAGGTTCAAAAAGAACGACAGGGTTCTTTTCTGGCATACCGGGGGGCTGGTGAATCTCTTTTAGGGTTCGGGTTGCTGGTTGCTGTTTTTTACAGGATGCCGGATGTCGGCTACTGGATAAATAATTCAGATTTATGGAAATAAGAAAGGTTGAGACAGAGAAGGCACCAATGCCGGCAGGGCACTATTCGCAGGCAGTTGTAGCCGGGGGTTTTGTGTTTATCTCGGGACAGTTACCGATTGTCCCCGGAACAGGATTAAAAATAACCGGAACCATTGAAGACCAGGCATTGCAGGTTTTCCGGAACATTGAGGCCATTGCTGTGGCTGCCGGCAGCTCTGCCGACAGAATAGTGAAGATGACGATCTATGTCTCCGCAATTGATTTCTGGCCGGCAGTTAATACGGTATTTACAGATTTTTTCAGCGACCATCGTCCGGCACGGGTTGTTGTTCCGGTCAATGAACTGCACTATGGTTTCGGCATTGAGGCAGATGCGACTGCAGTAACCGGTTAACCCCGAAATAAGTCAGAGTGAAATACGGTAAAAAAACAGAAACCGGCTGCTGCCGTTTACTTCACCGGTTACGTAATCTGGTAAGGCATCTCTGACAATTGTTCCAGGCAATACCCTGACAAAATAATCTCCCTTAACTCCATTTGGGTAACCGATGCCAAATCCATATTTTCTGAATTCGGTGGTACTTGTACGAATTATACCGGCTTCAGTCTTCCCGTCTGTGATGCTGCCGAACACATGAAGGGGTATTCCGATGGTCTCATCCATCATGTCACCAAGGTATCTGATTCCTGCATAAAAGTGATTGTTACGGGTCACAAAAAGTGAATAGAAGCAACTATATTTATCCTGGAGCTGGCCTGATTCCAGCAGGCTAATTTCTTCAGATGTACCAACTATTTTATGTTTGAATCCCAGATCGAAGACTTTCCTAATCCCTGACGTTGTAATTGAATAAACAGCATCTTCCCAGATCGGGATATAATAGACCCCTTCCTCCTCACCTTTTGAAAAAAACCCCGGAAGAGCAGATATTACTCCTGAGTATTTGGGATCAATATAATGGTAACCAGAGATCTGAACACCTGTAGAGTCGGTTATAAGAACCTGGTATTCAGAATCATTATTCATCCAGAAGGCATATCTGTCATCTCCAAGATAGGCAAACTCACTTCCACGGTATTCGACCAGTTTTGTCTCATTAAGAAACTGACCGTTGTATGTAAACCTCAGCAAACTGGCTGCCAGAACATCATATAATATTATCTCCTTCCTTTTGCGATCAAGGTCAAATGACAGCTTTGACCTGTGGTATTCACCTGAATTCACAGGTTCTGACGACGATTGGTAAATACCTGATAAATACTTCCCTTCAGAGTTGAATACAGACACAGCAAAAGACTCAGAATAGTCGATTGTAAAAATCAGATCACCGTCAAAGAGCAATTCATTAATTGTTCCGGTTTGTAAGCCTTCTGGTGTTTCCAGCTGTACAATCCTGTAAGACGCAGTATCGGTAAACGAAAAACTTAGCGCCCTCTCATTGAAATCGGGCTGGATGCCTGAAGACTGACAGCAGTTCAAAGTAATCAGTGCCACAGCCAGGCAGAGAACTGTTATGAAAACGAAAGTGCGATTAGCCATAATATGTACCATAATAATGTATGTTTCCACTCTGACGCCAAAGATAGCTTCTTTGAAGTAAACTTCTCTGCAATCATTTAATGCCAATTTGTCAATGAGCTTTTAATGGCAGGTATTTTGTATTATTAACCACCATCAGGAAAAAAACAGAGGAGATGACACGGAAGAAAGTGACAGACGAGAGGCGTAAACAATCTGAAGAACCAGTTAATCAAGGATATAGCAACAGCAAAAGGGACTCTTCAGAGGCTAAGCATAATGATTCACAGGCATCTGTTGAGTCGGCTGACCAGGGCGAAGCCTCTTCCACCGGGTGTGGGGCTGTCACCGAGTCAGCCGGCTCGCCTGAGCTGAAGGAAAAACTGGCAGAGATTCAGGACAGATACCTGAGGCTTTCTGCGGAGTTTGATAACTACAGGAAAAGGACTCTGAGAGAAAAGATGGAACTTACTAAAACTGCATCTGAGTCGGTTCTCCTGAAACTACTGCCGGTACTTGATGATTTTGAGAGGGGCATAAGGATAATGGAAGCGGCAACAGACTGTAATGCGATGAAGGAGGGAATAGATCTTATATATAACAAGTTCAGGAGTTTCCTTGAAATGAGTGGTGTGAAGGAGATTGAGGCAATAAACCAGGTTTTCAATGTTGACCTTCATGACGCCATAACCAAGGTTCCGGCAACCGGGGAACACCTGAAGGGCAAGATTGTTGATGTGGTAGAAAAAGGTTATATGCTGAACGACAAGGTTATAAGGTTCAGTAAGGTTGTTGTGGGTGAGTAAATCGAAAGTACGGGATGGAGAAGCGCGATTACTATGAGGTACTTGGGGTATCGAAGAATGCCTCGAAGGATGATATTAAGAAGGCTTACCGCAAGCAGGCCCTCCGTTACCATCCCGACAAGAACCCGGGCAATAAGGAAGCCGAGGAGAAGTTCAAGGAAGCTGCTGAAGCATACGAAGTGCTGAGCAACGACGAAAAGAAAGCCAGATACGATCGTTACGGCCATGCAGGATTGGGAGGAGCCGGTAACGGCTACCAGGGGGCCGGTATGACAATGGAAGACATTTTCGCTTCATTCGGCGATATATTCGGTGATGCTTTCGGTGGCTTCGGCGGATTTTCAGGCGGACGAAGGGGGGGGCGAAGGGTAAACAAAGGTTCCAACCTGAGAGTAAAGGTAAAACTGAATCTTAAGGAGATATCGGGCGGGGCTGAGAAGAAAATAAAAGTAAGCAAATACATCGCATGTTCCAGTTGTGACGGTTCGGGGGCAGCCGATCAGAACAGTATAACCACCTGTTCCACATGCAAGGGATCGGGTCATGTAACAAGGGTCACCAATACCTTCCTCGGACAGATGCAGACCTCCTCGGTTTGTCCGGCATGCGGTGGTGAAGGAAAAACAGTAACCAGGAAATGTACCTCATGTTACGGTGAAGGAATAATTCAGGGAGAGGAGATAATAAAGATAGATATCCCGGCAGGCGTTGGCAAGGGTATGCAGATGACTGTCAGTGGAAAGGGAAATGCCCCCAGGCGCGGCGGAATCAGCGGCGACCTGCTGGTAGTTATCGATGAGGAGGATCATCCCGATCTTATAAGAGAGGGAAATGACCTGATATTTAATCTTTTCATAAGCATTCCTGATGCCATTCTCGGTACAGCGGTCGAAATACCGACTGTTGAGAATTCGGTAAAGATAAGGATTGAACCGGGGACCCAGGCAGGTAAAATATTAAGGATCAGAGGCAAAGGGCTGCCGGAGGTAAATGGTTACGGACGAGGCGACCTGCTTGTAAATGTCAATGTCTGGATCCCAAAAAGCCTGACGAAAGAGGACCAGAGAATAATTGAGAAACTGAGGGAGTCAGACTCATTTACGCCCGCACCCGACAGTAACGACAGGAGTTTCTTTGAAAGAATGCGGAATTACTTTGAATAGTGAGATTGCATGTTCACCGGACAATCGACCCTGTTTACCGAAAAAATTTTCAGGGTATAATTCCATCAGGTTTATTTGTATTGGCGTACCAGCAGAACCAGACATTGATTTCTAACCAAACCATAATTTAACATGGCACTTATTGAAGCAGTAGAGGTGACCAAACAATTTGCCAATCACCTGGCGCTCGACCGGGTAAGCATTTCGGTGCCCGGGCAGTCTATTTTCGGCCTGCTTGGACCGAACGGCGCAGGGAAAACAACCCTTATCAGAATAATTAACCAGATTACCGGTCCCGACAGTGGCAGCCTCTTTCTTAACGGACAGAGGCTGAAACCCTCTGATGTGACGCAGATTGGTTATCTGCCCGAAGAACGCGGGCTGTATAAAAAGATGAAAGTTGGTGAACAGGTCGTCTATTTTGCCCGGCTTAAGGGTCTGAGCAGTGCAGAGGCTGGCAGGCGAGCGAAGAACTGGTTCGGCAGGCTGGAAATGGACAGCTGGTGGGACAAAAAGGTGGAGGAACTGTCTAAAGGAATGCAGCAGAAGGCCCAGTTTGTCTCGACAGTTCTGCACGAACCCAAGCTTCTCATATTTGATGAACCTTTCAGCGGGTTCGACCCGGTCAACGCAGGCATAATCAAGAATGAGATTCTGCATCTGAGGGAACGCGGAGCCACAGTACTCTTCTCAACCCATAATATGTCGTCGGTTGAGGAACTCTGCGATGATATTACCCTTATTCATAAGGCAAGGGTGATACTCCAGGGGAGGGTTGATGAGATCAGAAGCAAGTGGGCGGCCAATGAGTACGTCTTTACCTACCGGGGAGATGTTACAATTACCGGGGAGGCCGGCTACAGGGTATTGGACAGAACCAGGGAAAATGGCAAAACTGTTTTCAGGATTGAAACCCGGACACCGGTAAGTGAAAATATGCTAGTTTCAGAATTGCTGAAAATGGGAGATATCCTTTCCTTCAATCCGGCCCTTCCGTCAATGAATGATATTTTCATAAAGGTGGTCCAGTCGAGAAATGAAACCGTTGAAGCCTAACCTAAAAACCAGTAGTTATGAGCAAGATCTCAGTCATAATCCAGAGAGAATACATTACAAGGGTCAGGAAAAAGAGCTTCATTATAATGACAATTCTGGCCCCGCTGCTGATGGGAGCGCTGATAGTTGTGCCAACAATCCTGATGTCTACCGAGGGTCAGGAATTCAAGAAGATTGCAGTAGTTGAAGACGGGTCCGATCTTTTCAGAAATGCGATCCCTTCAACCGACGACATGGAATTCACATATCTCGGCAATGTCGATATCGATGACCTGAAAAACAACTTCAGCGAGGCGGGCTATTATGGAATCCTGTATATCTCGCCGCTTGTAATCAATGTACCCAATGCTGTACAGCTTATCTCCAGAAAACAGCCACCGTTAACACTGGTTTCGCACATATCCAATTCTCTTGAGAAGGAGATAGAAAAGCAAAAACTTCTTACTTATAGTATTGAGAACCTCGACGAGATACTTAAGAGTGTCCGTACGAAAGTGATACTGCAAACTATAAGAATTGATGATACCGGCGAGGTTAAGCAAACAAGTACAGGTGTGGCAATGGTAATGGCATATATAGGAGGCTTCCTGATGTATATGCTTGTATTCATTTTCGGCTCTCAGGTAATGAGAGGGGTTATCGAGGAGAAGACCAGCAGGGTCGTGGAGGTGCTTGTGTCGTCAGTAAAACCTGTTGAACTGATGATGGGAAAGATAATCGGTATTGCGCTTGTTGGCCTTACACAATTCTTGATATGGATTGTTCTTACAATAGGAGTTGTAACTGTTCTTTCACAAACATTGCTGAATGATGGAAAGGCAAAAGAGATGGCTGAGTTGGCAACACCGCAGAACATAATATCATCAGATGTCCCGGTCCAGGCGGCAATGGCGCAACCTGCAGCGGCACAGCAGGCCCCGAACCTGAAGGAGCTGATTGAGGTTCTGAAGACATTAAGGAACCAGAACTGGGGAATAATCCTATTCAGTTTTATTTTTTACTTCCTTACCGGATACCTGCTTTACGCTTCGGTTTTCGCTGCCATAGGCTCGGCTGTTGATAATGAAACGGAGACACAGCAGTTTATGCTTCCGGTAACGATCCCGATTATTCTTGCACTGATGGTGGCAATGGGGACAATGCAGAACCCTGAAAGCAGTCTGGCCTTCTGGTTCTCAATAATTCCCCTTACTTCCCCCATTGTGATGATGGCCCGGCTTCCTTTCGAAGTGCCTTACTGGGAACTTGCCCTGTCAATGGGTTTGATGGTAATAACCTTTCTTGCCTTCGTGTGGATGGCAGCTAAAATTTACCGGACAGGAATACTGATGTATGGCAAAAAGACCTCTTACAAGGAGTTGTTGAAGTGGTTGATGTATAAAGGGTAGAGGATTTCAGATTTCAGATTTCAGATTAACGCAGATTAACGATTTAAGATTTAAGATTTGCGATTTGCGATTTGCGATTTGCGATTTGAATTGTCGGGCCGTTAATTTATTACTTTAGCAGCAAACTAATATTCATTCTATGTCGAGGGTACTGGTAATAGATGATGAGAGGGCCATAAGGAACACCCTGAAGGAAGTTCTTGAATATGAGAACCATGAGGTTCAGATTGCAGAGAATGGACCGGCAGGAATAGAGATGTTTGAATCGGGTAACTTCGACATCGTGCTTTGTGACATTAAGATGCCCGGTATGGATGGTACCGAGGTACTGCAGAAAATCACTGAGATTAGAAGTGATATTCCGGTTGTAATGATATCAGGCCACGGCAATATCGATACCGCCGTTGACGCCATCAAGAAGGGAGCATTCGACTTTCTTGAAAAGCCGCTCGACCTTAACAGGGTGTTGATTACCATAAAGAACGCACTGGAAAGGTCTACCCTCGTCACACAGACCATTAGCCTTAAGAAGCAGGTCTCCAGGAGATATGAAATAGTTGGTGAATCGGAAGGCATAATTAAGGTGAGGGAGATGATAGACATGGTGGCCCCTACCGAAGCAAGAGTGCTTATTACCGGGGCTAATGGAACAGGAAAAGAACTGGTTGCCCACCAGATACACGAGAAGAGTAACAGGGCAAAAGGCCCGTTTGTTGAAGTAAACTGTGCAGCTATTCCATCAGAACTTATTGAGAGTGAGCTCTTCGGCCACGAAAAAGGCTCATTCACTTCGGCTATCAGACAACGGATCGGAAAATTTGAACAGGCCAGCGGAGGAACACTTTTTCTTGATGAAATAGGCGACATGAGCCTGTCTGCGCAGGCTAAGGTTCTCAGGGCCCTGCAGGAGAACAGGATAACAAGGGTGGGATCGGACAAGGACATACAGGTAAATGTAAGGGTCATAGCAGCAACGAATAAGAACATAAGGGAAGAGATCGACAACAACCGGTTCAGGGAAGATCTGTATCACAGACTGAGTGTTATTCTGATACATGTACCCACACTGAATGAAAGGTCGGAAGATATTCCCCTGCTGGCCGGACACTTCAACACACTGATTTGTGGTGAATACGGAATGACCCCAAAAAGGATCAATCCTGATGCCATTAAAGAGTTACAGAAGATTAACTGGACAGGCAACATAAGGGAATTCAGGAATGTGCTGGAAAGGCTTATTATTCTTTGTCGGGAACAGATTACAGGAAAGGATGTACTGGCTTATGCCGCCCCGGTTTCGGGACTAAAATAACAGATCCAGGCACCATGCTACGCAACATACTGAATTCCTGACTATTAGATCAGATAGCTTTAACTTTTTTTAACGTGTAACTGTTATACACACTTTTTTTATTGGAGTACTTTTGCATAAGATAAGTACAGCCAATGATTAACAGAAACCTTTTGCCGGTCGTTATGATGTTACTGATGTCCGTTGTTGCAATCGCACAGGAATCAGTTAGTGTAAACGGCAAAGCCGGAACTGACACTATTGCCGAACCGAAAAAGTCAGATGCCATCAATGTATTTCTTGACTGTGAACGGTGTGACCGGAGCTATATAAGGCAAATGGTTACCTATGTCAACTATGTAAATAACCGTGACGAAGCTGATGTGTTTATAATGCTTACAAACCGGGGCACCGGAGGAGGAGGCACGGAGGTTATAATCTCGTTTACCGGCCTGAAGAACTAAAAGGGAGTCAATGATACCCTCACCTATTTCAATCCGCCCAATACATCAATGGATCTTTCACGGCAGGGACAGGCGGGGACTATATCTCTGGGTCTGATGAGGTATGTGGCGCGAACCCCGCTCAGACAGAATATTAAAGTCAGCTATGAAGATGCCGGAGGTGCGAGAAAACAACTCAGCCAGGTTGTTGAAGATGATCCGTGGGACAGCTGGGTATTCAGGCTTTCAAGCAGGGGTTCGTTCAACAAGGATGAGACCTACGAGAATATATCAAGTGAAAACAGCTTCAGTTCTGACAGAGTGACTCCGGAGTGGAAATCAGAATTTGATTCCCAGTATGAATTCAGGCAACAAAGCATCACAAGGAATGGAGTAACCACACGCTATCCTCGCAAGAACTGGAGTCTCAGAACACTGCAGGTAAAGAGTATATCTGACCACTTCTCAGCCGGAGCGAGTCTTTCAGCGGCGGGTTCAACATACGGGAATATCAGGTACTCCCTCAACTTCCACCCTGCACTCGAGTATAATATTTACCCATACAGTGAATCATTCAAAAGGCAGATACGTTTTCAATATACGGTGCAGATGAACTGGGCCAATTACATGGATACAACCCTTTACATGAAAATGGAGGAGGTTATTTACAGGCATCAGCTGGCCGTTGCCGTTGGACTGAACCAGCCATGGGGTTCAGGTGATTTTTCCATCAGGGGTGGACATTTCCTGAATGACGCCTCCTTCTGGAGCTTCAGTATGAACGGCAATATCAGCTGGAGGGTATACAAAGGTTTGTCTGTAAGCTTCAATGCAAGAGCGGCAATAATCAGAGACGACAGGGCAATATTGAAGAAGGAGGCGTCTGATGAGGATATATTACTGGAACTCAGGAAGCTGAATTCAGCATATTCGTACAATGTAGGTTTTGGGATGTCCTATTCATTCGGGTCAATCTACAACAACGTTGTAAACCCGAGGTTCTCGGGAAGGTAACCAATATACCCGGCCCATTGTGTCAAATCATGCAAATGATGTAAGTTTGCATTCTATAATTCATTAGCTGATGGACCGTACCGAAAAGGACTATCTCGGAGAACACCTCATACCAACAGATGCCCTCTACGGGATTCACTCAAAAAGGGCGTTTGTAAATTTCCCCGGCACCAACCTCTTTCCGGTTGAGTGGTATATGGCCATGGGGTCGGTTAAGGAATCGGCATACAGAACCTACAGTAGGTTCAGGACAGCAGCTGCGGAGAAATACGGACACAGGGAGTCGGTGAGGATAATCAGTGATGATATTGTTGATGCCATGATGCATGCCGCCGGCGAAGTAGCCAGAGGCAATCATTTCGGCAACTTCATTGTACCAGGGATTCAGGGTGGTGCCGGAACCAGCATCAATATGAATGTAAATGAGATTATTGCGAACGCTGCACTGAAAAGGCTCGGGCATTCGCCCGGCGACTACCATATTATTGACCCTGTGGAGGATTGTAACATATACCAGTCAACCAACGATGTTGTGCCCACTGCGCTTACAATTGCCGTAATGAGACTGCTTAATGAACTGGCCACAGGTATCAACTCTCTCAGGCAGGCTATGGAGGAACTCGAAAGGGAGAACCGTACTGAGCTGCGACCCGGCTACACCCAGATGCAGGAGGCATTACCCTCCTCATTCGGTATGCTTTTCGGGGCATACAACGAGGCTCTCGCGCGCGACTGGTGGAGGGTTTCGAAGAGCCTCGAGCGTATTAAAACCATAAACATGGGAGGCGGTGCTACAGGCACTGGCCTGGGCATCCCAAGGTACTTCATCATGGAGGTTGTACCTGAACTGCGTAATTCAACAGGACTGCCACTGGCCAGGAGCGAGAACATGCCTGATGCAACCTCAAACCTCGACAAATGGGTTGAAGTACATTCCACAATAAAATCGCATGCCGTTAATCTTGAGAAGATTGCCTCTGACCTGAGGTTGCTTGCATCCGACCTTGTGAGCCCTAGGCAACTGCAACTGCCCGAGAGGCAGGTAGGCAGTTCAATTATGCCCGGAAAAATAAATCCGGTAATTCCGGAATATATTATTTCGGTTTCCCACAGGGTTTATGCCAACGACAATCTTATTACATCGCTGGCTGCACAGGGATGCCTTGAACTGAATGCATACCTCCCGGCAATCGGGTGTGCAGTAATTGAAAGCATAAACCTGCTTATAGCTGCCAACCATACGCTTCTTGAAAACAGTGTTAAAGGATTAACAGTAAACAGAGCATCATCATTCGAAAAGGTGCTGTTCACCCCTGCGGTGACAACGGCACTGGTTCCGTACATTGGCTATAACAAGGCCTCTGAGGCGGCAAGGATGATGAAAGAGCATGGCATTTCAGTAATTGAAGCTAACAATCGTCTTAATCTGATTGATCAGGCCAGACTTAATGAAATACTTCAACCGGCAAACCTTCTAAAAACCGGTTTCTCACTTGAAGAGATCTAATGCTACTCAGATGGTTAAAAGGGGCAGGGACAGAACTCCGCATATTGGAATTTACGGCAGGCGTAACTTCGGCAAGAGCAGCCTGATAAACGCCATTGCCGGACAGGATATTGCAATTGTATCGGACGTCGCGGGTACAACCACCGACCCGGTAAAAAAGTCATTCGAAATTACCGGGTTCGGACCGGTTGTACTTGTTGACACAGCCGGTATAGATGACACCGGCGAGCTTGGTGAAAAAAGGGTTACAAAAACCATGAACTCGATAAACACCATCGACATGGCTATTATAGTAACCGGCGAGAATATATGGGGTGAATATGAGGAAGAGCTTACCTCGAGGCTGAATGACAACGACATACCGTTTATTGTTCTCTCGGGCAAATCGGATATAAACCAGCCCGGCGGGGAGTTTACCGAAAAAGTGAAAGAGGCAACCGGCAAACAGCCTTTCCCATTTTCGGTTTACGACAAAGATGCACACGAGAACATCATTAGTCTTATCAGAGATACCATCCCCGCATCATCGCTGAAGCTTACGACCCTTGTGGGCGACCTTATCAGTCAGGGCGACGTGGTTCTGCTCATAACTCCTATTGACGTGGAAGCCCCCGAAGGCCGTCTTATCCTGCCACAGGTGCAGGTTATAAGAGATGTGCTTGACAACGACGCTGTTGCAATAGTACTGAAAGAGAGGGAGGCCGATGCATTTCTGAGAACTTCGGGTATAAAACCTGCCCTTGTGGTTACTGACTCGCAGGTATTCGTCAAAGCCGATGCATCGGTTCCGGCAGGCATCCCCCTTACCAGTTTCAGCATATTGCTGGCCCGGCAGAAAGGCGACTTTGCCAGCTACATAAAGGGCACTCCCGCGATATCAGACCTCAATGACGGCGACAGGGTGCTGCTGCTCGAATCATGCACCCACCATGTTGCCTGTGACGACATCGGGCGGGTTAAGATACCAAGGTGGATATCAAACTTCACAGGCAAGAAGCTGCACTTTGACGTCGTCGCAGGCCTCGACAATCTGCCGGCCGGAATCAGTGAATACTCGCTGGTAATACAGTGCGGTGGCTGCATGATAACGGCCCGTCAGCTTCAGCAGAGAATCAGAACCGCCGTCAGGGCCGGAGTGCCGGTAACCAACTACGGCATGGCCATTGCATACGTTCAGGGCATCTTTCACAGGGCTGTAGAGCCTTTTACCCGCGGGGGAACCAGGGGTTCCGAATACCTTTGAACCGGTCAGAAGCGGAAGTAGATAAACGGCTGTATGCCGGAAGTCTGCATGCGGGCCAGTAGAAAAACAAGCGCTATAACCGCTGTAAATATTACAACCACCGGCAGGCTGACAAACAAACCGCGGACCGCTTCCTTCGTACGGGCCGGAAGAAAATGAACTATATACCCGGCCGCAATAAGGATTAATACAACCGGATAGGCCTGCCACAGCAATGCAAACTGACCGCCCTTAAAAGTGGTGAAGATGTTGCGGATCATCAGCAGTGCCATCTCATTGCTTTCGGCCCTGAAGAATATCCAGGCGAAACTCACGAAATTGAATGTTATGAGAATCTGGATAAATGTTAAAAGAGGGTGCTTCCTGAACCTGGAAGGAAATAAACTCCCCCATATCTTATTGATAACCAGCCCGACCCCATGGAGCAATCCCCATATCACGAACCTCCATGAGGCACCGTGCCAAAGGCCCCCGAGTGCCATTGTAACAATCAGGTTTATTCCGGTAACCAGCCTGCCTTTGCGGCTTCCGCCAAGGGGAATATACAGGTAGTCCTTCAGCCACCGGGAAAGCGATATATGCCAGCGCCTCCAGAAATCGGTAATGCCTGTAGCCTTGTAAGGAGAGTTGAAATTAACCGGCAACCTGAACCCCAACAACAGAGCAACACCTGTTGCAATGTCTGTGTACCCCGAGAAATCGCAATAAATCTGCAGCCCGTACCCATATACCGCAAGAAGGTTTTCAGCACCGGCGTAATGCCCGGGGGCAGCAAACACCCGGTCGACAAAATTCACCGAGATATAGTCGGAAATTATCATTTTCTTGATCAGGCCAGCGGCTATCAGGTATATGGCATGTCCGAATTCCCGTTTGGTAAGGCTGTAGGGAAGATAAAGCTGGGGAACAAACTCCGATGCCCTGACAATCGGCCCGGCCACAAGTTGGGGAAAGAAGGAGACATAGAACCCGAAGTCGGATATATTACTGACAGGCTCAACCTTCCTTCGGTATACATCAACTGTATAGCTGATTGTCTGAAAGGTGAAAAACGAAATTCCGACAGGCAGTACTATTGAAGCAACATCGAATGATGTACCGAACAGTCCGTTGGCGGTAAGCGCCAGTATATTGGTGGCAGGAACAGAGGTTCCGAACCACTCATTTATTGAACTTACAATGAAGCTGTAGTATTTGAAATAGCCCAGCATTCCGAGGTTTACCATAAGGCTGAGCACCAGCAGAACCCTTCGTGTCCATATCTTTTCTGATGAATGAATCAGCCTGGCTGCAAAGTAATCGGTGAAGGTGGAGACAATAAGAAGACTCAGAAAAATGCCACCCGATTTCCAGTAAAAAAAGAGGCTGAATGCAAAAAGGTAGAGGTTTCGCACAGCCATCTTTCTGTATATCAACGAATAACCCGCCACCAGTACCAGCAGGAAAAGCCAGAAAGCCAGATTTGTAAATATGAAGGGAGAGGAAGGGTCATATGCAAGGATTCCGGTTATGAGTGTCGCTGAGGGCCTTCCTGCCAATATACTCTCAGCCTGAACCACAATTGTATCGGATGCCTGAACCGCGGGCGAAAGTGTGTCGGTATGATGCGCAATGGTGTCGCTGCCAGGACCGGCAAAAAAAAACTCGTTCTGAAGCATCGCAGCTATTGAGTCCGATCCGGCATATGTAAAGTGAGTATAATCCTTCTGTGCGAGAGGCGGCTCCGCCTCAGTCCACTTCTGAATTGAATTCTCCCCTCCCATTGCCTGAAGTGCATCCCAGAATATTATACCGGCGGTGCCGGCAGCCCTCCTTTGCGCATCGCGTATATTGCCGATATTGCTGTACGAGCTAATGGTTCCGTCCCTGTTTTCAGCCATGTCGGTAACTCCGGCAAGAAGTATCTCAGCGCCGGGGCATAACTCCTTCAGCAGGCTGAACTGTCGCTCAAGGCCCTTCTGGTAATATGTATAGTCCTCCCTGACGTTCTTAACGACATTCAGGCCGTAGTGCAGGATTATAAGGTCGGGGGCAAGCATGGAAAACAGCATTCCGAGGTTTTCCCTGTCGGCCAGGGTGAATTCCAGACCGGCGCTGCCACGGTGCGGAATATTGTCAACGGCAACCCCTTTTTCAGCTTCCAGGCTGAAACAATAGACATCGGGCGAACCGGTTCCGGCAAAGATAATTCTGACATCACTGGCGGAACCAAGGCTAACAGAATACTCCCGGGGTCCGGCGCCGCGACTAAGTGAATCGGAGGCCACGACAGCCCCTCCCGCATACACGGTCACCAGGCAGTTGCCATGAAGGTTCCCGTAGAAAAGCCTTAACCTTTTATATACCGCCGGGGTTCCTGAAGTAAATATTGACGGAGTTACCCTCACTGTTGCATTGACACCATGCTTTACTACCGAATCGGGAGGAAGAAACCTGCAGAACGACATGAACGGGCCGATCCCGGTGTGATTAATGGCTCCGCTGCGGTAGGAGAGATATGTGTAACGCGTCCAGTTGGATGACGACCGTACCTCCACGGTGCGGGTATACATAACCGGCATCAGTGGCTGTAGCAGGCCGGGCCCGGAGCCACCATAAACATCCTGAAGACTGCTTCGCAGGTAGGAGGTAATCCTGTCGCCTTCAAGCTGACTGTCGCCGAATACCATTATTCTCACCGGTAAGGAATCGGCCTTTGAGAGCCTCTGCATTATTCTTTCCCCGGGCAGGTACACAGGCAATAATGTGGCTGTATCGGGCTCTGTTAATACCGTTTCGGTGATTGTGCCGGCACTGGTTTGGGTGCCGGCCGGTTCAGGAAGGGATACATTGCTGCCTGCAGAAAGGCTTTGCAGTGAACCCGCCAAACCCGGGATTACTGCCACTGGAGCATACAGCGAAACCGCAGCGGTAACAAGCACTGCGGCCAGCATAAAAAGCAATATCCTTAACGGGCGCATATCTTACCCGGCTAAAGTAATGAAGATCAGCTTTTTCTTCTGATCCTCAACCTCTGCCCTACCTGAATCTTCCCTGCATCGCTCAGATTATTGAGCGCCAGGATATCGGACACCGATACTCCGTTGTACAATTTCGCGATATCCCAAACCGTGTCGCCCCTCCGTACAATGTGGTATTCATATTCACCATCTGCCTGGACTTGTCCGGACGTTGAAGGTTTTGCAACCGAATTCACGGGTACCGGTTTTCCTGAAAGGGTCTGTTTCTCCTGAAAGGACATGGAATTGATACGCGAATAATGATCGGCTCGTGACGGGTCGACATAAACAGTTATTTTCTGGCCTGCATGTATTGTGTTCCGGTAAATATTGTTCCAGTACCTGATGTCAGAAAGGGGTATATTGTACCACTGTGCTATATATCCCAGGTTGTCGCCGCTCTTAACCGTATACACCAGTTTAGTTTTACCCTTCACATCGGGCGTGGAAAATGATGATGATGCCGGGTTGGTAGTCTGACTTGTCTTCGCCAGGTAAACATTGGCCTTGTGACTCTCTATCGTGTCGTGAAGGTAGATAAAGTCACCCACATGTGTCATTGGCAGGGTGATTGGCTGTGGTTTGGTACGCCCCGGTATCAGTCCGGTACGATACTGCGGGTTAAGAGCCCTGAGTTTGTTGTATGGTATATCCATTACCTCTGCAATCTGGCTAAGATGTATATCGCGTGTAACCATGATGGTATCAATTGAAAGGGGAAGGCTGACAGGGATCGGACTGATATTATGCTCCCTGTTATATGTCATTGCATACAGTGCAGCCACATACTGGGGTATATACCCCCTTGTTTCCCTTGGAAGCCTGTAGTATATATCCCAGTAGTCCTTTTTGTTTCCCGACCTTGCAATTGCCTTGTTTACATTGCCGGGGCCGCAATTGTAGGCAGCAATAACAAGTATCCAGTCATTGTATATTTTGTAAAGATCAGTAAGGTAGCGTGCTGCAGCATGGGTTGATTTGACCGGATCGCGACGCTCGTCAAGCACCGAATTAATTGTAAGACCATACATTCTTCCCGTACTGTACATGAACTGCCATAAACCGGTTGCCCCCACCCTTGAAACCGCATTCGGATTAAGAGCCGATTCAATCACAGCCATATATTTCAGCTCAGAGGGAAGACCGTACGAACCGAATATATCCTCTATCATGGGAAAATAGAAATCCTGTAGGCCCAGAATTATCCTGAACTTGTCATACTGCCTGGAGGTGTACACATGTATGTGGTTCCTTATAATATTATTGTATGGCAGGGTGATTATTGAATTGATACGCCCGAGCCTGTCGAGATAAACCGAGTCGGGAAACTCGGGTATATGTTGCTGAGTATCTGTCATACTATCACCATGTTGCTGAAGGGTCAACCTTACATACCATGTATTAACAAGACTGTCGAGGTCACGTGAAATGCGTCTCATGTCCTCTTCAGGCAGTTCCTGTGCCTGAATAACTGAAAAGGAAGTTAAGACTGATGCTGTAATAAGAAGTATTCTGCGCTGAATATTCATTTCAAAGTTGGTTAAAAGGTTTTTACTAATCTGATATTAAAAGCCACCAGGTTGCCATTCCATACAGGCATAGGCGATGGTTGAAGCGACAGGTTTATTCCGTCACCTATATCATAGTCCGAAAGGCTGGCGTCGACGTTGGCATCGAGTATGGAAAGCAGATACCATGCTGCAATGCCAATATATGAGAGGTCGCGGTACTTCTTGTAATAATCGATGCCCGACAGGAGTCGCTCCCTGATATACTGAGCCTCGGAAGCATTATGCGTTTCGGGGTGAAGCACAGGGTCATAAGATACGGGATCCCAGCCGCTAAGCATGCTTATGTAGCTGTCTGTTTCCGGTATCAGGTCGGTGAAGTCCTGATAAGCCCTGGTGAACCTGATATGGTTTGATGAGTTGAACCAGACGCCATAACCCAGACCGGCGAAACCGGCATATACAACAGGGATCTTCCAGTATTTCCGGTTGTATACCTGCCCCATCCCGGGCAGTGCGGCAGCCAGCATGGTGGCCCGGTGTGGCTCCTTCGGAAGCCTGACAGGCTTTTGCCTGAGAGCAACAGTATCCTGGGCAAGCCCGGGAAACTGGAGAAGAAAAACCATTACGGCTGTAATATTTATTCTGGCGATTACGGCAAAAGTCATAAGTCGGACAGTTATCCTGCAAATGATAACGCAACCGCAAAGATAATATTTTAGGAATTCAGCCTGTCGAAGACGCTCAGTATACGTTCCATCTCCTCGTTGCTGTCGAACTGGATAACGATTTTCCCCTTTCCCTTGTCGTTGATTCTGAACGACACCTCGGTTGAAAATATAGTTTTAAGATGATCGGCCAGTTGCAGGAAGTCCTGGTTAAGCTTTTTCCTTTTCTCAGAACGCACCGGATCGCGGTGGGGACCTGCCTGGAGGAGCCTCACCAGCTCTTCTGTCTGTCGTACCGATAAATCTTCATCGAGTACCCTGTAATAAACTTCTATCTGGCTGGCAGGGTCTTCAATACTGATAAGGCCTCTTGCATGACCCATTGAGAGCTGCCGGTTACGGATACCAAGCTGGATTTCAGCCGGCAATTTAAGCAGCCGCAGGTAGTTGGCAACCGTCGATCTCTGTTTGCCTACCCTGTCACTCAGCTGTTCCTGGGTAAGCCTGCATTCCTCAACGAGCCGCTGGTAGCTTATTGCCACCTCCATTGCATCCAGATCCTCGCGCTGTATGTTTTCAACGAGGGCCAGTTCAAGCATGGCCTGATCATCGGCGGTACGGACATATGCCGGCACATGGGTGAGTCCGGCCAACCTGGCAGCCCTCAGCCTGCGTTCACCGGCAATCAGCTGGTAACGCCCCCCCGGAGCCTCACGCACCGTAAGCGGCTGTACTATACCCAGCTGCCTGATTGATGCTGCCAGTTCACCCAACGAGTCCTCGTCAAACCGTATGCGCGGCTGATGAGGATTTGCATCAATTGAATCAACAGGTATCTGCAGGTTCGCCTCAACTTTCTTATCCAGAACCTCCTTTTCCACCCCGTCAATAAGGGCTCCAAGTCCGCGGCCCAAAGCACTCTTTTTTGTCATACCCGACAGTTATTTCTTTGAACGTTCAGCTTCTTTGTCGATTACCTCCTGGGCAAGGTTAAGGTAGTTAACCGAACCTCTCGATTCTGCATCGTACAGTATGGCAGGCTGTCCGTAACTGGGTGCTTCTGAAAGCTTTACATTCCGCTGAATGATCGTTTTAAATACCATCTGCTGGAAATGCCTGTTAACCTCCTCAACTACCTGATTGGAAAGCCTGAGACGTGAATCGTACATAGTCAGCAGGAAGCCTTCAATTTCAAGAGCAGGATTCAGGTTGTTCTGAATAATCTTGATTGTATTAAGGAGCTTTCCGAGCCCCTCAAGCGCGAAATACTCACACTGTACCGGTATAATAACCGAGTCGGATGCCGTAAGCGCATTTACTGTCAGCAGTCCAAGCGAAGGCGAGCAGTCAATAAGCACATAATCAAACCTGTCGGTAACCCTGGCAATAACTGACTTAAGTACCTTTTCCCTTTCGGGCAGTTCCAGCATCTCAATCTCAGCCCCTACAAGGTCAATATTGGAGGGGATTATTTTCATATTGTTGATTTCGGTGTTGATAATGGCTTCTGCCGGATCAACACCCTCAATCAGACAATCGTATATAGTTGATTTGAACTGTTTCGGATCGATTCCGATACCTGAGGTAGAGTTGGCCTGAGGATCGGCATCAACAATCAAAACCTTCCTGTCGAGCGCTGCCAGACTGGCCGCCAGATTGATTGCAGTTGTTGTTTTTCCCACACCACCCTTCTGGTTGGCCAGCGATATAATTCTTCCCATAAATATCAGTTGTTTTTCTTCTTTTCAGAGCTTCAAATTTACAACATATGGCCTTATGGTGCGGGTATGGCAGTTTTGAGTTACAAACATTTCAACCGGGGTTTTAAACACGTTATTAACACCATTGCCCTGGCCCCATGCTTTCAATTGGTAATAATAATTGCCATATTTGCGGCAATTAGTTTTAACCCAACTGATGAGCAGCGGAACTATTTCTGACAAATGGCTGGTAATCGTTAATCCCAATGCCGGCAGGAAAAAGGGAAAGAAGGACTGGTGGCAGATTGCCTCATTGTTATCGAAGTACGATGTCAGCTATAATGTGATTTTCACAGAGCGGCCCAGACATGCAATTGACTTAACAATCAGGGGAATAGCTGACGGATACCGGAAGATAGCAGCAGTTGGCGGCGACGGCACAATGAATGAAGTGGTTAACGGAGTCTTCCTGCAGACTGTGGTGCCAGGCCGCAGTATTACCCTCGGGATAATTACTGTGGGAACCGGCAACGACTGGGGCCGGATGTTTGGCATTCCGCATGATTACGAGGGTGCTGTAAGGCTGATAAGCCTCAACAATACCTGTCTGAGCGACACAGGGATTGTTGACTACCACACCGGTAACGGGAAAGGCAAAAGGTATTTCATAAACATAGCAGGACTGGGTTTCGATGCTGTGGTTGTAAGAAGAACCAATGCACAGAAAGAGAAAGGCCGCAACAGCAAGGCCATCTATTTTTACAACCTGCTCAAAAGCCTTCTTTTCTACACACATACTCATACCGATATTGTTATTGACGGGAAGCTTGTCACAAACCAGACATTTACAATCAGCCTCGGCATAGGGAAATACTCGGGCGGCGGTATGAGACAGACACCCAATGCCATTCATGACGACGGCCTTTTCGACATCACTGTCATTAAGCGGATGAGAAAGGGAGAAATAATATGGAGCCTGAGGAAACTATATAACGGCACAATTCTCGATCACCCGAAAATTGAAGGACATACCGGCAAAAATATCATTATCAACAGCCAGCCCCCGATCCATCTTGAAGCCGATGGTGAAACACTCGGACACTCGCCTATTGAGTTCAATATACTTCCCTCGGCTGTAAATGTGATCTGCAAACCAGCCTGACCCACCGGCTTCATTGTCCGGTAACCCTTATCTGAAAGAGCTTCGGCCAGTTCTTACCAGTAACCCATATACGACCACTCTCACGATCCCAGGCAATTCCGTTCAGAACATCGTCACCTTCATTCATTTTATCTGAATCGGGCAGAATTCCTTTAAGGTCGATGTAACCAGTCACTTTTCCGGTTGCCGGATCAATCCGTGCAATCAGGTCTGACATAAACACATTGGCCCAGATCTCTCCGTTCACGTACTCCAGTTCATTGAGATACATAACCATTGACTTGTTGTCGTAAACCTCTATTATTCTGACTGTTATAAAACCATTCGGATCGACAACATATAGTTTGTTCGAGCCGTCGCTCATAACCAGCCTGTCATCGACAGTGGTTAGTCCCCACCCTTCAGTATTATAGTAAAACTTCCCTAACTCCGTGAAGTTCTCAATATCGTATACAAATCCAACCTTATGCTTCCATGTCAGCTGATAAATCCTGTCGCCCAGAAGGGCAATCCCTTCACCAAAAAACTTAGCTTCAAGATTGAGTCTCCGTATAACAACGCCCGTTTCGGGATCGACCTTCCGAAGTGTTGACCTACCCTCCTGTCCGGTGCTCTCATAAAAAAAACCGTTATGAAACAAAAGTCCCTGAGTATAGGCTGTTTTGTCGTGACTGAATATCCGTTCAATGCGGTATCCATACCTCGCGGGTACCAGATCGGAAAGGATTGTCAGGAACATTGATACAGACTGAGGCCGTCCCCTGCCAGAATAAGCCAGCAGCCTGAGGGCCCTGACTCCGGTTGTACCGGTTTGTTGAGCTGGAATCACAGTGTTATATGAGCCATCCCTGATGGTTGTAAGCAGCCTGCCTGCGAAGTATATCTCAACAGAATCAGGGGAAATCCCGGTGGTTTTCTCAAATGTTATCCTGATTGCGGAGCCGGAGGGGAACTCCTGTGATGGAACCGGTGACAGTACCCTGATAATTTCAGCTGCAGCTGATGCAGCCTCACCGGCCGACATACTGACTGAGTCAGCGCCGCTGTTGCCGACTGTGCCGGGTGACCCGCCGCATGATACGATAACCGACACTACCAGAAGTGATGCAAATACCGATGATACCATAATAGTCAGAAACCTGTTATTGCCTTTCATTTTTCCTTTCTACGTCTGAAAAACCTGAATAATCCTCCGCCTCTGCGGGCCACTGCCTTCTCTGCTGCCTTCTCCTGAAGCTCCCAGGGATTAAGCATCTGCCATATCTCACTCCACCCATGAAATCCGCCTATATTCTTATCGTCAATAAAGATGTCGGCATCAACCTTCCTGCTTACCTCATCACTATAAACCTCCTCGGGGTAGTTCTTATTCACGGCATAGAATTCAATGCCATTCTTCCTGCAGAAATCCACAGCCTCATCAAGTTCCTTTCCCGTGCGTAATGTCCACAGAATAAGGATGGCTCCGGCCTTTTCCATCTCCCTGAGAGTTCTGAAGGCAAAAAGTTTCTCTTTTCCTATTGCCGGATATGCATGCTCAACGATGGTACCATCGAAGTCAACTGCAATTTTTATATTACGCAGATCAACCACTTCAGCTTTTTGGGTAAAGTTAAGGAATAGTAATAACTTTACGACCTGGCCAACCAGCGATCTTAACCATCAGTCATGAAACGGCATATTCCCAACCTTATTACCCTTCTTAATCTTGCGTCGGGTTTTACGGCAGTAATATTCATCATGCATGGTGATATTCTTACTGCCTCATGGGTACTGGTTGCAGCTCTCTTCTTCGATTTTGCCGACGGGCTCGCAGCAAGGCTGCTTAAGGCATGGTCGGAACTGGGAAAGGAGCTCGACAGTCTCGCCGATGTAGTCAGCTTCGGTGTGGCGCCTGGTCTGTTGGTTTATACACTTGCCGGCGATTCAGCCCCTCAATGGGCAAGAATATTGCTATCGGCCATGCTGCCGGTGTTGGCTGCCCTGCGACTGGCAAAATTCAATACCGACCCCGACCAGAAGGATTCATTTGTGGGTTTGCCTTCGCCTGCCGCCGCCATAGCAATAATTACTCTTGTACTCAGTATGGCCCATTCCGGAAAGGGAACCCCAGACCTTGTGGCAGGTAATCAGATTGCTCTCTTTGCATACTCATCATTTTTTGCAGTACTGATGGTTACCCCGGTAAGGCTTTTAAGTCTGAAAATGAAGAGTACCGGTTTCCGTGCCAATTTCCGCAGATACCTCCTGGTCGTTTCGGTAGCAGCGGTAATCATTATTGCCGGATACAAGGGACTGTTTCTGATTACTCCTCTTTACCTGCTTGTATCGTTTACCGACTACTTGTCATAACTATCCGCATTCACCGTTGCTTTTAAGGTTATTCATAACCTCGGTTTGCTTGCGTATTGACTCCTGGTGCAACAGTTTCATCAACATCTCCACGAACGACGGCTCCAGTCCGTTGGCCTTTCCATGGGCCATCCTCGTACGCAATATCTCCAGCCACCGCTCCATCTGGAGAACGGTAACGTTATTCCGGCACTTATACTCACCCATCCGGACAGAGACTCCCATTCTTGCGGCAATAAGCTCAACTATCTGATAATCGATAGAGTCGATCTGATGACGCAACTCTTCAAGCTGGTTAAGGAATCCCGGATCGTCGGTTGTGGGCTTTCTGACAATTAGTTTCTCCATCATAGCCGCAAAGCCGGCCGGGGTAAGCTGCTGCCCTGCATCACTCAGGGCAGCGGAAGGATTGATATGCACCTCCACCATTAATCCTCTCATATTCAGGTCGAAGGCCTTCTGTGCTACTTCGGGAACCAGGGCCGCATCGCCGGCTATATGGCTCGGGTCGCAGATTACAGGTATATCGGGAAACCGTCTCCGGAGTTCAATGGGTATCTCCCACTTCGGCATGTTTCTGTAAACTGTTCTTTCGAAGGGAGAGAAGCCCCTGTGAACAGCTGCCACCATTTTTACTCCGGCAGCCTGAATTCTTTCTATTGCTCCTGTCCACAGGTCAATATCGGGACTCAGGGGGTTCTTAACCAGTACGGGGATAGCGGTTCCGCTGAGGGCTGCAGCAATATCCTCTACAGAGAAAGGGTTTGATACGGTGCGGGCGCCAAGCCATACCATATCGGTAATATTATCCTTAACGACAGCCTCAACATGGAGCGGTGATGCCACCTCGGTGACTATTCCCAGCCCGGTTTCCGACTTTACCTTTGCCAGCCACTGCAGGGCCCTGGTTCCGGCACCGCTGAAGGACCCGGGGCGGGATCGTGGTTTCCATATACCGCTCCTGAAGAGGTGAACACGGCCTGTTGCAGCCAGGTCTTTTGCCGTAGCAACAACCTGGGCTTCGCTTTCCGCGCTACATGGGCCCGCAATGATGAGAGGGTCGCCGGTTCCTGCAAACCAGTCAGCAATAAATTCCCTGACTTCCATCACTCTGCCCCGGGACGGTTTTTCTCATAGATCCTGAGAAAGTATTTCACAAGGAGCCAGCTTACCCAAATGAGGGCCGGCCAGAGCAAATAGGCTATTATTTGTTTAATGTACATCCTGATTGCGTTTGAATTCAATAGACATGATGTTCCGATTCCATTTCACCGGGGGTTATCTTCTTGTTGCTGATGGCTTTCCACGCATACCATATGTATGCTATCACAAACGGAATTCCAAATGAGATGTAGAACATTGTACGCAGTGTAAAATGGCTCGACGATGCATTGCGGATGGTGAGCGAGCTGTTCAGATCGGCCAGCGAGGGGTAGAATGAGGTGTTGTTGTAACCGGCCAGCATGAACAGCGCAAGCACCACCAGTATGGTACCTGAACCACTGTACCAGACAGGCTTGTGTGACTTAGTGAATACAGCGAGGTAAATTCCGGAAAGCACCAGCAGGGTCCCTGCCAGGAACAGTATCAGCACCGCCGGCATTTCGAAAAGATTCGAAGCATACTTGAACTTCTCTGTCGTAACAACTCCGGTCTGAGGGTCAACTGCGAATCCCTCCGATACCAGCAGGGTTATGACAAAGAAGAGGAATGCCACCAGGAACGGAATTGTATTTATAAGGACATTTTTCCTTGATCGGCTGCTCAGATCGTCATCGTCAACCGAGTTTATAATGTACTGCAGTCCGAGTATTCTGGCAAGGAATAGAACAGCAAAGCCCAGGGAAAGATTGCGTACAGATAGCAATGCCTCCAGTCCGTGCCAGGGTGTCTGCCATGTCACCTGGTTAAGGAAATTCAGCCTGAACTGCGATCCCGTGAAGAAGGTGGCCACGGCCACCCCTATGAGGAACGGGCCGACCGAACCATTGATGAGCAGGAAAATATCGAATGTCTTCTTTCCGTACACATTTGAAGGCTTCGATCTGAACTCATATGCGATAGCCTGAATAATAAAGCTGAAAAGAATAGCCATCCATACCCAGTATGCGCCCCCGAAGCTTGTTGCATAAAACAGGGGGAAGGCCGCAAAGAAGGCACCTCCGAAGGTTACCAGGGTAGTAAAGGTAAACTCCCATTTTCTGCCCAGGGCATTTACCAACATTGTTTTCTGCATTTCGTTGCGGGCAAGTGAGAATATGAAGGTCTGACCACCCTGCACAAACATCAGAAAAACCAGCAGACTGGCCAGTACTGATACCACCAGCCACCAGTACTCCTGAAGAAACGTATGCGATAATGCTAATGTCATATTATATCCTCCTGCCGGTTATTTGTTTTTAATCTGTCGGACCATGATAGAGACCTCGGCAATAAGAAGTGCCGTGAACAGCGTGGCAAAAAGCCAGAATGTTACCTGTACCGAACCAGCCGAAATGTGGCTTACGGCAACCGACACAGGCATAAGGTCCTGTATTATCCATGGCTGACGCCCCATTTCAGCCACCACCCAGCCCAGTTCGCTGGCAATATAGGGAAGAGGGATCGACCAGAGTGCGATACGTAAGAACCACCTCTGCCGTTCAAGCCTGCCGTTAATAACAAAATAAAGAGCCAGCACACAAAGAGCTATAAAGAAGAACCCCAGTATAACCATTATGTGGAAACTATAGAATGCTATTGGTACGTTTGGAACAATATCCTCGGGTGCGTTGAGAAATGCATACCCGAAGTACCTGAAGTAGTTTTCCTGAAAGTCGGCCTCATCAAACCTGGCGCGAAGAGATGCGGCGGTCTCAGTATTTCCGGCCTCCTTCGCAGCCTTGTATTCAAAGAGAACATCGCGGGCCAGCTTTCCCCGCTCAATCTTTTCGGCTGCCGGGAGTATTCCCATTTCAGCATTGCCGTTGATATAGTCCTTGATGCCGGGTACATATGAATCCCTGTCGCCATCGGTCATTACCGAAAGGAGGCCGGGAATTTCAATTCTCACTGCAAATTCCCTCACGTCGAGATCGCCGATGCTCTCGCCGCTCTTTTTCAGCACCCCGGCGGCTACCAGGCCGGCGTTGCCGGTGCCTTCATACAGCGCCTCGAATGCTGCAAACTTTACCGGCTGTACCTTTGCTATGGTTCTTGCCGATGTATCGCCTGTATAAACCAGAAACAGAGATGATAAAATTCCGAACACTGCCGCAACCACCACGCTCTTACGGGCAAACTCCAGGTCTCTCTTTTTAAGGAGGTACCATGAGCTGATGCCGATTACGAATATTGATGCCAGTACGAATCCCGATGTGATGGTATGGAGGAACTTATCGACAGCCACAGGGTTGAACAGGACCTCCCAGAAGCTCCGCATCTCATTGCGTGCCGTATCGGGATTGAATACCATTCCCACAGGGTTTTCCATCCATGAGTTTGCAACGAGAATCCACAGGGCTGAAAGGCTTGCCCCAAATGCAACAAGCCATGTGGAAACAAGATGAAACTTCTTACTCACCTTGTTCCAGCCAAAGAACATTACGGCGATGAAAGTTGATTCGAGGAAGAAGGCAAAGATACCCTCTATTGCCAGGGGGGCTCCGAAAATATCCCCTACGAACCATGAGTAGTTCGACCAGTTGGTTCCGAATTCAAACTCGAGGATTATTCCGGTTGATACCCCTATTGCGAAGTTAATACCGAAAAGTTTCATCCAGAACTTGGTAATCGACTTCCACTCTTCGTTCCCTGTCCTAACATAGATGGTCTCCATCATCGCAATTATAAAGGAGAGCCCCAGGGTTAGAGGAACGAAGAGCCAGTGGTAAATGGCAGTGAGGGCGAACTGGGCCCTCGACCAGTCAACAAGGTTGAGGTCAATGTTCTCAATCATTTATGTCGGGTTTTGTTGTTATTTGCTCAAGAACGTGGTTGCTCTTCTCCTCATCGGTTTTGAACCGCGAACCAAGGTAGTCGGGGAAAAATAAGAGCTTAAGAACTGCGAACATTATAAATAGCTTGACCAGGATTATGAGCCACATCTTCCTTCCCCACGGGGGCATGGTACGGAACCCGTCATAGTAGAACCTGAAGATGGAATTGATTCCGGAAAAGAGTGTTTTCATAATCGCTATACCTGGTCGAGTGACGAAGTAATCATTTTTACTGCCTTGAAGTTATTGAAAAATTCTTTTCCTATTACCCTTAAAACGGTATATGATGGTATTGCAAGTATCATACCTGCAACACCGGCAAAACTGCCGGCTGCAAGTATGACGATAAAGATCTCAAGAGGGTGGGCATTTACGCTGCTTGAAAAAATTACCGGCTGAAAAATCACATTATCAATAGTTTGCGTAATCACAATCACTATAACCATGTAAGTAACAAGCGGCAGTACAACACCGGTAAAACTGGCATCGAGATTGGAAGCCACACCCATGGTGATGCCGATTATCCCACCCAGCCAGGGCCCGACGTACGGAATTACATTCAGTGTACCGATAATGAGACCTATGGTAAGTGCCTGCTGAAACTTCAGCCCCACTATCGACATCCCCGTGGTAATGAGAAACATAATGCACGTACTCTGTATAATAATCCCTATGAAGTATCTCATGAGCAGCCTCTTTATTGACGAAAGAGCTCTCCTCGCACCCTCCTCATATTTTTCGGGAACCCATATCATTATCGATTCATAGAACAGCCGTTCATCCTTCAGAAAGAAAAATGTTATGAAGGTAATTGAGAAGATTGCCACAGCCATGTTGCCGAACACCGACATAACAGATGAGAGAAAATCCTGAATGAACCCGGCACTCAGTATCTCTGACACCTTGGTCATAACATAGTTCTGTACCGAGATCTCGTAAGCCAGATCGCTGTTGAAGAATGCAATAAGACTCTCCATCTGCCGCAACGGACTTTCAATCAGCTGCACAATCCGCTGGCTGTCTATTGAAGAAAACTGGTTAACCTGTTCACTCACCAGTGGCACGAAGATTACCAGCGAAAGAACAATCAGTGACCATATCATAATCACAGTTAATAATGCAATCACTGCCCGCGGTAAATGCCATCTCCTTATACGGATACGGCTCAGCGCGTCGACAATAGGACGGCCAACAAGTGACAACACTCCGGAAATAAGCACGTAAACTACTATATTCCTGAAGTACCAGAAGCCAAGAACCAGGAGTATAACCCCTGCAAAAATCAATATGCTTCGCCAGGAAAACTTCATAGGATCAGGTCAGATTTAGTTCCATCATTCTCCACAAATGTACAAAATGTCTCAGTATAAAAAGACAAACAGGAGGGCGTGCCATATTGACAGTCTGATTTAAAAATATTCTGCCATATTGGCGCATTGCTCTATTCGGTATGCAAATTGAATATACCCACTGGAAAAAACAAAACAATTAAAAACTAAAAATAAGGAGGACAAAGCTATGTTACCGATGATTACAAAAAGGAGTTTCAGACCGTTCTTCATGCCAGGCATTTTTGAAGACAATTTCTTTCCCACAGTTTCAGGCAGTACAAACATTACCAAGCCTGCCGTTAACATAAGGGAGGATGAGAAAAAGTACTCGCTCGAACTTGCTGTTCCGGGCATTGACAAGAAGGATCTCAAGATCGAAATCAATGAGGATATCCTTACCATCTCAATGGAGCAGAAGCAGGAAAATGAGGAGGAGACTTCAGGCTATAAGAGAAGGGAGTTCAGCTATGCGTCATTCTGCAGGAGCTTCTACCTTCCTGAAGACACCAACAGGGATAAGATTGAGGCTTCGTACAAGGACGGCGTACTTACTGTTGACCTTCACAAAACCGAGGAGAAGGCAAAGCTCAGTAAGGTGGTTAAGATTTCGTAACCTTAACCGGCAAAAGAACAGGACCGGCGGGGATATCAATCCCTGCCGGTTTCTTTATTATACATATTCAGTTCAGCTTAACAGTGGCCTGGTTCTGGTCATTGTTGTTTAGAGCACTCTTCAAGGAGTTTTTCCGAGAACCTCCTGCCATATTCAACAAGGGCTGTCTCCTTGTCGTTGTCAGGAGAGAATTTGAATGCTGCAGGGTCTTCTATAACCTTCAGCTTAAGCCCCCTGAGAACGTCGGAAATAATCTTCGGAGCTTCACCGCTCCAGCCGAACGATCCGAATGAGGCAGCCAGCTTGCCCTTGTCTCTAAGCGGATTAATAACAGAAAACAGCCTGTATACAGGCAGAAGGGTATTCTGGTTGATTGTTGGCGAGCCTACAAGAAGACCATCGGAGAGCACGAGTCTGGAGTCGATGTCGCCAATCTCAATATTCTCTATATCAAGAGTCTCTGCCTCAACCTCTCCCGACTCTTCTATGCCCGATGCTATCGACCGGGCCATCTGTCTGGTATATCCATAGGCCGAAACGTATGTAACAAGCACCCTCTTCTTCTGTCGACCGGTAGTATCGTTGATATACTCATATGAGTACTTCTCGGTGAGGTCGACAATTCTCTTCCAGTGAGAGCGCAGTATTGGTCCGTGGCCCGTACAGATCATCGCTATATCGAGAGGCCTTATTTTGTCAATGGCCTTAACCATGAACCGGCTGAAGGGCTTCAGTATGACATCGTAGTAATAGCGGAATGCATCGTGGTAGTCGCCCACCATATCGTCGAACATAGCGGGGTGACAGAAGTGTGCTCCGAAGGAGTCGCAGGTGAACAGCAGCCGGTCTTCCTCGAGCCAGGTATACATCGAGTCGGGCCAGTGAAGATTTGGCGCCGAAATAAACTTGAGGGTCTTGTTGCCAAGGTCGAGGGTGTCACCCTCTTTGGCCACGAGCGACCTGAAAGGTTTGCCAACTATATCGTTCAGGTACCTGATTGCATTGCCGCTACCCACAATGGTAGCCTGAGGGGCAAGATCGACCAGTTGCCTCAGAGCGCCCGAATGATCGGGTTCGGTGTGGTTCAGAACGATATATTCAATTTCTGACAGATCGCATACTCTTTTTATTTTATTGATATATGTTTCGCTGAATTTCTCCTTTGCCGTTTCGATAATGGTTTTCTTTTCGGCATTTATGAAATAGCTGTTATAGGTGGTGCCGAATTCTGTCTTCATTACGATATCGAATGTAACAATATCATAATCAAGTATTCCAATCCATTTTACATCGGGAGTAACATCAATAATAATATCTTCTTCTCTTTCCATCTAAATAGAATTTGGGAGGCAAATTTACCTTATCGGAATCAAAATAGCAACCAGAAATGCCCTACAGTGACCCTAACACTGTATTATTAGCCCTTACACTCTGTCCGACTTCTACCATGGGGATGAAGTCAACAGGCAGGAATATATCTACCCTGGACCCGAATTTAATGAATCCCAGTTCATCGCCCTGGGTAATCTTCTGCTGTGGTCGGGCGTATGTCACTATACGGCGCGCCAGAAAACCTGCTATCTGTCTTACCACAACAGTGGTTCCGGAATTGGTTTCAAGCACAATTGTACTTCTTTCATTCAGTTCCGATGATTTGGGATGCCACGCTACAAGGTATTTTCCCGGATGGTAGATAACCTCTTTTACCGTCCCGGAAACAGGATACCTGTTGCTGTGCATGTTGAGAGGCGACATGAATACCGATATCTGGAGGCAGGGCTCGTTAAGGTGCTCCTTCCCGGTGACTCTCTCCACAATTACTATCCTGCCATCGGCGGGTGAAATAACAGTACCGTCAAGCGGGGTTATTCTGAGGTCGGGCAACCTGAAGAAATATAGAAGAAAAGCAAATTTGACCACTGAAGCAACGGGTACAGCAATGCCGACCCACAACGGAGGTGAAAAGAATAGAAAGAGAACAAGGTTAACTGCTGCGAAAACCGCGAATGCAGCTGAAATTATAAAGTACCCCTCTTTATGAATCCTCATCTCCTTATTCTTTAATAATTAACCAAATACTGCAATGTAGAGGTAAACAAACGGGAATGAGATAACCACACTGTCGAACCTGTCAAGGAAACCTCCATGACCGGGCATTATCGATCCAGAATCTTTTACCCCAATACTGCGCTTCAGCATTGACTCTATGAGATCGCCATAGGTTCCTGTAACTGAAACAATTACCCCTAGTATCACCCAGTCACGGGCTTCAACAACTCCGAGCCAGCCTGAAATAATATATCCCATTGCCGCGGTCACTATCAATCCTCCGGCAAAACCTTCCCACGACTTTCTGGGACTGATTCGTTCCCACAGCCTGCGCCTTCCGAAAGTGATACCCACCAGGTAAGCTGCGGTGTCGTTCGTCCACAGCAGTATAAAGAATCCGATTATGATTCCCGGACTGAATGATATCATTTCCTGGTTTAAGATGGAACCAAGGCCTTCGCGGTAGAAAGCTGAAAAAGGTATCATTGAGAAGGGGATCACGGTGTAAAGGATCGAGAAATAGGTGTGGGCAAGTGAGTCAAACGGTTTTTCAACATTCCGGTACAGTTCAATCACCATTACCACCGAAAGCATCGGTATCAGTACCAGGAAAAACTGCCTGTCTAGCAGTCTGGCCGCCACCCCGGCCGATATGGTATAGGCTGTAATACCGGTAATTATACCTGTGATAACCTGAGGTCGTACACCCGTAATCCTGATCATCTCATAGTACTCTATCTGGGTTCCCACCATCATTACCATTCCGGCAATGAAAAATGATATTGGATGCAGCCAGAACCCCCCCATCACGAACAGGATTATCCATGCACCGGTAAGAGTTCGTGTAAGCAGGTTGCTCAATCCAGCAGCTCTTTAATGACTGATTTGGCCTCAATAACCCTGTCACGGTTAACATACAGCTCCAATTCCCCGATAAGGTAGGTGCGGTCCTTCTTGTTAATGACAACCGCCTCAATGCCATGATCCTCAAGCTGTTGCCTGGCGATCTCCATATTGAGATCCTCAGGGGTCTCAAATATCTTTACCCAGTTTTTCTCCACCGGTATTCTTCTTCTATTTAACCTTGCCCGCAGTGGCCGTTTTCGCTTTTTTCAACGGCTTCTCTGCCGCCACAGTCTCTGTTGACGCTCCGGCTCCATTGCCGTTGCCGTTCTCGAGAAGCGAATGGGCCTCTTCTCCTCTTCGTTTGCCAAAAACCCGCTCCATGTCCTCGCCAAAAATGACTTCCCTTTCAAGCAGCAATGCGGCTATCTCCTTCAGCCCGTCAATATTCTCGCGGAGAACCTGTCTTGCCCGTTCATATGAGTTGTTAATGATATCCTTTACCTCAGAATCAATAATTTCGGCAGTCTTCTCACTGTATGGCTTTGTGAATCCATATTCCGACTGACCGCTTGAATCGTAGAAACTGATATTGCCAAGTTTCTCACTCATTCCGTAATAAACCACCATGGCATATGCCTGTTTGGTAACCTTCTCGAGGTCACTCAGCGCCCCGGTTGATACCTTGCTGAACATAATCTCCTCAGCAGCTCTGCCTCCCAGTGCATAAGCCATCTCGTCGAGAATCTGTTCGGTAGTGGTAAGCTGTCTCTCCTCAGGAAGATACCAGGCAGCGCCAAGTGCCCTGCCCCTGGGAATAATGGTAACCTTAAGGAGGGGACTTGTATGCTCCAGAAGCCAGCTTACAGTGGCATGACCTGCCTCATGAAAAGCGATTGTTCTTTTTTCATCGAGTGATACTATCTTATTCTTCTTCTCCAGTCCACCCACAATTCTGTCGACTGCATCAAGGAAATCCTGTTTTTCAACCACGCTCTTGCCTTTTCTGGCTGCGATAAGCGCTGACTCGTTACAGACATTTGCAATATCGGCACCTGAAAAACCTGGTGTCTGCTTCGCGAGGAAGGCAATGTCGAAATTCTTGTCGAGTTTAATTGGTCTCAGGTGCACCTTGAAGATATCTTCTCTCTCCCTCAGGTCGGGTAATTCAACATGTATCTGGCGGTCAAACCTGCCGGCTCTCAGCAGCGCCCTGTCGAGAACATCGGCCCTGTTGGTGGCAGCCAGTATTATTACTCCTACATTCGAGCCGAATCCGTCCATTTCGGTGAGGAGCTGATTGAGGGTGTTCTCCCTTTCGTCGTTGGAACCGAAATTTACATTCCTTCCCCTGGCTCTGCCTACGGCATCAATTTCATCTATGAAGACGATACATGGCGCCTTTTCCTTTGCCTGCTTGAACAGATCTCTCACCCTCGAAGCTCCGACACCCACAAACATTTCAACGAAATCAGACCCCGATATCGAAAAGAAAGGCACATTTGCTTCACCGGCCACAGCTTTAGCCAGGAGCGTTTTACCGGTCCCCGGAGGCCCCACAAGCAGGGCGCCCTTTGGTATCTTGCCTCCCAGTTGTGTATATTTCTTAGGGTTCTTAAGGAAATCGACTATCTCCATCACTTCTGTCTTGGCTTCTTCAAGGCCGGCGACATCTGAAAAGTTGATTTTGACGTTGGTGTCCTTGTCAAATATCTGGGCCCGCGACTTGCCAACGTTGAAAATATTTCCGGCACCGCCACCACCACCCGACATTCTTCTGAGAAGAAACATCCAGAGCACTATCAGCAATCCGAAAGGCAACAGCCATCCCAGTATTTCGCCCAGATAGCTTTTCCTGGTCTGATAGTCGGGATGCAGCCACTCATCCGGCTTGTAACCGGCTTCTGCCTGAGCCTCCTTAATGAATGTCTCGAATAGTTCAACCGTACCAAAAGGATGGTAAAACTGCGGCTTTTCCGCCGATGCAAAACCGCTCTTTGGAGGGGCAGCATCCTTGTACTTGGCAGCTTCAATAACCTCGGGCTTCAGATATATCTCAGCGCGGTCCTTGTTAATCACAACAAGCCTGCTGATATCGCGGGCTGCTATCATGTTCCTGAGTTCACCCTGATTTACCTTCTTAACAGTCTTGCCTGTGTATAGAAGGTTAACTGCAATAAAGCCTATTGCCAGTAATCCCCATATCCAGTTTGTATTGAACCTGGGTTTGCCCGGTAAGTCACCTTTCCTCTCAGGCCCCTGATTTATCTTGTTTTCTTCACTCATAAACTACTCTTCCTTTAACATTGCCGGATCGGCAAGTGTCTCCCTGCCAGCATCGGCCCATAAACTCTCCAGGTTATAGAAGTTCCGGTACTCTTCCATGAAAATATGTACAATAACACTGCCGTAATCCAGCAGCACCCAGAAACAGTTCTCAAGCCCCTCAGTGTGCAGGGGCTTCTCACCTGATATTTTTCTTACAGTGTCAACTACCGAGGAACTTAGTGCATCGACCTGTGTTCCGGAATTACCATGACAAATAATGAAGTAATCACACACACGGTTCTCAAGCATTGTCATGTCAAGCTTAACCACATTTAATCCCCTCTTCTCAAAGATCCCCCCGGCTATTCCCTCTATTAGTTTGTCTTCTGCCTGTAACTTTTTCCTCGCCATTAATCTATTATCAGTTCAATGCATAAATGCAGTCGCAAAATTAACAACATTTCTGAGTACTTTTGTCCCTGCCTGTTACTTATTTACAATTTGGGTGCCAATAGAGCCTGACCGGCCAAACGGTTTGGAGTTTTGAAGTTGACATTGTCTTAATATCCTTATTATGAACAGTCTGGGAAAGGAGATTGTTTTCCTTGATTCAACTGCATCGACAAACACCTATGCAGCAGCACTTGTTGAGAGTGGTGAGGCTTCACATGGAACCGTTGTAGCCGCAGGATTCCAGACTTCAGGGAAAGGTCAGGCAGGAAATAAATGGGAAAGTGAAAAAGATAAAAACCTCACATTCAGCATAGTATTGTTTCCGGAGAGGGTGCCTGCCTCCGCCCAGTTTTCCTTATCAATGGTAGTATCGGCAGGCATAGCTCATGCATTGATGAGGCATATGGGTGGCATCAGAATAAAATGGCCGAATGACATTTATGCAGGTGATGACAAAATAGCAGGTATTCTGATTGAGCATGCCGTCTCGGGCAACCGCATCGGCCACACCATTGCAGGCATAGGGATGAACGTCAACCAGACAGTATTCACCAGCGACGCCCCGAACCCGGTATCAATGAAGCTGATCAGCGGTATCGATTATGACACGAAGGTGGTGCTTGCAGAGGTACTCGAGTCGGTTGGCAGACAATACGATTTACTGACGGCCGGTGGTAAACATGCCATTGAGGAGGAGTATAACCGGCTGCTATACAGAAAAGATGAATGGCACCGTTTCACCTCGGAAGGAACCGTATTCACAGGTATGATCATGGGTGTGGGAGAATCGGGGGAACTGATTCTGAAGAACGGGTCGGGTGGTGTCAATTCCTATCTCTTCAGGGAGATTGAGTATATTCTGTGATATCATCCCACCCGCTGAATGATTCAATCTCGTCAACCAGTCTTGAAAGGTACTGCTCAATTGCCCCGGAGGCCATCATGCGGAAGAAAGGATTCAGTTCGGTTCGCAGTACGATTCTGAATCTCGTGGCAGCATCGCCGGGGTCGGTCATTTGCAGCCATATCTTAAAGGGAACAGAACTTATTGCCTCACCTTCATATTTTATCAGGCTGAGCGGTTTGCGCTCAGTTATCGAAACAGATGCCTTTCCGAGGGGTGAGATTTCGAATGAGCATGAGTCGCTCCCGGCCTGCCAGTCACTAACGTTTTCTTCAGGTATGAACCGGCTGAAATTCCTGAAATCGCCGGCAAAACTGAAGAATACCCCCGGGGCTGCCCTTGCTGTTCCCGTTCTGCTTATGAATTCCGATACCTCTGCCATTTCATATCCCCCATTTTGAAGGGTCGGTTCTCCACTCCTTAAGGGTTTTCAGTTCCGATTGAGAAATATATCCTGAATCGACAGCAAGTTCGATAAGTGAATTATAGCTGCTTAGTGTGTCGAGACGGCAGTTCTCAGTCCTGAATGCATCTTCAGCCTTTGCGAAACCGTAAGTAAAAATAGCCACCATTCCCGATACGATGCAACCTCCCTCCCTGAGGGCCCTTACCGCCGACAGGCTGCTTCCGCCGGTAGAAATAAGATCTTCCACAACAACAACCCTGCTGCCCGGTTCAAAATAGCCCTCTATCTGGTTGCCAAGTCCGTGCTCCTTAGCCCCCGACCTGACATAGATAAAGGGAAGGCCCAGACGGTCGGCAGCAAGCATACCATGTGCTATGGCACCAGTGGCAACACCGGCAATCATTTGTGTATCGGGGTATAACTCCCGAATCCGGTCGGCAAAACAACCGGCTATGAATGACCTCACTTCAGGATAGGAAAGGGTTTTGCGATTGTCGCAATATATAGGCGACTTCCAGCCCGAGGCCCATGTAAAAGGGTTTGCGGGTTGCAATTTAATTGCTTTAATTTGTAACAGGTAACCGGCAGTTTTTTTCGATACATCTTCCATATGATTGCTTATAAGGTATATTTTGAAAACAGGTACATTATGGTAAGCCACGAGCCCGACCGTATGCAAAAATATACCTTATTCCACAGATATCACAACAGAAACGGGCTTTATGAAGCTATTTCATCATTTCAGGCAGGAACCGGGGCCTCAATGAATATCTACGGAATTGATATCGAACATCTCTGGTCTGAATTCAGGCAATACTTCAATTTCGTGGAGGCTGCCGGCGGACTGGTTAAGCACCCCTCGGGGCATTACCTTTTCATTGTAAGGAATGGCCGGTGGGATCTCCCAAAAGGTCATATGGAAGAGGGTGAGCTTCCTGAAGCATGTGCCATCAGGGAGGTTGAAGAGGAGTGCGGGTTAAAGAATCATACTATCGTAAAACCCCTGATACCCTCATTTCACACCTGGCAGTACGAGGGTGTTTCCTATCTGAAGCAGACACACTGGTTCATGATGCATTATAACGGAGAGATGATTGAGAATCCGCAGGCCGACGAAGGAATATCCGAAGCAAAATGGATGACCCCCGATAAAATCTGTGTTATAAGAAAGAGCGCCTGGCACTCACTTACTGAGCTTATAAACAGCTCAATACTAAGCACTTAGAACAGAAGGCCCGTCAGCCGGTACTGTGACTCCCGGTCTCTATATGTAATCCCCGAGGTTTATTGATGACGGAACGAAACGCGACGCATCGCCGCCGTGCCTGAGGATATCCTTCACTATGGTTGAGTTTATCGGTGTGTGTTCAGGGGCTGTTAGCAGGAAGACCGATTCAATTCCGGGAGCCATAGCCTTGTTAACCTGAGCAATGGCACGTTCATATTCAAAATCGGCAGAAGTACGCAGTCCTCTCAGTAGAAATCCCGCCCCCTTCTGCCTGCAGAAATCGACGGTAAGTCCTTCGTAGAAGTCAATTTTCACTCTTGGCTCATTACTGAAAACCTTCCTGATCATTTCCATTCTCTTCTCAAGGGAAAAGAACCCTCCCTTTTTCGACTCATTGGCACCGACAGCAATTATTATCTCATCGAAAATCCTCAGTGCTCTCCTTACAACAGCCTCGTGTCCTACCGTTATCGGGTCGAACGATCCTGGGAACAGGGCAATCTTTTTCATATTTATGCCGGACATTTGTTTGCTATGGCTGAAAGTTACTAAAAAAAAGCTACTTCATCAGCAACGAGAGGCGGTCAGCGATTCTTAACCGAAACTTATAATCCTCGGGTTGCTTACCTTCTGTTTCAGCAGGGCATGATTTATCACTTCCATTATTGTGTCAACGTATGTGAATTTCAGCCCCTTAATGTAGTTCTCCTTTATATCATCGACATCCTTGATGTTTTCCGACGACAGTACAATCTCCCTGATGCTGGCTCTTTTCGCCGCCAGAATCTTTTCCTTTATACCTCCCACCGGCAATACTTTGCCCCTGAGGGTGATTTCGCCGGTCATTGCCAGGTATTTCTTAACCTTTCGCTGGGTAAAAGCCGAGGCAACAGATGTTGCCATTGTAATTCCTGCCGAGGGGCCATCCTTTGGTATTGCTCCTTCAGGGACATGAATATGGATGTTCCATTTCGACGCGAAATTATCGGGAAGGCCAAGCATACCGGCATTGGCCTTCAGGTATTCAAGGGCAATAACAGCCGACTCCTTCATCACATCGCCGAGGTTTCCGGTAAGAGTAAGCTTCCCCTCTCCCCTGCTCAGCGAGGTCTCAATGAAAAGAATGTCACCCCCGGCAGGTGTCCATGCAAGTCCCGTTACAACTCCTGCCTGATCATTGCCGTCGTAAATATCCTTTATGAACCGGGGTGTTCCGAGAATAGCCTTCAGGTCTGACCCGATGATCTCTTTCTCCCTCATTTTTCCCGAGGCAACTTCACGTGCAAGGTATCTTGCGGCCTTGGCAAGTTTCTTGTCAAGTTCCCTCACTCCCGACTCACGTGTATACTTTTCAATTATCTCCTCAATCAGTGGTGGTTTGAGTTTCATTATGCCATCGGGTATTCCGTGAGCCTCCGACTGTTTGGGCACCAGATGCCTGACTGCAATTTCAACCTTCTCCTCAACAAGGTAGCCGTTAATCTCTATGAGCTCCATTCTGTCGCGCAATGCCGGGCTTATTGTTGAAAGGGTATTGGCCGTTGAAATGAACATGACCTTTGAGAGGTCATATTCCATTTCAAGGAAATTATCATAGAAGGCACTGTTTTGCTCGGGGTCGAGTACTTCAAGGAGAGCTGATGAGGGGTCACCCCTGAAATCGTTACCAACCTTGTCTATTTCATCGAGAATAAAAACCGGGTTTGATGATCCTGCACGCTTGAGACTCTGTATTATCCGGCCGGGCATGGCACCTATGTAGGTCTTCCTGTGGCCGCGGATCTCTGCCTCATCGTGCAGTCCCCCGAGTGACATTCTGACGTATTTTCTGCCCAGTGCTCTTGCCACCGACCTGCCCAGTGATGTTTTGCCTACACCGGGAGGTCCGTGAAGGCAAATAATGGGCGACTTCAGATCGCCTTTGAGTTTGAGTACGGCCAGATGTTCAATTATGCGCTCCTTTACCTCATCAAGGCCGAAGTGATCTTCATCGAGTATCCTCCGGGCGTTGCCAAGATCAAGATTGTCTTCGGTGTATTCATTCCATGGCAGGTCAAGAAGTGTCTGAATATAGTTTACCTGAACCGAATACTCTGCTGCTGCCGGATTAAGCCTGTAGAGTTTATCGAGTTCCTTTTCGAATGTCTTTGCGGTGTCGTCGTTCCACTTTTTCTCTTTCGCCTTCTTCCTGTATTCCTCAATCTCCTTTTCAAGGGGATTGCCTCCAAGTTCGTTCTGAATTGTCTTCATCTGCTGATGCAACAGGTATTCCCTCTGCTGCTGGTCGATATCAATCTTCACCTTCGATTGAAGTTCGTTCTTGAGTTCGAGCAGCTGAACCTCTTTTACAAGGTATTCGAGCAGCAGGAAACCCCTGTCGCGAAGGCTGTTCGATTCAAGCAGGCGCTGCTTGTCAGCCACTTTTATGTCGGTGTTGCTGCAGATGAAATTAATGAGGTATGTGTTGTTTTCGATATTCTTAACGGCGAATGATGCCTCGGGGTTTACATTCGGGTTTAGTTTGATGATCCGCATCGACAGATCCTTCAGCGATCCGACAATTGCATCAAACTCCTTGTTATGAGCTACAGGCCGGGCCTCAGGCCTTGGTTCCACCCTGGCCATAAAGTAAGGGTCGGATGAAACAATCTCAGCCAGTTCTATTCGTGTCCTTCCCTGGATTATAGCCGTAGTGGAGCCGTCGGGCATTTCCAGCAGCTTTACAATCTGCCCCAGGGTTCCGGTTGGATGCAGATCGGCAGGGGCCGGGTCATCGGTATCAGGGTCTCTCTGGGCAAATGTGGCTATCTGCTTTTCGGTGCGATAGGCATCCTTAATAAGCTGAACCGATTTGGGCCTGCCAATGGAGATTGGAAGTACCACACCCGGAAAAAGGACATTGTTCCGGAGAGGCAGCAGTGGCAGCAACTCCGGGATCTCAACATTCTCGAGTTCACTGTCGTCGCCATCAGTAATTATGGGCATCATCTCCCTGTGCTCCCCCTCATCATCGGGATTTAGCAAATGTTCAATGTTTATATTGATCTTTCTGTCCATCAGTCTCTCTCCGGGATGTCAAAATTACACATTTATGCTGAAAAAAATCCCGGGATCATTATAATGCCCGGGATTAAGAATATTATTTCCGATCAGGTTACTTTTTCTTTCCATGATCCTTATACCGGTTCATGAATTTGTCGACCCTTCCGGCGGTGTCAACAAGCTTCATCTTGCCGGTGTAGAACGGATGGCTCGTATTCGAGATCTCCAGCTTAATGAGGGGATACTCCTTGCCATCTTCCCACTTGATAGTATCGCGTGTTTGTGCTGTCGACTTGCTGATGAACGAATGCCCGTTCGACATATCCTGAAATACTACGTACCTGTAATTTGCCGGGTGAATATCTGTTTTCATTTCTGTGTGTTTTTCCTAATTGATAAATATCCCTGAAAAATGTTTGCAAAGTTAACCAACAATATTGAAAAATACAAAACCGGGGGGAAAAAAATAATCACTCACTCTTCCCGTCGACCCCATTGGCAGCAGCCGACTTTTCCTCTATGAATCTCCTGAAGGTTAAATCCTTGTTAATCATGTACCTGTAGGTAATATGGGTTTTGGCCCTTGTTGCACCGATAGCCTCATATATTGAGATCATTTTCGGGTTATAGTCGCCCACCCATGATAGTTCAAGCTCCTTGTAGTATCTCTTCTTCCGGAACACCTTGTAGAGCTGGTAAAAGATTGCCGATTCTATTCCGCTGTTCTGGTGTGAGGGTACAATTCCGGCAACCAGGGCTCTGATACGGGTCATCTCATGCCTCCTCTTGTACCACAGGAACCTTAACATATTCAGAGGGTGGAGTTTTCCGTTAAGGTGTCTCAGTATCATATTCAGGTCGGGGAAAATAACGTAAAAGGCCACCGGCTTGTCATTATGGTAGGCAAACCATATCAGTTCCTCGTCGATAAATGCCTTCGCCTTGTTCAGGCTTGCTTCAAGCAACCCTGTCTCAAGCGGAGTGAAGTCTTCCTTGAACGATGCCCAGGTTGTGTTATAGATTTCGACAAGGTCGTTGACGAATTTCTTTCTCTCGGAATACCTGAAATGTCTGAAGGAATACCCGGGTCTCCTGGAAATCCACTCTGCAATCTTCATAAACCTTTCCGGAAAAACCTCAACCGAGCCGATATCGCGGTGATATGAATACTGTTCAAAATAGTTTCTGAAGCCAAACTCCTCGAAGAATGCCTTATAATATTTTTTATGGTAAGGCATCCCTATTCCGGGATGTGTGAATCCCTCTACCAGCAGTCCCCAGTTGCTCTCATTCTCTCCGAAGTTTACCGGACCATCCATGGCCTCCATGCCTCTTTCCTTAAGCCAGTCTGCGGCAGTGTTAAAAAGCAACCAGGCTGCGTCACGGTTTTCAATGACTTCGAAGAACCCCATCCCGCCGGTCGGCTGAGACTGGGCAGAGGATCGGATCTTATCGATAAATGCGGCAACTCTGCCGATAGTTTTACCGCCACTGTCAGTAAGTATCCACCTGACAGCCTCTCCGTGCCTGAATGTGCTGTTACCCGATGGAGTGAAGAGGGACCTTACCTCTGAGTCGAGCGGACAAACCCAATTCGGGTCGTCGCTGTAGAGGCGTTTCGGGAATTCAATAAACTCCCGTTCGGTCTTTCCAGTTGAGACTACAATTGCCTGCATAGTAATCATTTACAAGCTAAACCATGAATTTACAATACTTTTTGACGCCCCCCGGTCATCCTTGTGAATGTATTCATTTAAACGGGGATGATAAATATAATCCTTTTCCCACATCCGGGCATTTGCCGAAATCTCACTTATAGCCAGAAGAAACAGGTCAATCTCCTCATCCGTCAGGGTTGGGTGAAGTGAGAGCCTGACCCAGCCGGGCTTTTCAGAAAGGTCGCCACCGCTAATCTTTCTGGTTATTTCACGGCTCTGTTCCTGGCTCACCTCGAGGAGAAAGTGGCCATAGGTTCCAGCACAAGCACAACCGCCCCTGACCTGAATACCATACATGTCGCTCAGAAGCCTTACAACCAGGTTATAGTGCACATTCTCGAGGTAGAAAGATACAACACCCAGCCTGTCGGAGACGTTACCGGCAAGGATATGAGCCCCTTCTATTGCCCTTAACCCGTTGAAAGTCTTCGCGAGAAGCTGATTCTCTCGTTCCTTTATATTGCGGGTCCCCATCTGGTTTTTGATTTCTATTGCGAGTGCAGCCCTTATCGTCTGCAGGAACCCTGGAGTTCCGCCGTCTTCACGGGCCTCAATATCATCAACATACTTATATCCACCCCACGGGTTGGTCCAGTCAACAGTACCACCTCCCGGCTGGTCGGGTACCTCACTTTTATAAAGCGAAGAGTCGAAAATCAGTACTCCTGAGGAGCCGGGGCCACCCAGAAATTTATGTGGTGAGAAGAATATTGCATCAAGCTTCTCCAGGGGATCATCGGGGTGCATATTGATATTGTGGTAGGGAGCCGAAGCAGCAAAATCGATGAAACATACTCCTCCGGATTCGTGCATTATCCTGGCCAGCTGGTGGTATGGGGTTATTACACCGGTAACATTTGAACAGGCTGTAAATGAGCCTATTTTGTACTTCCGGGTTTCATATTTCTTCAGTTCACGCCTGAGGCTTTCCGGATCGACAAGCAGGTTGTCATCGGGTTCCAGCACCACAACATCGGCAATAGTTTCGTACCACGACGTCTGGTTTGAGTGATGCTCCATATGAGTCAGGAAAACCACGGGGTGATCGTCTTTCTTCCGGCAAACTGAATTGTTCCGGGTATTACAGCCCTTAAGACCCAGAATCCTTTGCAATTTATTTATCACGGTAGTCATGCCGGGACCTGCTGTAATAATAACATCTGAGGGACGGGCATTTACATGTTCCTTTATCAGCCTATGGGCATTATGATAGGCCCAGGTCATTCTGGAACCCGATTCGCTTGTCTCGGTATGTGTGTTTGCCACAAAGGGGCCAATTATCTCACTCATCATGCGTTCAAGAGGAGCGTAAAGCCTTCCGCTGGCTATCCAGTCGCAGTATACAAGCTTCTGCTCTCCGTAAGGCGTGGTGTAGGTCGCATCAATACCGATTATCTCTTTTCTGAACCTGCTGAAGTAGTTCTGCAACTCCCTGTCTGCTGCCATTATCACCAAACTGTTTATGAATCAATATGCTCACCCCTGTTCAGGGGTCTGCAAATATAGTTACTTTTTTACTCGGGCCCCGGTTCCCCTGTTGTGATAACAATCAGCGGAGATTGATAATCCTGTGGTCGATAAGGACAAACAAGACGATCAGCAGGGTTGAATAGACGAAGAATGTCACCAGCGGGATGTACTCTGCTGGTTTGATTTTCATGCTGTACCACAGGTACCAGGCAAGCATTGCCTTTTCAAGGGTGTAGGCAATGAAGGTAGCCAGGGCCACACCTACAACACCGTAGTATTGTACCAGGAAGAGGCTGAGAGGTATATTTATTACCTGCTCAATAATTGCAGCCACCATTGTAACCCTCGTTTTCTTTCGTCCTATAAGGATAGTCTGGGGAAACACAAGCCGGGGTATAACAAGGACGATGTAAATCAGGAATATATCGGCACTCCGCATGAACTCGGGGGTAAACATGCGCGGAAAGAGCCATCGTGCCGTTAACATCATCACCATTGAGGCTGGAAAAAGATAATGCATCAATCTCTTCGACTTTGCCTTGAGTATCTTCAGTGACTCAGCCATTCTAGGTCGGGTAGAGAATTCCGGGAGCATTGCATTGCTAAGGCCGTTGGCCAGAAGAAGCACAAGAGGAAACTCCTTCGCGCCATACCTGAAAACGGCAAATACCTCAGGGTCATCAAAATAGGCTGCAATTATAAGGCCGTCAATATACTGACCCGAACCACTGATCATCGATGAGAGAATGAGTGGCGCTCCGAAATGCAGATGCTCCCTGATGAATTTTACCGAAACTGTCATATCGGTATACCGGCGCAACAGTACGATCAGCCATATCCAGCGCACACCGGTAATAGCAAGAAGGCCGTAAATCGACCATATTATGTCTTTACCTGCAAATATCGGAACCAGCACCAGTACCAGCTGCGCCCCGAAGGTATATACTCCATATTGCAATATCTTGTATGACCGGTTATTGAGAAGATATATATACTCAATGAGGCAGACCGGATTACTGAGAAGTATGTATAGAAGAAGGAGGTTTATATATGGGACATTACCCCTGTAGCCATAAATATCGATACTCCCCTTCAGGGTGTGCCCGAAAACGAACATCAGAACGCTCAGCCCCGACAATATTATGAAAGCGTTGAATAACTCCGGTGATTTCGCCGTGCCGTTGTCGCCTACCTTCCGGTAGGTCAGGTTTCGGTGGTAGAGCGGCAGGAGTGACTGAATTACGCCAGTTACCCAGAAGAAACTAAGCAGGCTGGCCACAAACAGAAACATCTCCCATGCGCCAATCTCAACCCTGGTAAGATGGCTCTTAGTGAAAACAATACTGATAACCAGAAAAACCCCGAACCGTATAAGTTGGAAGATCTGAAGGCCTGAAATATTGTCTATGAACTTAATTCGTGGCAAACTCAATGGTATAATTCCTTACTGATAACAACCGGGGAACCAAAAAATTGTACCGGCAAAGTGTCAGACTTAACGATAATCGGCCAAAGATAGCAAATCAGACCTGGTTTCGAAAAACGAACCTAAATTTTGAGAAGTAATTTTTTTGCTTTTTCTTTGCACTCCGATAAACGGTGGATGTAGTTCAGCTGGTTAGAATGTCGGATTGTGGTTCCGAAGGTCGCCGGTTCGAGTCCGGTCTTCCACCCGAAAACAGATCCGCCCCCTGACACTCAGGGGGCGGATTTTTCTATTATCGGAGCTTCTCCATTTTCAGGTATTTTCTGTATGCCGCAACCGCTATTATCAGTAAAGTAGCTGCTGCTATATATACAGATGAAGGAACGGGAACGGGGTCGCCGCCAGCGTAAGAATGCAGTCCTGAGAGGTAGTAGTTTACACCGAAATATGTCATCAGCACCGATGCAAATCCAAAGAGAGACATAACATTGAATGTATATATATCCTTCATGCCCGGTATCAGCCTCGAGTGGATTATAAAACTGTAGACTATTATTGTAATGAGTGACCATGTCTCCTTCGGATCCCACCCCCAGTAACGGCCCCACGATTCATTGGCCCAGATGGCCCCAAGGAAGGTTCCGATAGTAAGAAAATAGAGCCCAAGTGTAAGAGCCTGGTAATTAATTGCGGTCAGTTCATCAATAGTTTTGCCTGTTCTTTCGATATTCCTCTGGTTCGACAATGTCATCAGGACCATAATAATCAGACCGAGAAGGGCCCCCAATCCAAGGAATCCGTAACTGCCTACTATTACCGAAACATGCAGGGTAAGCCAGTATGATTGCAGTACAGGGACCAGTGCCGTAATTTCGGGGTCCATAAAGCTGAGGTGTGCCACCATAAGGGTAAGCCCGGCAAGGACACCTGTGGCAGCCAGTGCAAACCATGATCTCTTCATAAAGAAGAAGCCTGCCAGTACTGTAACCCAGGATAGAAAAATCATTGACTCAAATCCGTTACTCATTGGTGAATGACCTGAAATATACCACCTCAGCCCAAGTCCAAATGTATGAAGAGCCAGCCCGGCTGCAAGCACCCAGGTAAGCGATTTAAGCAACAGGTTGCGTTGGTATCGTCCGGTAACTACCATTACCAGCAGTACAATAACCATTACCAGTCCGAGGGTTAAGTAGGCGGGGAACAAACGCTCAAATATCTTAAGCCTGTAGTATAGTATTTCTGCCTTAACCTTACCATCACTGGGCAGATCATAGTTTGAGAACCTCTGCTGATATGCAGATATTGCATTGCCAATCTCTCTTGCATTTGAAATGTTTCCTGTTCTTACTGCTTCGGAATACATTGGTACTATATTCTGCAAAAACAGGGAGTCCTCGGCCGAAACCGACCCTGCCAGAGCCTCGCTGGGATCTCCCCAGTGGGTGGTTCCATCTTTCAGGGGGAAAACCTTCATAAAATCGCCGAGGTATATCATGTAGCAGATATTAACCCTCTCATCAAGTTTTATTATCTCCTTATCAGTCCTGGTCCTCTCAGCCGGCGATTTTGAATAGGCGTTATCAACCATTCCGCTAAGCTTGTAGCTGCCCTCTGCCGACAGGTCAACAATATCACTGAAAGCTGCATATTCCGACCTTATTCCAATGGTTCTCTGGAGGTTCTTGTCAGAAACCTTAATAAGAGGGACATTCTGCCAGTTGCCGAAATCGAGATAGAGTCCGAGGAAGACCTGCATGGGGGTATAACCCGAGAAGTTGTTTTCGCGTGATACTTTTCTGAGTATATCACTGCTGAGGGTGTAGAGGGGCTTGGTTCTCCCCTTCTGATCCTGGACAAGAATCTTTCCGAATTCATCTGCACTCTTTTTGTCAACGACCAGTCTTTGTGCACTCACCTCTGCAGCCATTGATGTAAGGGACAGAAGCACAATAATTGTTGCCGTTTTCCTCAGAGCCGACGTCCAGTATGACCCGGTCACCTTCCTGAAATGCGATGAGCGGTTCACAAGCGACATGATAATGAAGATTATCATGATTGCATAACCGGTGTATGTCACCAGCATTCCGGCAAGGTCGCGGTTTACCGAAAGAACTGTGCCCATTTCGTCCTGATCGTATGAAGACTGGAAAAACCTGTATCCCCGGTGTTTGAGAATGTTATTCATAAAGATAAGGTAGGGTTTCTCAACTCCCTTCTGATCGTCAACCAGAACAACATCGCTCTTGTAGCCGGAAGGGCTGTTTGATCCCGGGTACCTCTCAAGAGTAAAGTCGTTAAGCCTGATACTGAAAGGCAACTCCTTGGTCTTCTCTCCATACGACAGGACAAGTGTATAATCACCCAGTTTAACTTCAGATTCCGGAACACTTCTCGCGGACCGGTCCCATAAGTGAGTGGTATATACCGAGTTGCCCATGGAAATCTCGAACTCAAGGGCATTCTGACCTGTCGGTTGCTGAGCCATGTCAACAGGAACAGGCACAACTATACCCGATGGGGATATCTTTTGGGGGATAATCCGGGTCGAACCGGTTGTGTAAATTTTCATTAACTCGAGCGGAATTTCCACCCCTGCCTCATGAATGTCAGAATCCTGCGATCCCATCGCCGATGAAGCAATGTTTCCGGCTGAAACCATGCTGAACGCTGTTCCGTTGAAAGCTATATTGATATCGCACTGGTCAACTGCTCCGAAACCAATAGAAAACCCGGCAACATTCCTGACCTCGCCCATTGTAAGGAAGACAACCTCCCTGGCCGACATTCCCCGGGTTACAAGCATTGAAACTATTGGTTTGCCAGACCTTGAGTCAACAACTGCTTCCGATGCATTGGGGATGAACCTTGAAAGTGTCACCCTCCCCTCCAGACCATGAGCTGTAACCTTCCTTGAATATTTATCTACTGATACCGAAGTAATACTGAAAGGTGTGTCATCGTCAAGCAAAACGGCCCCTGAAGCGTCACGCAGTTTTAAACTGATATATTTTTCGGCAGTCCGGAAGGTATTGCTGCTTGCTCCTTCCCTTATATGCATTATGCCTTCATAACCGGTGTAGCGCGTAATGGCCGCACCCGCAATCATTATTATAAAGGCCGCATGGAAGAGAAAAACTGTCAGTTTATCCCTTCGGTAAAGTTTAAATATCACTGTCTGACCGCCAATATTCAGCGCAAGGAGAACAAATATTACTTCGAACCACCATGTATTGTATACCATGCTTTTTGCCGCGGCAGCACCATAATCATTCTCAATAAAGGTTGCAATAGCCAGGGCAACTGCAAGGATTATAAACAGGACTCCCATGAGCGTGGGAGAGAAAATAAATTTCAAAAGCCTCATTATCTGATTGTTTTAATTTATCCTAACCGCAATAGTTTGATTATCACTTTTTCAGCCTCTGTCGGAAATTATCTGGAGCCTTGCCCTGTCAGTAATCTTCATTTTAGGGCAGGCGACCTCAATTATACCCTCTTGCTCCAGTTCCTTCAAAACCCTTACAACACTCTCCTTTGCCATATTTGTCATGTCACCAAGATCCTGCCTCGAAAGCAGCATTTCAAACTCATCGGACCCGAAAATCTCATCGGCAAACATAAGTATTGTTTCCGCAATCCTGCCATGCATCTTTTTGTGGGCAAAGCTAAGCATCCGTTGATGCGATTTATAGGACTTGATGCTGATGTCCTCAATCATCCCTTCGGCAAAATCGCTGTTCCGGCGCACCAGATCCCTTATAATATCGAAGCTGATGAAGCATGCCTTTACCATATTAATTGAGGAGACTGAATAAGAGTTACGGGAGTTTACGTACGAGCCTGGCCCTGCAATAAGCCGTCCCGGCTGTGCAATTCCAAGAACCAGATTCCTGCCCGATACCCCTTCCATATACATCTTTGCCAGGCCATGGTGGATGAAAACGGCATTAGAGGCAGGAGAGCCCTGTTTAAGTATTATTTCCCCGGCTTTGAAAGTAGCTTCATACCGGTTATCGTTAACAAGTTTCAGTTCATCAGGAGTAAGATTCCTGAAGTTTTTCCAGCCTTTCTGGCAGCAAACACAACTGTCTGCTATTATCTCTTGAGAGTTTTCCATGCTTATTAACCGGGTAAAAATAGAACTTTGGATAGTACCAATTTAAGATTTATCTCAAATATCACCAAGCGCGTTGATTTATATCACCAGGTCATGAATTAATAATCAATAATTACCGTTGTGATTATCACCACTTATGTTAATTTATTAACAGTCGTCAGCCATATCTTCACGTCATATAATCAACGATAAACCCTGACAATATGAAAAGCCTTCTAAAACTACTTTCGATCTCAGCACTTGCGGTTTTCGTAATAATTGCCTGTGAGGGGCCTATGGGCCCGGCCGGTAAGGACGGAGTCGACGGAGTCGATGGGATTAATGGCACAGACGGAACTGCAAAATGTTCGGCATGCCATAACAACTCAGCTGTTATTTCTGCCAAGCAACTACAGTATGATAATTCGCAGCATGCCAATGGGGAAATGGCCGCCTACACAAACGGAAGGACATCTGGCGACTGCCAGAAGTGTCATACCCATCAGGGATTCATGGAGTTCCTGAAAGGAACCGGCGGCAATGTTCACCAGACATTTTTGGATGTTCAGCAACCCAATTGCTATACATGCCACCAGGTTCACAAGGATTTTGCAGTCACCGATCTGGCCCTGACAACTACCGCACCGGTTACCTTCATGAATGGTATTGGCGGCCAGTACAACAATACTGCCAGCAACAGTTCCGGAAACCTGTGTGCAAACTGTCACCAGGCAAGGCCTGCAAGTCCGGCTATTCCGGCTGTCGGAAGCGGAAACTTAACGCTTAGTACCTCCCAAACAAGATGGGGACCGCACTATTCATCAGTCTCAAACATCATGACCAATACCGGTGGGTATCATACAGCCGGAACGCTACCTTACAACGCCAGCCATTCTCACAAGAATCTTTCATGCACCAGTTGCCATATGGCAACACCCTATGGTGATAAGGCGGGAGGGCACAGCATGGCTCTGAGATATGAGTCTCAGGGAACCGAGTATGTCCTTCAGGCTGGCTGTATTACATGTCATACCGAGTCGGCCTCGGCTTTTGCTACCAAAAATAATAATTCAAGGGCAGCGGTTAATTCGATGCTTGACGAGCTTAAGACTGAGTTAATAAGGCTTGGCATTTACAACTCATCAACCGGACTTGCTATACCGGGAACCTATCAGGCCGACATAGCCGGAGCCTTCTGGAACTACAAGGTAGCCGTTGGTGATGGTGATGATGCGGGCGGGCTCTATGCGCATAATCCTCCCTATACAAAGGCACTCCTGCAAAACTCGATTGACAGAATGAAACAGCTTAAATAAAGGTCTTACTAAAACCTGGCAATTAACCAGAAACGCTCCGGAACAATTTTCCGGGGCGTTTCTTTTTTGGGCGCAGATCACAGGGCGAAGGACGAAGAGCGCAGGGGGAGCATGGAGCATGGAGTATGGAAAAGAATGTATTCGGTAATCAGTAATCGGTTACCGGTAAACTTTAGTCCCGGAGAGACGACACTCAACAAGGACAAACATCCTTACTCACAATTAGGATCGTACCGATGGCACTCTAACAAAGCGAATAATTGTGGAGGAGAGAAGGGTCAGAAATAAAACGGTACAGCCGAAGCCGTACCGTTTCATAATACTGAGTACTATTCTTACTGAGATTATTTCTTGAAAGTTCTCATATAGTTAACCATATGCCACATATCAGTATCGGAAATCTTCTTGTCATAAGCCGGCATCTCACCGCGTCCGAACTTGGTTTTGTAGAAGTGTTCTCCGTCGGTCTGGTTATGGTAGGCGGCTCCTGAGAAGTCGCCCGAGAATGTCTTTAGAGCCCTGCCCTTAGGACCATCACCGAGTCCGGTTCTGCCATGGCACGATGCGCAGTTCCTGGCATAGGCAGCAGCGCCGAGCTTAACAGATGCTTCATCGGCTTTCACCGGGTTAGCCATATTCTTGTACTCGGCCGGTACAGGCCATGGCTCGGGCTGTTTCTGCTGATATGCCGAGAATGACATCAGCAGGAAAGCCATCAGAACAGCCCCTGCAGAAGTAAGTAAAATCGCATTTTTCATAATTGTGAATATTAAAATTTAGTTACATAATATTAATGTGCCTCCTGCCAGCCATCAATCATACTACGGAAATTACTCAGCGGAGTCCTTCCCATAGTGCTGACATAGAGATGAATTACGAGGAACACCGACACAAGGAAACCCATTGCTATATGGAGCTGTGCCGAAAGGAAAATACCGCTGAAACCAAGGAACTTTTTCAGGATGAATTCCGGAAACAGCAGTGCCCAGCCCGTTAAGAAAAGAAGGGGAATTGCAGCATACATAACGATTACATAGGAGATCTGTTGCAGGGGATTAAACTTCCTCTCTTTACCAACAGGAAAGGGAGCCTTCTCTCCCCTGAAAAATCCGTAAGCATAGTACCGTAATTGCTTCCACAACCGGTCACGCAGGCCTTTTCTCCTCATCAGGTAATTCCTTCCGTTTTCGGTTAACAGGTTTCCGACAAAGAATATCATATAATTAAATGTCAGGGCAACCCCTGCGAAATTATGGATTCCTATTGCCGCCTGAAAGTTAATCACGGGAGCATCGGTATCGGAATACTGAAGGCTTATACCGCTCACAATAAGCATCAGGCAGAGAATAGCATTCAGGGTATGCCACACTCTTATCCAGCGTGGATAGAAATAGTACTTTTCACTCATTGTGATGCTTTTTGGAGAATCTTATCCTGAAAAAGGTATGAACAAGAACCGCGCCAAGAGTAAGACCGAATATCAGAAGACTTCCGTAATTCATGAGCTTGCTTCTGTTGGCTCCAATAACATACGAGTTATTCCTGATGATTGCGGAATTAACAAAACCATACTCTCGTCTCGACTCCTTTGCCTCGTATTTGTAAAGTGTACCCATCAGAATGGAGTTGCTGGAATGACAACTAACGCAGCCCTTTACAGCTTCTTCGGCAGGTCTCATATTGTGCGAGACAAGCAGGCTGTCATTTATTTCAGTATGACAATCTATGCACCTGACTGCTTTGAAGTGAAGCCTCTGGTTAGGCAGCCAGTTGTGAGTCGAAATTATTTCAGTAGGTTCTATGTCGCTTACAAGCCCGAACTTAAAAGGATCGCCATGACAAACAAGGCACATATTGTTTGAATTGCGTACCACTTCGAATATGTCTTTCCCCTCGCGGGCAAGTACCTGATAAGAGTGCGGGTTGTGGCAATTCCAGCACGAGAACTCACCATTGGTCTGGGTATAATGAGCACTTTTAAGGTGTTCAGTTTCAATGTCTTCAAACTTGTACCTTGCATATGTTTCATCATACCCGTGACAGTCGAGACAATTATAGGGAGGCTCGAAGCGAAGACTCAGAGCATGAGGGTATTCGCCATAATCGGCCAGGTGGCAGTCGAGGCAGGCGAAACTCCAGTGGACCGACTGGTAGAAAACATCCCTGTCAATGTAATAGCTACCCGACATTGGCCTTCTTACAACCATCCCGGTAACCGGGTCGGTAAGCTCGTATTTCTGCTCACCGTGACATCTAAGACATGTTTCATTCTCCTCACTGAAGGGATTGTTTTCGGTTCCCTTAACAATAAGTTCCTGGGGATCGTCTGCTTCCTGTACTACAGGCAGGTTAAACGCGTACAGAAAAAGTAACGGAACTAGCAACAGCAGGATAAGATATCCGGGTCCGGTTTTGAGTTTCATTTATACAGGGCGTGTTTCAGAATTTCACTGTTATGTTCATTCCAACAAGGTAGTCGCCCGAGGCGAAGTCATTCTGATTGAAAAGGAAGTTTCTCTGTGGCACAATTCCTTTATAATTGGCAAAGAAAAGCTGGAATGCATGTGTTGCCGTACCTTTCTCCCAGCCAATGGCCAGCTGTGGTTTGGGATTGAAGTCTTCGTTCTTCTGCCCGTTAAGTACCTGATTGTATTCGGCGATTATTGCATGTGAGGCTGCAAACCTGGCTCTTCCGCCTACCGACAGGGCAAAATTGGCATTCCGGTATCCGGTTTGAACACTGTTGAAGTAAAAGAATGTGGGTGCCACCTGCAGTGAGAATACCTCACTTATTTTTCTTGCTACAATAACCTGGTTAAAATATGAGAGCCTGTGAATCTCCCTGTAGGCTTCGGCCGGCCCAAACTCCGACTCATTGCGGAGATCAACCACCATGTTGCCGTAGTAAGTCAGCGATACCGGAACCTTGCCGGAAACGGTCTGCTGCAGTATGGCATACTTAATGATGAAATCCTGCAGTTTGTAATCCTTGGTTGAACCGGCGCCTATCATAATACGGTCGGTTATGCCGTAGTTCAGCCCGAGGCGGATATTCGAAGGAGCATATATTCCAAACACATCCTTGATACCATTGTTTACAATCCCGAAACGGTGATGTATCTGAAACTCCAGTAAACCTTTGAAAGGTGTAAGCACAGTCGGATTGTCCATTAGTATGCCTGTTTCGAAAACATCCCTTACGGGGTAATCTGTTTCTTCCTGAGCCAGTACGGAAACGAACATCAGGGCGGCAATCAACAAGGCAAATATCTTCTTCATTTGTTTCGGGTTTATCTGTTTAGTTATTCTGGGCTCCGTCCTGAATCCACTTCAGGATTTTTTGTTTTTCAATATCTGTAGCTATCGTGGCATGGCTTCCGGCTGATAGTTTAGTATAGATAAGACTGGTCTCAGGCGATACGGTGTTAACATACCTGGTTGCAGGAGTGGCATCGGTAACAAGCGCTGCGAATGAGTTCGCCGCCCTGAGGTCGGGATTAATGGCTCCACCATGACAGCCTGCACATTTCGAGGTAAAGAAGGGGGTGATGTCATTTGCGAAACTCACTTCTTCATCAGGGTCAAGCTCAGGTGGATCGAATACGTATTTTTCACACGAGAATAACAATACAGATACCATCAGCGTTACGGCCGAAAATCCAAGAATCCCTTTACCTATCTTTCTCTGATACATCCTGTTTGCAGTGTTAATTATTTCACAAATATACCCGATATTAATTACTGCCGCGGGATTGTGCAGGTGAGATAAATAATCTGATAAATTGATATTTATCAACTTTCCTTATGACAAAAGGCAGACACCTGTGGGGTTTTCAGGTCTGCCTGCAGTACCCCTGCAGGCAATTCATCAAACTACCCGCGGTCGCCACCGGGACTGTACCTCCCTGCCTCCGGGATAAAGGCCCTGATAGCCCTGATTCTCGATTCATCTGACGGATGCGTACTGAGGAACTCAGGAGGTCGCTCACCGCCTCCCATTGATGTCATCCTCTCCCAGAACTCAACTGCCTTTTCAGGATTGTACCCGGCCATCGACATAAAGATCAGTCCCAGCTGATCGGCCTCTTTCTCATGCTGACGTGAGTAGGGAAGTATCGCACCCAGTTGCGCGCCGGCACCATAGGCAAGAAGAAAAATACTCTGTGTCTCTTCGGGCTTCTCTTTAACGGCTTCGCTAAGAGCTATACCCCCTAACTGAACCAGGAGCCCCTGACTCATTCTCTCATTGCCGTGGCGGGCAACAACATGTGCAATTTCATGACCGATAACCACGGCGAGGCCGTCCCTGTCAAGAGTTAAGGGAAGTAACCCTTTGTAGACCACCACCTTACCTCCAGGCATTGCCCAGGCGTTCGGCACATCCTGATCGACAAGGGTAAACTCCCACTCATAGCCGCTGAGCCTGCTGGTAAGATTATGTATTTCGAAATACCTGTTTACAGAGTTTACTATGTTCATTCCAACCTCACGTACCATAGATGAATTCACCATGTCTGATGAAGGAGGATTCTCCTTTAAGAATTCGGCATAACTGGCAAACCCCATCTGAATCAGATCGGCCTCGGGAAGAAGGTTCATTTGCTTACGGCCTGTAAGCGGAACCGTGGAACATGCCGATGCGACCAGCATCAGAACGGCCAGAGTGGAAACAATATGCTTTGTGATCATAACAGCACTCTTTTTCCCAAAGATCAGTATTTATAATCATTATCGGAAATCAGTTTGTCGGCGATCCGTCTTCCTGCATCCTTGGTGTTTACTCCGGCAACTGCAGTAAGCTTCTCTGCAGCGGCTGCCAGGGCTTCAGCTTCAGTACCTTCAGCAGTCGAATAGATTGCATCGACAGCGGCTTTGCGTATCTTTGTAGCCGCGTTGTAGATGTAGGTGTCAGCTAAATCACGATATATCTGATTCTCGCCTCTTAAATTCTCGAGCTTCAGTACTCTGAGGGCTGTCGATTCGCTTACGTATGTCTCCATAATTATATCGGAGATGTTGTTAAGAACCTCCTGCTCATGTACAAGCCTCTTGTCAAACCTCTTCGATGCAACATGGGTTACCAGCAAAGCCAGTTTTTTAAAGTTTGAAGTATACCGGAGCTTTTCCTCTGCGTAACTCTCACCCTGCCTTTTTCCGTCAGTAATCGTGGATATGGAACTGTAAACCTTTTCGGCCTCACCAAACAGGTCGAAATCACCCTTCATTGCACGCTTCATAGTGGTATCAACAACCAGCAGGCGGTTTATTTCGTTGGTTCCTTCGAAAATCCTGTTTATCCTGGAATCACGGTAAGCCCTCTCAACGGCCATCTCGGCGGAATAACCCATTCCTCCGTGAATCTGAACAGCTTCATCAACAACAAAGTCGAGCATCTCCGAGCCATAAACCTTCAGTATCGCCGCCTCGATGGCATAATGGCTGATTGCATCAATTGAAGCCCTTCCCTTCTCGCAGTTCTCTGACTTGTACCTTTCAGCCAGGTTGTCGATATCCTTGCTTACCCTGTAAATGGCCGACTCTGTCGCAAATGTCCTGATAACCTGGTTTGCAAGCTTCTGCTTAATCGCTCCGAATGTTGAAATCAGAACCCCGAACTGCTTCCTTTCATTGGCGTATCGCACTGAATCGATAATGGCCTTCACAGAGGCTCCTATAACGTTTGCACCTAACTTAACGCGACCCATATGCAGTATGCTGAGGGCTATTCTGAACCCTTCGCCGCGCGCCCCAAGCAGGTTCTCAACAGGCACCTTCACATCGTTGTAATAAATCTGCGCCGTTGACGAGCCCTTTATACCCATTTTGTGTTCGTCGGGGCCGATAACCACACCCGGGTAATCCTTCTCAACAATAAACGCGCTGAGTACCCTGTCGTTATCAATCTTGGCAAATACAATCTGAATATCGGCAAAGCCGGCATTTGTAATCCACATCTTCTGGCCGTTAAGTATATAGTTTCTGCCATCTTCGCTCAGCCGTGCATTTGTCTTACCTGAATTGGCATCACTACCGGCCCCCGGTTCGGTAAGGCAGTAGGCTCCGATAAGTTCTCCTGTGGCAAGACGCGGGACATACCTCTGCCTCTGATCTTCATTCCCGAAGTACATTATCGGCATAGTACCGATTCCACAGTGGGCCATATAAGCCACTGAAAATGAATACCCTGCACCAGTGGTCTGTGCAGCAAGCATCTGTGTAACGAACGACTGTCCGAAGCCGCCATACTCCTCAGGTATTGCGATACCCATAAGTCCAAGCTCACCCGACTTCTTCAGAATGACACTCATCAGTTCCCGGTCGCCCTTCTCGAGTTGCTCAATATTAGTATACACCTCTGTTTCAAGGAAATCCTTGCATGTCTGGGCAATCATCTTCTGCTCCTCATCGAATTCTTCCGGAATAAAAACCGTAACCGGACTGACCGACCTTACCAGAAATTCACCACTCTTCAGCGCCTTAACATTTTCCATTTTTCCAATATTTTAAGTTTTTATAATCCCATTGAAAGAACCAGCAGTTCGGCAATATCGAGGTTTCTGACATCCTCCTCGCGGTTCTTGTATTTAATGCCGTCGGTCATCATTGTCATGCAGAACGGGCAGGCCGTCGCAATAACATTTGCCCCGGTTTCGAGCGCCTCACCGGCACGGTCAAGAAATACTTCCCTGTCGCCCTTCTCTGCCTCCTTGAACATTTGCCCTCCGCCGGCGCCGCAGCACATGGCATAACTACGGTTCCTTTTCATCTCTTTTATGTCGGGAACCAGGGCCTTCAGCACCTCGCGGGGTTCGTTGTATATTTCGTTGGCGCGTCCCAGGTAGCACGGATCGTGATAAGTCACCCTCATGCCCGCCGTAAGCGACATGTCGGGCTTCAGTCTGCCTGACCCGATATGCCCGTTTATGAAGTCAATATAGTTGATCACCTCAATTTCCGCTCCCAGATCGGGATACTCATTTTTAAAAATATTGTAGCAGTGCGGACAGATGGTGATGATCTTTCTGACATCGTACATTCTGAATATCTCAATATTCTGCAGTGCCTGCATCTGGAAGAGCATCTCATTGCCAGCCCTGCGGGCCGGGTCGCCGGTGCAGCTCTCCTCCTTCCCCAGAACGGCATAGCTGGTGCCCAGGTGGGTCAGTATCTTTGCAAAGGCAGCTGCAACCTTGCGGTACCTGTCGTCAAAGGCCCCGGCACACCCTACCCAGAATAAATATTCGGGTTTCTCTCCCCTGGCAGCCAGGTCGGCCATTACCGGTATCTCAATCTTTCGGGTTTCCATTGTACTGTAATCTCTTTATTTTACATTCATTGAAAGGTCCCTGGCCCACAGCAACCTGTCCTCGGGCGAATACTGCCACGGTGCCCCGTTGTTCTCAATGTTGCTGAATACAGCCTTGAGTTCACCGGGAGCCGAACCCTCCTCCATTACAAGGTAACGGCGCATGTCGACAATAAGGGTTGGATGGTTGATGTTAATGGGGCACTCCCGGGCGCAGGCATTGCATGTTGTACAGGCCCACAGTTCCTCCCCGGTAATGTAGTCGCGCAACAGCGATTTCCCGTCGTCATAATCGCGGCCGTGCTTAAGCATAAGAGGCCCTTTCTCCTTCATACGGGCGCGCAGGTCCATCATTATCTTGCGGGGTGACAACTTCTTGCCGGTAATATTGGCCGGGCAAACCGATGTGCACCTTCCGCACTCGGTACAGGCCAGTGCATCAAAATAGTTCTTCCAGATCACATCCTGGGAATCCTTAACACCGAACCGCTCCGGCGTGGTTCCATCAGGCGCTGCCTGGAAGGCTGTATCGGGATTGAGCATCATCTTCACCTCCTTGGTTATGCTCTCCATGTTATCGAGTTTTCCCAGTGGCTCCAGCCTGGTAAGATAGACATTGGGCACCGACATGAAAACATGAAAGTGCTTCGAATAGGGAAGCATATTGGCAAAGATGAAGATCAGCACAATGTGCGCCCACCAGAATATCTCATGCCAGATATGCAATGCACCCGGCCCCATGCTTCCAAACAGCGGTGCCAGCAGCACCCCCACGGGATATACACCGGCAATCTGTCCTCCATGAACCTGATTGACAGCAATGTACGAGGCATTCATTCCCAGCAGCGACACCATCAGCAGCAGTATCATGGTAAGTGCTACTGCAGCATCGAGGTGTGAAATGTGCTTCATTTCAATCCCCTCGAAGCGGCGTATATGAAGAAACAACCTCCGGAAAAGGAAAACGACTATGGCGATGGCCACTATCAGGGCAAAAACATCGCCCGAGGCCATGATAATATCGTGTACCGGCCCCAGCACCTTAAGTGACCTTTCGGTTCCGGCAAGACCGTCAATAACCATCTCGATGCTTCCGATAAGTATTACGCAGAAGCCCCAGAATACAAGTGCGTGCAGCAAGCCCGATACCGGTTCCCTGAATATGCGGGTCTGGCCAAAGGCCACCTCAAGCATAACCCTGAAACGCTTACCGTGGTTTCTTACCGGAAACCCTTTCCTGGTGAGCATGAAATACCTGTAGATCCTTGTTGCAGTCCACGCAAAGAGAGCAATGGTAATGAGCAGAACAAGGGCAAAGATCAGTTGTCGGGTCATCAGTTTTATGTTTTGTGATCAATAACGTCCCGCCGCCGGTTGTGATGCGGGAGCCTATTTTCCTTTGGCAGCCTTCAAGGCCTCGACGAGCTTCGGCAGCACCTTTGCTGCATCGCCGGCAATGCCGTACTGTGCAGCTTCAAAAATCGGTGCACTCTTGTCGCTGTTGATAGCCACAATATACTTCGATGAGCTTACCCCTGCAAGGTGCTGGGTGGCTCCTGAAATACCCACCGCAATGTAAAGGTCGGGTGCAATTATCTTGCCGGTCTGGCCTGTATGCTCTTCGTGGGGTCTCCACCCTTCGTCGGAAACCGGTCGGGAACAGGCCGTCGCTCCGTCGAGGAGTTCGGCAAGCTCAACCAGCGGCCCCCAGTTGTCGGCCGATTTCATGCCCCTTCCGCCGGAAACCACAACCGATGCCTCTGTCAGCAGCACCCTGCCATCCTGTTTCTGAACGTTCAGAACCTCTGTTTTCACTGCCACAGCAGCTTTCGGAGTGTACGCGCTAATTGAGGGTGAAACCTTGCTTTCTGCAGTATCGAATGAGTTGGGGAGAAGGGTTATTACCTTCACCGCCGATTTAATTACCACGCGCGCATAGGCGTTGCCTGAGTATACTCTTTTATTAACCGTAAACGGACTGACCGACAGCGGCAGGCCTGCAACGCCGGCAGCAACACCGGCCTTAAGCCTTATTGCCACACCGGGTGCCAGTGCCTTGCCGGTGGTATTGCCTGCAATCAGAATAACTCCGGCCTGCACCGATTGAGCAACCTCGGCAAGCAGCGAGGCGTATGAACCGGTATCGAAAACAGCGTGGCTGTCGCCATTGACGGTGAGAACGACGGTGGCGCCATAATGTCCGAGTTTCTCAATCTCCCCGGCCGGCACATTTCCCACCGAAAGTGCAGTAACACCGCAGTTCATCATTTTTCCCAGCGCCGAAGCATAGGAAACGAGTTCGAAAACCGGCTTCCTGAATTTGCCTTCGCGGTTTTCTGCATATACTAGTATTGACATAGCTCTTTCTGTTGGTCGTTAAACTTAAATTACCTTGGCTTCGTTCTGGAGCAGCGCAATTAGTTCGGCCGCATTCTCGGGATCGACAAAACGGCATGCTGCCCGTGGCTTCGGCAGGTCAAATCCCACAACCTCGGTCAGCGGCTCAACGGCCACCGGCCCGAGTACCCTTATCTGCTTGGTCCGCGCCGTCATAATACCGCGCATGGAAGCTATCCTGGGTTCCTTCGCAATACCCTTCTGAACCACAGCAACAAATGGTGCAGGAACCGAAACCACCTCACGGCCGCCATCGGTTTCGCGGGTAATAACCGGCCTGCCCCCCTCAATCTTGAGCGACGAAACGGCCGATACCGCCGGTATGTCGAGCAATGCCGCCACCATGCCGCCAACGGTAGAACCGTTGAAGTCGCTCGACTCAATGCCGCACATTATTATGTCGTACGACTCCTTCTTCACCACCTCGGCCAGCTGACTGGCCACATAAAATGAGTCAGATGCCTGTGCGTTAACCCTTACGGCATCGTCGGCGCCGATTGCCAGGGCTTTGCGTATTGTGGGTTCGGCATCGGCACCCCCGACATGAGCCACTGTAACCGATTTAACACCTGTCGATGCATCATCTTTAAGTTCAAGGGATCGTGTGAGTGAAAGCTCATCCCACGGATTTATAACCCACTGTACACCAGTTGAATCAAACCTGCTGTTGTTGTCGGCAAACCTGATCTTCGTGGTGGTGTCGGGTACATTACTAATACAGACTAATATCTTCATTCTTTCCTTGGTTTTTGGGCGTACAAATATATAAAAAATGGTATTTCAAACAAGAATGATATAGCAGTTCTCGCTATGCGGTCGAAATTAACCTTCTGGCTTATGCGCTGTTTTAATGTAGGTTAGGCCGGCAAAACAGGGTGATTCAGGAGAAAATTCGAAGAGATTTCGGAGAATGGGGAGATTTCGGAGAATGGGGCATGGGGCAAGGGGCAAGGGAAATGGGTAATCGGTAATCGGTAATCGGTAATCGGTAATCGGTGATCGGTGATCGGTGCCGGCGTCCGGGAACTCTTACCTTAAACCCTTAGTCCCTTATACCTCCCCTACGCCCTTCCCGTTACGCCAGTTACGCCCTTTATGCCCGTTACGCCCTTTTTACCTACGCCATTAATTATTATCTTGCGCCGCGGCATTAAGCCCCATAATCAACACTCAAAATATTGAAAATCAACACCAAAGTATATGTTGCCATAGTTGTGGCTATGCTTTTCTGGAGTTTCTCGTTCGTATGGTTCAAGATGGCAAATGTTTTCTACCGCCCAATTACCATCGTATTTCTCAGGCTGGTAATAGCGGTGGCATTGCTGTCACTCTTTTTATGGCTCACGGGCGCTTTCAGGCGTATAACCATAAAGAAGGAGGACCGCAAATACTTTCTGCTTCTGGGCTTCCTCGAACCATTCCTTTACTTCCTTGGTGAGAGTTTCGGACTTACCTATGTCTCATCAACCACGGGGTCGGTTCTGATTTCCACCATACCTGTGTTTGCGGCCATCGGAGCCTGGTTGTTATTTGGCGAAAAGTTACGGCTGATAAACTACGCCGGAATCATTCTTTCATTCGCAGGTGTGCTAATATTCATTATAAACCCTGATGGTTCCCTGTCCTACAGCCTGCATGGATTACTTCTGATGTTGCTGGCTGTTTTGTCGGCCGTGGGTTATAATCTTACCCTTAAGCACCTGGCCGGAAATTACAATCCGGTTTTCATTGTAAATGTTCAGAATATAATCGGTCTGGTATTATTTCTTCCGCTTTTCCTGATTTTTGAACTGGATCATTTCATGGGGGTACAGCACACTGCGGAGTCAATGACCCCGATTGGGCTGCTGGCGGTTTTTGCGTCATGCGGGGCATTCATCCTGTTCGCTTACTCAGTGAGGTATCTTGGTGTAACAAGGTCGAATGTATTCTCGAACTGCATACCCGTTTTCACAGCCATTTTCGCGTACCTCATTATCGGCGAGTTGCTTACCCGTCAGAATCTGGCTGGTATGGTAATCGTAACGGCGGGGTTGTTCCTGTCACAGGTAAACGGTCGCGGAAAGGTGTTTTCAAAGACTGAAATACTGACCGGGAAGACAGCATGAGGCGGAATAAGCCGAAAATAGTTATCTTGCATTTTATGATTTTTAGCTGCTGGCAATAACGAAATTCTAATATGAGGACCGGGTTCCATATATCACTTCTGTTCCTTTCGTTACTGATGTTTGCCGGGCCGGTAAATGGCCAGGCCGGCGGTGACAACACCTTCGAGTTTCTCCGCCTGCCATGGTCGGCCCGTGCGTCGGCTCTTGGCGGAACCGTTGTATCGCTGAGCGAGGATGAACCCTCGCTGGTGTTCTGTAATCCGGCACTGTCGCACAACAGGTTACAGGGTTTGCTATCGCTGGGCTATACCAGTTATCTTGGAGGAACCGGTTTTGGTTCCGCAGCATATACCTTTGGCAATAATCAAAAAAACATGACTGCCGGAATTAACTGGCTTAACTACGGCAGCTTTATTGAATCGGACAATCCGGGGAACATAACGGGGTCGTTCAGGGCTGCAGAATATGCGATTAACCTGGTTTACAGCAGAACCTTTGATACCATTTTTTCTGTTGGAGCGGCTGTGAAGCCCATACTGTCACAACTTGAGAGCTATACGAGTTTTGGTATGGCCATCGATCTGGGAGCTGCTGTATCGACACGCGACAGTCTGCTAACTGCCGGTCTCACCATCAGAAATATCGGTTTACAACTTACCACCTACGCCGGCGGAAAGAGGGAAAAACTGCCTTTTGAGATACAAGCCGGGGTCTCAAAGATGCTGGCCCATGCTCCGCTCAGGTTCACGCTCACCCTCCGCAACCTGCAAAAATTTGATCTTACACATTCATATGACACTGCATCAACTGGTGACGGCAACGGTTCCACCAAAGCAGGAGAAGGGTTCGTTGAAAACCTTCTGCGGCACTCGCTCTTCGGAGCCGAGTTTATGCCACACCGCAACTTCTGGATAGGTGCGGGGTATAACTATCAGCGAAGGAGCGAACTGAAAATTGAGACCGGTGGAGCTGCTGCGGGGTTCTCATGGGGATTCGGAGCAAACATTTCCGGGTTCAGGGTTGTCTTTTCACGATCGACATATCACCTTGCCGGAGGAGCAAGCAGCTTCTCCCTGGCGTTCAATCCCGGTTCGGTTTACCGGAGAATTACCGACTAAGATATTGATGATGAGGAAATTGATTATAGCAATTGATGGGTATTCGTCATGCGGTAAAAGCACCTTTGCCAGGGCAATTGCAGCAGAATATAGCTACATTTTCATCGACAGCGGAGCCATGTACCGCGCTGTAACACTCTTCTGCCTCCGCAGGGAACTGGTGGGTGAGGGATTCATTAAGGATGAAATGATAAAGGCCATGCTCACCGAAATCAACATCTCCTTTGCCTATAACCCCGACAAGGCCGAATATGAAACATACCTCAACTCTGAAAACGTGGAATGGGATATCAGGTCGGTGGAGGTAACGGCCAATGTATCGGCAGTAAGCAAGATTCCGGAAGTCCGTGCAAGAATGGTGGAATTACAGAGACAGATCGGAGCCTTCAGGGGCATTGTTATGGATGGACGTGATATCGGAACCGTGGTTTTTCCGGAAGCCGATCTTAAGATTTTTATGACCGCTTCGGTCGACATAAGGGCGGAACGCCGTTATAAAGAGCTAAAGGAAAAGGGAATTGAAGCAGATCACGATGAGATCAGGAAGGCCATTATCAAACGCGACCATACCGATGAGAGCCGTGATATAAGTCCCCTGCGCAAGGCCGACGATGCCTTTGTACTTGACAATAGTAATATGTCGGTTGCTGAACAAATGGCATGGGTAAACCGTCTTATTGAAAAGAGGCTGAATGAAGGTTGAGATTGACGTGAACTCAGGGTTCTGCTTCGGTGTTGAAAACGCCGTTGAAATTGCAGAACAGGTACTCGATTCGGGTGAAATGGTTTACTGCCTCGGTTCAATTGTACATAATGATGTTGAGGTTGAAAGGCTCAGGAAGAAGGGGCTGATAACCATTACCCACGGTGAGTACCGGAACCTCAGAAATGCCAGGGTACTTGTCAGGGCTCACGGTGAACCGCCTTCTACCTATGAGATTGCCAGAACCAATAATATCGATCTGATTGATGCCACCTGCCCCATTGTGATGAGGCTTCAGTCCAGAATAAAAAGAGCATGGATTGAATCGCCGGATAAGGGCGGACAGGTGGTACTTTTCGGGAAGGAGGGGCATGCCGAGGTGATTGGGTTACTGGGACAAACAGCAAATCAGGCTATACTTATCAACGGGGAAAAGGATATCGGTAAGATTGATTTTTCAAGACCGGTATATCTGTTTTCGCAAACCACCATGAGCGTACCGGAATACCGGCGGCTTGCAGAAATAATCAGGGGCAAAATAACGGAGAGTGGGCAGCCTGGCGACCCTGACGACCTGATGAGGGTACATAACTCCATTTGCGGGCAGGTTTCGAACCGTGAACCAAAACTGCGGAGTTTTTGCGGATCTCACGATATAGTAATCTTCGTTAGCGGTAAGGAGAGTTCAAACGGCAAGATGCTGTTTGAGGTATGCCGAAAGGAGAATCTCAATGCATACATGATTACCTCACCCGAAGAGTTGCTGCCTGAATGGTTTTCAGGAAAAAAAAGTGCCGGTGTGTGTGGAGCCACCTCAACCCCGAAATGGCTTATCGACAAGGTTGCCGAAGCAATATTGAAAATCGGTGAGAACTGTTAGCCGGTTGGCTTGTTACAGCCGCAAAATTGTTATAACTTCGCGCGTAATTATGAGTAATTTGAAGAAAAATGGGTAAGATTAAGAGAATCGGTGTACTTACATCAGGGGGAGACGCTCCCGGAATGAATGCAGCAATAAGGGCGGTAACACGCACTGCCATATATTACGACCTGGAAGTAATCGGAATCAGGCACGGTTACCAGGGTCTTATAAATGCCAACTTCAAGCCGCTTAAAGCCTTCAGCGTAAGCGATATAATACAGCGGGGCGGAACAATTCTCAAAACAGCGAGGAGCGAGGAATTCCGGACGCCGGAAGGAAGGCAAAAAGCCTATCTGAACCTTAAGGAGGCAGGTATCGATGGTGTGGTATGTATCGGCGGTGACGGTACTTTCACCGGGGCCGGTATTTTCAGCGAAGAGTACGATACTCCATTTGTGGGGGTTCCGGGAACAATTGACAATGACATTTACGGTACCGACTATACAATAGGCTATGATACCGCGCTGAATACGGTAATTGAGGCTGTTGATAAGATACGCGATACCGCCAGCGCACACAACAGGATGTTCTTTGTTGAGGTAATGGGTGCGGAAGCTGGATTTATAGCGCTGAACAGCGGTATTGCCACCGGAGCCGAGGCAATTATAATACCTGAAATAAAAGGAGAAGCCCGGAACCTCAAGGCCCTCATTGAATCGGGAAACAAGAGAAAGAAATCAAGTAATATAATAATTGTTGCCGAAGGCGACGAGGAAGGCGGGGCTATAGCCATCGCCAACAAACTGAAGGACGACTTCACCGACTATGATGTAAGGGTTTCAGTTCTTGGACACCTCCAGCGGGGAGGTTCGCCTTCGGCGGTCGACAGGGTGAACGCCAGCCGCCTGGGTCATGCCGCGGTTGAGGCATTGCTCGACGACCAGAAAAGCGTTATGGTTGGACTGCAGAATGATACAATTGTACTGGTGCCCTTCAGGAAGGCAATAAAACTTAACAAGACCATCAGTCCGTCTCTGCTTGAACTTGCCAACATTTTGTCTATTTAATTCTCTTCCATACCCAGCCGGTAAGTGAGCCAGTTGAAAACCAGTTTCTGCTCTTCCGGCGTGCACATCTCAAGGCTCTGTACACACAGAAACCTGATTCTGTCGTTCCTCTCACAGATTTGTATCTTGCCGGAGATATAATTCCTGCGGCGGTTATAAGGCTGAAGGTATGCAAAGTCATTCCGGGTAATATTCATGTTGCCGGAGGCAAGTTCAAGGTGGCAGGCCAGGGAAATAAAATCGTACTGCCTGAAATTACGGAAACGGTATGAAATGTTCTTCTCCATAAGTTGCTGATTGCCGTTGAAGAATCGTTCCATAACCCGGCGGTCGATGGCGAAAGGTGCATGACCAAAGTAAAAATAGCGCCATCTGAAGCCTGCCAGCAAGGCAGCGCCCCACTGTCCCATGTGATACGAAGCCCTTGGTTCCCAGTCTCTTCCTTGCCGGAATAACGGAATCAGTGCACTCATCACCTTGTCGCGCAATATCCTGAATAGAGGCACTGTAGCCCAGGTCCCCCTGAGTACCGGTCTTCCTGCTCTGAACCAGTCGTCGCGGCTGACCTCCCTTATCAGAAAGGTGTCATCATTGAAATATACAAAATTGTCAGATAACCCTTCAATTCTCCAGGCCATTGAGGAGATTGACCTGCTGCTGAAGGCTGGCAGGTAATGCTCATATCCTCTGAAAGCTTCCCTGTGATCAACAATCTTCACCGAGTCTCTCCTGCCAGGGAACCATCTTTCAATATCAGCCCTGAGACCAGGGCCCTGACCATCGGTAAGGATAAAGATATTCCGTATAAACGGAGCAAACCTGAGTATTGAAAGTACGCAGTATCTTATTTCGTTAACCGATGCAAAACGTGTGGGGCTGGCACCGGGAATTCTGCCTGATGACTGTCTGGAAAGATGTTTTTCCATCTTTGCCTTATGCGCAGGATCACTTCCGTCGACCCATGTAACCAGCGCATCGACAGGCAAACCGGAATCAATAACAGGAGTAAGGGACATTTTTTTGTATCAAAAGTATCGCTTTTTTGCATTTTTACGCAAATTTGTCAGACATTGGCGAAAAAGTGATGAAAAGTCATAACAGCATCAGCATTGCTGCCATTTCAATGGCAAGGAACGATGGCATCTTTATATCGAAATGGATTGATTACTATGGCAGGGAACTCGGAACCGGTAACCTCTTCCTATTGCTCGACGGGCTCGATCAGCCTCTGCCCCGGGGATACGAAAACCTTAATGTGATCAGACTGCCTCACAGAGAATTGCCGAGGGCGGCAGGCGACAGGAACAGATCACGCCTGGTGTCGCATTTTGCCAGGGGGCTCTTTCACAGATACGATACAATAATTGCCCATGACATTGATGAGTACCTTGTTGTCGACCCCCTGACAGGATCTTCACTACCAGAATACCTCTCACGTAGCCGTAACTGCAGATCATTGTCGGCACTCGGACTCGACGTGGGGCAACATCCGGTAAATGAACAGCCTGTTGACCCTACCCTGCCCTTCCTTGAACAGAGAAGCTACGCCCATGTATCGGCCCGTTATACCAAGCCGGTGGTTGCGAATGCTCCCCTGACCTGGGGTTCGGGTTTTCACAGGGTAAAAGGGAGAAACTTCCGGATCGATCCAAACCTGTTCCTGTTTCACTTCGGAATGGTTGACTACAAGGTTGCTGAGGAGAAAAAGGGCGACTCATCCCTGCATAAGGCAGGGTGGACACGTCACCTTGAAAGACGCAATGAAATATTCAATCTCATTACCACACGAGAAGCCGCCGATGGTGACAGTTTCTTCAGGGAAGCGCGCCGCAGACAATCACTCTTAAGGCCTCTCTTTGCGCTCAATAAACCCGGTATGCTCAGTGAAAAACCGGTGATAAGAATACCGGAGAGGTTCCGGAACATCTTGTGACCCTCAACATTATGACAATCGCCTACAGGATCAAAAGAGCTTATAATAAGTTGATTTTCAGACTTAGCGCTACTGATAATAAGCTATTCCTGTGGTACTGCAAAAGGATTTACAAACCAGCACCAGGATCACTTGCCGGACTAATTGACAGTTTCACACGCGGCAAAGGGGCCGGGATAACATTTCTTCAGATTGGTGCATGCGACGGAATCATCTACGACCCACTGCACAAGTTTATAAAACGCGACCGATGGAAGGGTGTAATGCTGGAGCCTCAGCCACAAATGATACATCAATACCTTATGCCCCTGTATCGAAGTAACAGAGGAATCAAAATAGTCAATGCCGGACTGGACTGGGCCGATGGCATCCGGATTCTTTATACCATCGCACCCAGCACCGAACGCTGGGCAACAGGACTGGCAACCTTTAACCGTGGTGTACTGGTTGAAAAATTATGGAACGGCAGCCTGAAGCGTCATTTCAGGCGCGAAGGAATTGCAATGCCTGTAAACCCCGATGATGGTATTAAGGAGTGTGAGGTTAAAACCGTCAGTCCCGGCACCATAAGGGAGATGTTTGGCGGCAACTCCGTTGATATCCTGGCAATCGACACCGAAGGGTTTGACTATGAAATAATTAAAATGCTTATCCCTGCCTGCTTCACACCTGGGATGATCATTTACGAAGAGGTGAACCTTACTTCATACGATAGCACAGGGTGTCGTAACTACCTTAACAGCCAGGGCTATCGCCTCATCACCTTTGGCAAAGATATAGTGGGTGTAAGGGGGTGAGAAGATTGCCGCCATGGCAAAGCCATTGGCGGCTGACTTCCATGGGAGTGACTTAAAACTGGAAAGGCCCTGAACAACCTTGTCAGTGCAGTTGGTAAGTGAGAAGATTGCCGCCATGGCAAAGCCATTGGCGGCGGACTTCCATGGGAGTGACTTAAAACGGGAAAGGCCCTGCAATGCTTTGCATTGCCAGGGGTTTTGTTTTTCAATGCGCTTCCGAAAGCAAGCTTTCGTCGCTCCTGAAAAACAAAACCCTGTTGCTTTCGCAACAGGGCCTTTCTGTGTTTTGTCGGGGTGAGAAGTTCCGAACAAATCTCCATATATAGGTGATATTCAATCAAATATATGTATAAAGTTATTATCTTTACATAATTATTTTGTTACACAATAGTTTATACATTGATAATCAATCTAATATAAAATTTTTAAAGTTCAAAAAACGGGTTAAAATAATCTACAACAAAGTATTTTGGTACAAAAAAGGTACAAAACTTTGAATTATTTTCTGTATATTTTGAGTTGAAAGATTTAGGATATGAATACTCAATCTACATTAAAGGTCGTCACCCAGGGAGAATACAAGTATATCTACATATACTTCAAACACAAACAGGAACAAATCCGAATTAATACAGGACTATACTATGATCCAAAATTTATGACCAAGGATTTGTTGTACAATTCAAAAATGAAGGACTTTCAAATACTGAATGACCGGGTCAAAATACTCAAAGGGAAAGTAAATCATTTACGCTTTCTTGAATAACAAATTTAAGAGGATATACCATAATTATACCCATTTATATTATAGTCCGAATAGACAAAAAAATGTAATCAAAAAAAATCTGATATTTTTTTTGACTAATTATTTATTGGGAAAGGTATAAATATAGGATATGCTACAATAAAGTTTTATAGGCTGCTTAATGTAATGTAGAATACTATTTAGCTCTATTCCTCTAAAGCGATTGTTTCGAATATAGGCTGCTTAATGTAATGTAGAATACTATTTAGCTCTATTCCTCTAAAGCGATTGTTTCGAATATGAGGTTGTTTCAAATGTTTGAAAAAAGTTAGTATTGTATTTTGTTGTTTGCTCATAATTATCCCAGACTCCTAAAGAGAGCCACCCCTCTTATATTCTAGTAGGTGGCTCCCTTTAAGGATGATAGGTGCAAGAGGGCAAAAAGCTATGACTTGTATAAAAAATTATACATTAGATACAGCCTCTCTTTCAATTTTCGAACATCAAAATTTAATAATATAATTCAAAACTATGTAGGGTTGTACAATAGGCAT
>Ga0209835_1000023_pt1 | contig 102421 bp, 82 predicted proteins | sample LakKivwa52mmetaG_FD_184138 | JGI IMG/M metagenome (GOLD analysis project Ga0209835, IMG submission 184138) | Anoxic lake water microbial communities from Lake Kivu, Rwanda to study Microbial Dark Matter (Phase II) - Lake Kivu water 52m metaG... | ecosystem: Environmental > Aquatic > Freshwater...
AATCAAAAAACACGGAAGGAGGGCAAAGAGCTTGTTCAAATATGGCCTCACTTACATAGCCAACTTGCTTTTTAGCAACGATATAGATAAATTTAACCAATGTTGTAAATTTTTGTCATGTACTTAGATCTTATACAGTAATTGGTCATATGCACACTCATCCCAATGATCCATATCCATCAGATAAAGATATTGAGACTGCTGCCGAATTTGGAATGTATCCGTATTTTACAATTTATGGTAATTCGATATGGACTCACAGTGGAGATGGAAGATCTAAGTGGATGATTAACTGGAAAAGAAGTGTTAAGAAGGAGTCTGTTTGCGATTAATAATTAGTAAGATGATGAGCTCTCATTTTAATCAAAAATTGCTTCGAGGATTTCTCGTTATATTGCTATTCTCAAGATATTTTTCAGCAATGGGGCAGAAACCAGATGCTTTTATTAGTCAACATTTATTGGACTCATTAATAATTAATTATCATATAAGTTTGCAGGATTTCCCATTAGTATTTCCCGATGAGAAGGATCAATATTTCATCGAGGTTCGAATCGAGAATATTTCAGAGAGTGAAAGCGTTATAAAGATAGGGATAGAATCGAATCATGGTAGCATTATCCGAAAAAGGAAGTCGATACTAAAAGCTTATGAGATAAATAACATTGGCTGCTTTGTGTCATTTGAAAAGCTTACAGGGTATTTCAAACCTGACCTGGAAGTATTAGATTCCTTATTAGCGAGAAGATGGCCCAATTATTATTTGAAGAATAACGAACAACTTGTAGAGTACACAAGGATAGGATCTACTATATATTGGAGAATCTTCATTAAGGAAGGAGAGATAGTAAAAAAAGAAGTATTTAATGAATTAAAGCAAAAGCCACCTGGCCTGTTTAGAAAAATATACCTCAGAATTCATCATAGTAAACCGAAACATCCTCTAAAGCGAAAGCCAAATGAGGTAATTAAGTATCCCATTGGTAAACTATAATATACTTCTACTTTGGCTGAGATTGCAATTCTTTGATAAAAAGATACCTAAGGTTACCAATGAACCTGCTATGGTACTTTTGCAGTTGGTGTGTCTGGGGTAATCTGTTAACTTGTTCCATATAAATTTGTTCTCAGGACTTTAGATAAGGAACTCCGCTTCGCTCCGTATGCCCTGCTTTCCCAACCGGATGGAAATCTGAAGCAAATCAGAAATCTGATATCGGCAATCTGATATCTGATATCTCCATGCCCTCCCGACCTCCGGTACGGGACTCCGCTTCGCTCCGCATGCTCTCCCGACCTTCGGTACGGGGCTCCGCTTCGATCCGCATGCTCTCCCGAACTTCGCTACGGGACTCCGCTTCGCTCCGTATGCCCTGCGCTATCTCTTTTTTCGCGGGGCAGGTTGGTGATGTGGAGCCGGGCAACTGACATACCGGATATCAGTTACTGATTCCTATCCAGCCAGCTTATAATCCCTAATTAATAGTCCGGGTGAAAGATTTAATCTTTTTGTAAGATTTCGTATCATTTCAACTGTCAGCTTGCGTTTACGATTGAGTACTTCCGAGACCCTGTTTTTGCCACCCATAAAATCAGCGAGATCAACCTGTCTGAGCTTCATCTCCTCCATTCTTATCTTTATGGCTTCAATAGGATCAGGGGCATCGATATTGTAGTTTTTCTTTTCGTATTCGTCAATCATTAATCCAATGATATCTGCCTCATCACTTTCAGGAGTACCTGTCCTGGCATCAAAGATTTCCCCGAGCCTTTTCAGAGCCTCCAGATAATCTGCTTCAGTCTTAATCAATTTTATATTCATTGCTTCAGTCGTTTTAAACTATGTTTGCATCAATTCTTTCATAATCAGCATGAGACCCGATAAATCTGATAAAGATCCATTGCTTCTCAAAGTTGAATTTTGCCACTAATCTATAGGAGTTCCCCTTGATATTAAAAACAATCCGTCCATCCTTTAAGATACTTGCATTTGCATAAGTTTTCTTCACATCATTTGGTGTCTTCCAGTCTGAATTCATGGCTGTGTCATACCATGTCTTAAGGTACTGCTCAGAATCAGAATGTTTCTCCCAAAACTGTTTAAGTGTACTCTTAGCAAAAATGCGTTCCATTCATTTTCTATCTGATGCAAAGATAAAAAATGATTCCCAAAACGGGAACAATGATTGACTATTTCTTTCAATGACCTTCCAAAAACTCAGACAGGGTTGCAATTGGTGTGTCCCGGGTCATGTGTCAGCTCGTGCTAATTGCATTTCGCCCTCCCTACTTTCGTTACGGTACTCCAATGCGCTTCGCAAGCTCTCCCGACCTCCGGTGCGGGCCTCCGCTGCGCTCCGTATGCCTCCTTTACCCCGGAACCGGAAAGAGAGAAATAATTGATCTCTGGTAAAGCAAGTTTTGTTACCTGGCCTGTTCAGGTCAGAGGGTTATTAAACCCAATATTAGTTATTCTTATTAATCAGGTTAACGATAACCCTGGTCATCGTGTCTTTTTCATCCGGTTTACTGACAGCAATCATTAGAGTCAGAGCCACCAGAGCATTATCAGCAATCCTTTTTCTGCCTGTGTCATCATATAGGATACCATTCCTATCCATGAAATACAGGAATAGAAAAGCAGCAATTCGTTTATTGCCGTCAGTAAAGGAATGATTTTTCGTAATGAAATAGAGAAGATTTGCTGCTTTCTCCTCTATACTTGGATAGAGGTCTTTCCCATCGAAAGTCTGATAAATTGCACCTATCGAGCTTCTGAAGGACTTATCTTTTTCACGGCCGAATAGTTCACTGTTTCCATAAGCATTCTTAACTGCGTCAATCTGTTCCATGGCCTCCTCATAAGTCAGTCTGAATCGCTCTTTTGACCTTGTCTGAATAATTTCGAGAGACTGGTAATCATATTGATCAAGAATCTCCAGCGCTCTGGAATAATCTGAAATGATCTGTAACAAACCAATACTTTCTTCGCCGGAAAGTGGTTTTGAAGAAACGGAAGCTCTGATCAGTCTGATTGTCTCCTGAAGTTCGGATAACTGTTCATTCTTTTTTTCCAGAACTTGTTGATTTAATGCATAACCATTTATTAAGTACTCTTTTAGTATTTTATTAGCCCAAATCCGGAATTGGGTCCCACGCAGAGATTTTACCCTATAACCAACTGAAATAATAACATCCAGATTATAAAACTCGATTAAGTAGGTTTTACCATCGGCAGCAGTAGTTGCATTTTTTGCAACAACTGAATCTCTATCTAGTTCACCCTCCCGAAATATATTGCGGATATGTCTGGAAATAACACTTTTATCGCGATCAAAAAGTTCAGTGATCTGCTTTAGGCTCAGCCAAACGGTATCTTTGTCAATTGAAACCGATATTTCGGTCTTACCCTTTACCTTGTAAATCCTGATTTGTGACATTCCAAGTTACTTCCCCTAAAATTAGTCACTTTCAGGCGAATTATTACAAACAATACTAACTACTTTTCAAAGAGCATACCCCAAACCACACTCCATCCCTGCCTCCGGTAGGGGACGGGCGCTACGGGGTTGAGATTTTTCCGGCTCCGGAGGGCGAAGCCAGTAACAGTATTCCCTTTTCCTTCGTGCTCTGGTGAAATATGCCGGGAGGTTTTGAGAAGTTAATCTCAGATTCTTTATATTTGTCGGGTTACACTGGTGTAGCCATCATTCTTTCCATAAGGTATGAAGAGGGTTAAGTTAAAGGTGCTGGGGATATCATACAGCCAGACGCAGTCGGGTGCATACGCCCTGGTTCTGGTTGAGGAGAATGGTGAACGGCGCATACCTATTATTATTGGCGGTTTCGAGGCGCAGTCGATAGTTATAAAGCTTGAAAACCTCAGTCCACCGCGTCCTCTCACCCATGACCTGTTTAAGAGCTTTGCCGACTCATTTGGCATAACATTGTTCGAAGTGGTTATTGACCGGCTTGAGGAGGGGGTATTCTATTCGAAGCTGATTTGCAGCGACGGGGAGAAGGAGATCCAGATTGACTCGCGCACCTCCGATGCCGTGGCACTGTCGCTCCGTTTCAACTGCCCGATTTACACCACCGACGATATTATTGAACGGGCCGGTATTGTCATAAACCAGCAGGAGGAGGCGCAGGATGAGAACCAGGAGGCTGTGCCGGACATTACCGATCCGGGTGAATTCTCAACACTTGATGATGAGGAACTCGCCAGGCAGATGTCTGATGCCGTGGCAAGGGAGGATTACGAGCGTGCCGCCGCCCTGAAGAGCGAGATTGACCGCCGGAAGAAGAAAAAGTAGAAATACAGGTATATATTGATATGAAGAGACTATTCATTTTATTTGCCCTGATGATCCCCTTTACGGGGGTTTTTGCTGATATACAGCAGGATACAACGGTCATTGCTACCGACACCACCGCCGCCACGGTGCCACTGACGGCCATTCAGCCGGCCGGAACCGGTGCATCAACGTCATCGCTTGCCAGCGGGGGAAGCGTTATTGATGCCTCACTGAGCGAGGGTGTCAGCCTGCAGAGCATACTGCGCGGCCTTATCGGCATGGCAGTGATACTTATTATTGCCTGGGTGTTCAGTAAAAACCGGGGGGCAATAAGCTGGAGGGTGGTAATAATAGGCCTTACCCTGCAGCTGCTGCTGGCGGTGGGAATTCTCTATGTACCGTTTATAAGGTTCTTCTTCGACATAACGGGTAAGATCTTTGTAAAAATCCTCGACTTCACCAAGGAGGGAAGCACGTTCCTCTTCGGCAGCCTGATGGATATGGAGAGGTTCGGGATGATCTTCGCCTTCCAGATACTGCCGACAATAATATTCTTCTCGGCACTCACCTCGCTGCTCTTCTACCTGGGAATAATCCAGAAGGTTGTTTACGGACTGGCCTGGGTGATGACGAAGGCTATGAAGATAAGCGGAGCCGAGAGTCTCTCGGTTGCCGGGAACATATTCCTTGGCCAGACCGAGTCGCCGCTGATGGTAAAAGCCTACCTCCCCAGGATGAATCCTTCGGAGATAATGCTGGTGATGACGGGCGGTATGGCCACACTGGCAGGGGGTGTGCTGGCGGCATATATCGGTTTCCTGGGGGGTGACGACCCGGTGCAGCGGCTGCTGTTTGCCAAACATCTGCTTGCTGCGTCGGTAATGGCGGCGCCGGGCGCTGTGGTTATCTCGAAGATGCTTGTCCCGCAAACCGATGAGATTGACACCAACATTGAGATTACCCGCGACAAGGTGGGAAGTAACATACTCGACGCTGTTTCGAACGGCACCACCGAGGGGCTGAAGCTGGCCGCCAACGTTGCAGCAATGCTGCTTACATTCCTGGCCTTTATTGCCTTTATTAACTACATATTCCTGAAGACAGGGCAGTGGACAGGGCTGAATGAGGCTATTGCCTCGGCCACCAACGGCAACTTCGACCGGCTGTCGCTGCAGTTTATACTGGGTTACACCTTTGCCCCGGTTATGTGGCTTATAGGTGTGGCAGGTGAGGATATCACCCTTCTGGGGCGTCTGCTCGGGGAAAAGGTGATAATGACTGAGTTTGTAGGGTATATAAGCCTTGCCAACCTTAAAGATGCAGGCGCCTTCGCCACCAACAAGTCGGTGATAATGGCCACCTACATGCTTGCCGGCTTTGCCAACTTCGCCTCTATAGGTATTCAGATTGGAGGGATAGGCTCACTGGCGCCCAACCAGCGGGTTCTTTTGTCGAAGTTCGGGCTGCGGGCGCTGCTGGCAGGAACGCTCGCCTCGCTGATGTCGGCTACAATTATAGGGGCAATCCTGGGATAGAATATAACCTTAAGACACATATAATGAGAAGATTAACAGTAATTCTGTTTTTGTCTGCCATGGTGGCGGCGGCGCTCCAGGCAAAGGAGTACTCACTTTTGTCGCCGGGCAAGGCCATTGAGGTGAAGGTCAATGTAGCCGAAAAAATCACATACACCGTGTTCTATAATAGCACCCTTATAATGGGACCGTCGGAGGCGGCCATGGTGACTGGCGACGGCCGGGTGGCGGGTCGCAGCGAGACGGTTGCACGGGCGTCGACGGGCTACTTCAGCAATATCGTGAAACCCGTGGTTCCCCATAAAAACTCAACTGTTAAGGATGAGTATAACCTGCTGTCGCTGAGGCTTCGGTCGGGGTTTACCATCACCTTCAGGGCCTATGACGACGGTGTTGCCTACAGGTTTGAGTCGGCGCTGAAGGGCGACATGACGGTGATGAATGAGATTGCCGACATTCAGTTTCCGGCGGGAACCATGGCCTGGTACCCCCGCGAGGAGAGTTTTATGTCGCATAACGAGCGCACATACCTGTATGCTTCGGCCGACACAATAAAGGAGGCCCACCTGGCGAGCCTTCCGGCGGTGTTCGTCACCGGCGGCATAAACGTACTGCTTACCGAGTCGGACCTGGAGGATTATCCCGGCATGTGGATAAGGGGTAACGACCGCGGGGGCGTGAAGGGTGTGTGGCCTGCCTATCCGGCAGAAGAGCGGCTGAGGGGCGACAGGAACCTGCTGGTAACAGAAAGGGAAGAGTATATAGCCGCAACGAAGGGGACACGCACCTTCCCCTGGAGGGCGTTTATCATTACCCCCGATGATGCGGGCCTTGTTGAGAGCGACATGGTGATAAAGCTGGCTCCCGAATGCCGGCTTACGGAGACCGGCTGGATTAAGCCGGGCAAGGTGGCATGGGACTGGTTCAACTATAATAATATATATGGTGTTGACTTCAGGGCAGGACTGAACACCGAGACGTACAAATACTATATCGACTTTGCCTCTGAAAACGGCATTGAGTACATAATACTCGACGAGGGGTGGTACAAGCTTGGCAACGTGCTCGACATTGCCCCGGGGTTTGATATGCCCGAACTGTTCAGGTACGCTGAGGAAAAAAACGTCGGCATCATTCTGTGGGTGGTGTGGAAGACATTCTACGACCAGATTGACGAGGCGCTTCCGAAGTTTGCGGAGTGGGGAGCCAAGGGTATAAAGGTCGACTTCATGCAGCGCGACGACCAGTGGATGGTGAACTATTACCACGAGATAGCACGGCGGGCCGCAGATTACAGGCTGCTTGTCGATTTTCACGGTTCGTACAAGCCGGTGGGGATGATACGCACATGGCCCAATGTGCTTACAAGCGAAGGGGTTAAGGGCCTTGAGCACTGTAAATGGAGCGACGAGGCCAATCCCGAGCACAATGTAACCCTCCCGTTTACCCGCATGGTTGCCGGTCCGATGGACTACACTCCCGGCGCCATGGTAAATATGGACAGGAACAGCTTCAAGCCTATGTACTACAGGCCCGCGAGCCCGGGCACCCGTGTGCATCAGATGGCCATGTACGCCGTGTATGAGAGTCCGTTGCAGATGCTGGCCGACAATCCCTCAAACTACAGGCGCGAGCCCGAGTGCACCTCGTTTATGGCGGCGATGCCGGTGGTATGGGATGAGACAAGGGTGCTGCACGCCAAAATCGGCGATTATATAGTTGTTGCACGCCGCAACGGCAAAGAGTGGTTTATCGGCGGCATGACCGACTGGACGGCGCGCGAATTCAGTCTCGACCTGTCGTTCCTGCCGGAGGGCAGCTATACGATGACATCGTTTGCCGATGGTATCAATGCCGACAGGTATGCATCAGACTGGAAGAGGAGTGTAACGGACATTAAGAAGGGCGACACTGTTGATATAAAGATGGCCCCCGGCGGCGGTTGGGTGGCCCGCATAACCCCCCGCTGAAACCGGCATTATGAAGCAATACCTCGATCTGCTCGGCCATGTTCTGGAGCACGGAACGGTAAAGGGCGACCGCACCGGCACCGGCACCATCAGCGTGTTCGGCTACCAGATGAGGTTCGATCTGTCGGAAGGTTTTCCGCTGATGACCACCAAGAAGCTTCACGTGAAATCGATAATTCACGAACTGCTGTGGTTTATCAGTGGTGACACCAACATCGGGTATCTGCAGGATAACGGTGTGCGGATTTGGAACGAGTGGGCCGACGGCGAGGGCAACCTCGGTCCGGTTTACGGTTCGCAGTGGCGCTCGTGGCCCACGGCACGCGGCGGCAGCATTGACCAGCTGCAGCAGGTTGTTGATTCGATACGCAGCAACCCCGACTCGCGGCGCCATATTGTCACAGCCTGGAATCCGGGTGAAATAGATAATATGGCTCTGCCACCGTGCCATATACTGTACCAGTTTTATGTTGCCGGCGGCAGGCTTTCGTGCCAGCTATACCAGCGCAGCGCCGACATATTCCTTGGGGTTCCGTTCAACATAGCCTCATACTCATTCCTGCTGCTGATGATGGCTTCGGTAACCGGGCTCAGGCCGGGCGAATTTATCCACACCCTCGGCGATGCTCATATATACCTCAACCATACCGAACAGGTAAGGCTTCAGCTATCGCGGGAACCGATGCCGCTGCCGGCGGTGAGGGTTAACCCGCGCGTAAGCGACATAACATCATTCAGGTACGAAGATTTTACTATTGAGAATTACAATGCCCACCCCCATATCAAGGGTGACATTTCAGTATAAATGATATGACGATTTCGATAATAGTTGCCGTTGCCCGCAACAATGCCATAGGGCTTGACAATGAGCTGCTGTGGCACCTGCCGGCCGACCTGAAGAGGTTCAAGCGGATCACTTCGGGTAAGTGCGTGATAATGGGAAAGAAGACATGGGAGTCGCTTCCGGTGAAGCCTCTGCCCGGAAGAAAGAACATTATCCTTACCGACAATCCCGGCGACTGCTTTAACTGCTCGCACACCTCGTTTTCCATTGACGATGCACTGGCACAGTGCAGTGAATGTGACGAGGCCTTCGTGATAGGGGGCGGATCGGTTTACCGCCAGTTTATGGAGCTGGCCGACAGGCTGTATATCACACATGTTGACCGCGACTACGAGGCTGATACCTTTTTCCCCGCCATTGATCCGGCTGTGTGGGAGGTTGGTGAGGTGGAGGGTGATTTTTTTGATGAGGCCAACGGATTTAAATACAGATATATAACATACCGCAGGCGCAAACATTGATTTTTTTTTTGCATTGTTTTAAACCAAAGCTACCTGCCGGCATCTATAAGCTGTAAACGAAACAAAAACTTAAATTCCAGTAACTATGAAAAAGTTTGCATTCTTATCAATAGCAGCGGCGCTGGTTCTCTTTCTGAACTCGTGCGAGAAGAGCGGAAAACTTACCGACTCCGACATTAACCTGGCCGATGACGATGCCGTTACCGAAACCATTTTCGATGACATATTCAGTTCGGTCGATATTGCCTCGATAGCTCTCGAGGGGGCTGGCAAGGAGGGTTTCACAAAGGGTAACCTGCTGGTTGCCGACTCGTGTCCGGTAATTACAGTCAACCATCCCGACGGCACCACCTGGCCCAAGATTATCACCATCGATTACGGCGCAGGTTGCACTCTCAATGAGATGACCCGCAAGGGCAAGATAATAATTGAGATAACTGCCATGAGGCATGTATCCGGTTCGAAGCGTACCGCAACATTCGACAACTACTATTTCAACGATATAAAGGTTGAGGGAACCAAGGTTATTGAGAACCTCGGGCCAAACAGTGCGCAGAATATTGTTATTGCAATAACACTGACCGGCGGCAAGATAACCCTTCCCGACGGCAAGACCGTTGAGCGTGAGGTAGACCGCGAGAGGGAGTGGATTGCCGGAATGGCTACCCCGAGATATCTCTGGGACGATGAGTGCCTTATCACCGGTACTACTTCAGGGAAGAACATCAACGGTGTGGAATACAGCACAACCATCACCACCCCGCTTCACTGGAAACGCGCCTGCAGATTCATTGTTGCCGGTGTGATTGAAATGGTACGCGGTGAGAATGAGCCTGTATCGCTTGATTTCGGCGACGGCGAATGCGATGCGAAGGCTGTTCTTCGCAGAGGCGACGAGGAGAAGGAGATTTTCCTGAAGCTGAGGCACAGGTTGCAGCAATAGTGGCGTAGTGGCGTAGTGACGTAGTGACGTAGTGACGTAGTGGCGTAATGGCGTAGTGGCGTAGTGGCGTAGTGGCGTAGTGGCGTAGTGGCGTAGTGACGTAGTGGCGTAGTGGCGTAGTGGCGTAGTGACGTAGTGACGTAGTGGCGTAATAGATTAAATGATTGATAATGGCTGGCTGTGGGAGGTTCTCACGGCCAGTCTCTTTTTGGGGTTCAGGGTACAGGGTACAGGGTATAGGGCGCAGGCGAAGCGAAGCGGAGTCCCGCACCGAAGGTCGGGAGCGCAGGCGAAGCGAAGCGGAGTCCCGCACCGAAGGTCGGGAGCGGAGGGCATAGGGCTGGAAACCAGTAACCCGCAACCCGTAACCCGCAACCCGTAACCCGCAACCCGCAACCCGTAACCCGCAACCCGTAACCCGTAACCCGCAACCCGCAACCCGTAACCCGCAACCCGCAACCCCTTCCTACGCCGACTTAAGCATTTTAAGGTTCACCTTTTCGAGGCGTTTTACGGCGTAGTCGGTTGTGATGGTGAATGATTTCTCATCTTTAGATGGGAGTTCGAACATGGCATCGATCATAATTGACTCGCAGATCGACCTCAGTCCCCTGGCGCCAAGCTTGAATTCAACGGCCTTGTCGACGATATAGTCGAGGGCCTCATCGCTGAAGGTGAGTTCGATGCCGTCGATACGGAACAGCTTTTTGTACTGTTTTGTGATAGCGTTTTTTGGGTCGGTAAGTATTGCCCTGAGTGCTTTGCGGTCGAGCGGATCGAGGTGGGCCAGTACCGGAAGGCGGCCGATGATTTCGGGTATCATGCCATACGATCTCAGGTCCTGCGGAGCGATATACTGCATAAGGTTACCCTTGTCGACACGTTCGCGGTGTCTGGAGGCGCCATATCCCACCACCTGGGTGTTGAGCCTTGAGGCTATCTTTTTCTCGATACCGTCGAATGCCCCTCCGCATATAAAGAGGATGTTTTTAGTATCGACGGGTATCATTTTCTGTTCGGGGTGTTTACGGCCGCCCTGCGGGGGTACGTTAACGACTGATCCTTCGAGCAGTTTGAGGAGCCCCTGCTGCACCCCTTCGCCCGAAACGTCGCGGGTTATTGAGGGGTTGTCGCCCTTGCGGGCTATCTTGTCTATTTCGTCGATGAATACTATGCCTCTTTCGGCGGCCTTAACGTCATAGTCGGCGTTCTGGAGGAGCCTGGTAAGGAGGCTTTCGATGTCCTCGCCCACGTATCCGGCCTCGGTAAGGACGGTTGCGTCGACTATTGTGAAGGGGACGTGGAGCATTTTTGCTATTGTGCGGGCGAGGAGGGTTTTTCCGGTTCCGGTTTCGCCCACGAGGATGATATTTGATTTTTCAACCTCGATGTCGTCGCTGTCGTGTTTCTGGGTGATTCGTTTGTAATGGTTGTATACCGCAACGGCCAGTATTTTTTTTGCCATATCCTGGCCTATGACGTACTGGTCGAGGAATTCCTTTATCTCGACAGGCTTAAGGAGATTGATTTCATCAACGGAGAAGCCCGACTTGCTGCCGAGTTCCTCGGTCATAATGTTGTGGGCCTGATCGATGCAGTGGTCGCATATATGGCCGTCGAGGCCTGCAATAAGGATATTGGCCTCTTTCTTTGTTCTGCCGCAGAAAGAACATTTATCCATTACCTACTTCTTTTCCTTTGTTCTGAAGAGCACTTCATCGATAATGCCGTAGGCTTTTGCCTCTTCGGCAGTCATCCAGTAGTCGCGGTCGGAATCTTTTTCGACCTTTTCGGCGTCGTTACCGCTGTGGAGGGCTATTATTTCGTAGAGTTCCTTTTTGAGTTTTGTGATTTCCCTGGCTACGATTTCGATATCGGAGGCCTGACCTTCGGCGCCTCCCGATGGCTGGTGCAGCATCACGCGCGAGTGTCTGAGTCCGGAGCGTTTGCCTTTGGTTCCCGCAGTAAGAAGAACGGCGCCCATTGATGCGGCCATGCCTGTGCAGATTGTTGCGATGTCGGCAGTAATGTACTGCATGGTGTCGTATATTCCGAGGCCTGCGTAGACCGACCCGCCGGGGGTGTTGAAGTAGATCTGTATGTCCTTGCCCGGGTCGGTTGAGTCGAGGTAGAGGAGCTGAGCCTGGATGATGTTAGCCACGTCGTCGTAGATGGGGAGGCCGAGGAAGATGATGCGGTCCATCATCAGGCGCGAGAAGACGTCCATTGTTGCGATGTTGAGCTGGCGTTCCTCGATGATAGTTGGTGAGATGTAGCTGCCTGCCACCGATGCGAATTTATGAAGCGACAGGCTGCTGATGCCTTTTTTTGTGCGTGCGAATTTTCCGAAATCGTCAAAGCTGCTCATGATCAGTAGAGTTTGTTAAATGACAAAATTACTAAATTAATAACTAATTAGCCCAGGAATTGTTTAGCTTCTATTGGAACAATTTGTTGAATTCTTCGGTTGTGACCTTTTTTTCGTCGAGTTTAACGTTTGAGCGGATGAAATCGGTGACTTTTGTGTCGAGTATTCTGTCGGCTATCCGGCGGGCCTCATCTTCCTTTTTCAGTATTTCCCTTGCGTAGCTCTCTATCTGTTCGTCGGTGGCATAGAAAAGACCGTACTGGTTGAACTGGTTGCGGGTTACCGTCATTGCTTCTCTGATAAGTTCCTCTTCAGTAACCTTCAGTTCATTGGTGCGGGCTATCTTGTTTCTGATAAGCTGCCATTTCATATCCTTGCGGAATCCGTCGAATTCCTTTTCCAGCTGTTCACTTGTGATATTCTTGTTGACACTGAGAAGCCATCTTTTAAGGAATTCGGCGGGGAGGTCGAACTCAATCTTTTCAACGGCAAAACTGATGGCGTCGATACCGAAACGGTAGTCGCTTTCCATAAGCAGGTTCTGCCTGATTTCCTCGTCGACCCTTTCCATGAAATCAGCCTCGGAGATTTCATCAACGCCGCCATATACTTTTTTGAAGAAACTGGTGTTCATGGCAGCTGGCATGAATGAGCTGATTGACTCGATTGTAAAGAGGAAGAGTCCGTCGATACCGGCCACCTCATCTTTTTTCATTTTCAGGAATGATGCAATTTCGCTGTCCCTGTTGAGGGTTTTCCGGATGTCGAAAACCACTTCGTCACCTGCAGCCTTTCCCAGGAAGAGGGCTTTTGCCGAATCGTCGCTTATCATCGAGATCAGCAATGATGCATCATGGACATGGATACCGTTTTCGGCAGGTTCCATGGTTTCACCAAGAGCCAGTACGGTTCCCCTGATCATTGATTCAGGTTCGACGGTTTCGTCCACTCTGAATTCGCCGTGGCGGCGGCGGTGGTTTTCAAGGAATCCCTCCCTCATTTTATCATCGGGGGTTATCACATAATATGGTATTTTATGTTTTTTGGTAAATACCGGGTCGAACTCAGGAGAAAGGCCCAGGTCGAAGCTGAAGGTGAAGGTATCCTTTCCGATGAGATCATCTATCCCGGTTTCGCGCGGCAGGGGGTCGCCAAGAATGTCGAGCTTCTCCTCCTTTATATAGTCCATAAGTTTATGTGAAACGATATGGTTCAGCTCTTCGAAGAGGATGGCCTTGCCATATAGCTTTTTGATCATACCCATCGGGGCCATACCCGGCCTGAAACCTCTTATTTGTGCGTTTCTGCGCTGCTTTCTGAGAGCCTCCTCAACCTTTTGTTCGTAATCGGATTTCTCAACTGTAATTGAAACCACTGCATTCAGTGAATCGGTTTTTTCAAGAGCGATATTCATGGAACAATAAATTTAAATTTCGATTTAAAAAAACCGCTCAAACCTTCCATTTTACGAACTGTTCAAGCGGTTTAAACCTGGTGCGGATGAAGGGACTCGAACCCCCACGCCCTGAGGCACAAGATCCTAAGTCTTGCGCGGCTACCAATTACGCCACATCCGCGTGGAAAATCCGCGCAAAGGTACAAAAAATATCATTACAGCAAGGGGTATGGGGCCTATCTTCGGAGTTCGAAGTTTTTGCCCAGGTAGACCTTTCTTACATGCTCATCATCAGCAAGTTGCTCGGCGGTACCCGATTTCAGGATTCTTCCCTCGAACAGGAGGTAGGCCCTGTCGGTTATTGAAAGGGTTTCGTGAACATTATGGTCGGTAATGAGAATGCCAATGTTTTTGTCCTTAAGGTGGGCTACAATGCCTTGTATATCCTCTACGGCTATGGGGTCGACGCCTGCGAAAGGCTCATCGAGCAGAATAAATTTTGGTTTTATTGAGAGGGCTCTGGCAATTTCGGTTCTTCTGCGTTCGCCTCCCGAGAGCTGGTAGCCCAGGCTCTTTCTGATTTTTGCCAGGCCGAATTCGTTAAGCAGGGTTTCAACCCTTTCATTCTGTTCATCCTTTGGCATATCGGTCATTTCGAGCACGGCCCTTATGTTGTCTTCAACCGAAAGCCTTCTGAAAACCGAAGGTTCCTGGGCCAGGTAGCCTATTCCGAGTCTGGCTCGTCTGTAAACAGGCAGGGTTGTTATCTCTTCATTGTCGAGGAAAATCTTTCCGCTGTTGGGCCTTATCAGACCAACTATCATATAGAATGAAGTAGTTTTACCAGCCCCGTTCGGTCCGAGGAGTCCGACGATCTCACCCTGCTGCACCTCAATTGAAACCTTGTCAACCACTGTCCGGTTCCTGTACTTTTTAATCAGGTCTTCAGTAAATAGTTTCATGTTTTTCAAAGTGATGCGTTTTCATTGCTCTTCTGTGAATACTCCCTGTCGCGGCGTTTGTCCTCTTCTGCCCGTTTTATCTCGACCCGGCGCGATATCAGAATCCCGAGTTCGTACAGGACCAGCAGGGGCAGGCAAACAAGAATCTGGCTGAAGATATCGGGAGGAGTGATTATGGCTGCCAGTATAAGGATTACAACAATTGAATGCCGGCGGTATTTCCTGAGGAATGCAGGAGTGACAATACCGATACGCGAAAGAAAGTAAATTACTACGGGCAGTTCAAAGACAATCCCGCTGGCGAGTGATATTGAGGTTATGGTTCCGATGTATGATCGCAGGAATATCTGGTTGCTTACCTGGGAGCTTACCGTGTATGAACTCAGGAAGTGTATTGAGAGCGGGGCAATTACAAAGTATCCGAAAAGAACTCCGGTAATGAAAAGAAATGAAGAGAAGAATACGGCCCCTCTTGCATGTGAATACTCATTTTCATAGAGTGCCGGCCGGAAGAAGCGCCAGAATTCCCAGAAGATGTAGGGGAATGCAATTATTACACCGGCTATCAGCGAGATAGTAATGTGGGTTGTAAACTGCCCGGCCATCTTAATGTTGATAATCTCGAAAGGCTTATTGTTAATACAGAGGGCCTTTATGTCAACAATCTCACCCAGCCTGCAAAGCAACCGGTTGGTAAGAAATGACGGGTCTTTGGGAGCCAGAATAATATTATCGAAAATAATATCCTTGAATATGAAGGCGACGATTGCCATAGCGAATATCGACAGAACAGCCCTGATGATATGCCATCTCAACTCCTCAAGGTGTTCGAGGAATGTCATCTCCTTTTCGCCTTTCGATCGTTTTCTGCTTCCAATTACCATTATTGCGCAGGCCTTTTGCTGATTTTTATCGCACAGCCTGCAAAGATGCGAAAACTTCTCAATGAAAACAACAAAGCCTCAAAATCGCAACAGATGCCACGTGGCGATCATATTCACGGCCGATTGCACAAAAAAAAACAGGTAATTATTATTATTTTCATTTTTTACCGACAATTTTTTTTATTATATTTGGTTAACAGTACCTGTTATCAAACAAGTCGCGGGTAGTTTTATCACAAAGGCTTTATAGTTGAGAAAGGGGTATAACTGGTAATTTGTATTTAAGGGGGACGCAGTTATGTTTGACGATTCTTCCATACACGGGTATTTGAAGAAGTATTTTGGATTTGTTAACTTCAAGGGTAACCAGGAGGCGATCATTAAGAATGTACTTGCTGGTCGCGATACTTTTGTCCTGATGCCTACCGGCGGTGGCAAGTCACTCTGTTACCAGCTTCCTGCCGTGATGAAGTCGGGAACTGCAATTGTGATATCACCTCTTATAGCCCTCATGAAGAATCAGGTTGACGCAATGAGAAACTTCAGCACCGATGATAACGTTGCACACTTTCTTAACTCATCACTTACAAAGACAGCGATCAGCAAGGTTAAGAAGGATGTCATGGCCGGCAACACGAAGCTTCTTTATGTTGCACCCGAATCGCTGACGAAGGAGGAGAATATTGATTTCCTCAGTAATATCGAGGTGTCGTTCTACGCGGTTGATGAAGCGCACTGCATTTCGGAATGGGGACATGACTTCAGGCCCGAGTACAGAAGGATAAGGCCGATGATTGATACAATAGGGAGGTCGCCGATAATAGCATTGACGGCAACGGCCACACCAAAGGTACAGCACGATATCCAGAAAAACCTTGGTATCCTCGAAGCCGATGTCTACAAGTCATCATTCAACAGGCCGAATCTGTACTACGAGGTTCGTCCAAAGCTCGATGTTACGAAGGAGATTATCAAGTATATAAGAAACAATAGCGGAAAATCGGGTATCATATACTGCCTCAGCCGGAAGAAAGTTGAGGAGCTGGCTGAAGCGCTGAAAGTTAATGGCATTAAGTCACTGCCTTATCATGCCGGAATGGATTCGGCCAGCAGGACTATGAACCAGGATAAGTTTCTGATGGAAGAGGCCGATGTAATTGTGGCCACTATCGCATTCGGGATGGGAATTGACAAGCCCGATGTGAGATATGTAATACACTATGACATTCCGAAGAGTCTTGAGGGTTATTACCAGGAGACGGGGAGATCGGGCCGTGACGGCGGGGAGGGGAGATGTATTACGTACTACAGTTACAGTGACATTGTAAAGCTGGAAAAGTTCATGCACGGCAAACCTATTGCTGAACAGGAGATTGGGAAGCAACTTTTGCTGGAGACGGTATCGTATGCTGAATCGTCGGTATGCAGGCGTAAACTGCTGCTGCATTATTTCGGAGAGGAGTATGAACCTGAGAACTGCGAGGCGTGCGATAACTGCCTGCATCCCAAAACACAGTTTGAGGGAACCGATTTTGTTGTGAGTGTTCTTGAGGCGGTTCTTGCCGTGAGGGAGAAATTCAAGGCCGACCACATTGCGAATATTCTTGCCGGAAAAGCCACCAGTGCCATTAAGTCTTACAAACACCACAAACTTGAGATATTCGGTACCGGTGAGGAAAGGGATGAGAGATTCTGGAACATGGTTGTAAGGCAGGCACTTATTGCGAAACTGCTGGCAAAGGATATCGAAAACTACGGGCTGCTGAAACTAACCAGAAAGGGACATGAGTTTCTTGAGAATCCTGAGCCCTTTATGATTGCCGAGGACCATGACTACAGTGAGGCCACTGAGGAGGAGGCTGCATTTGGTGCACGCACGGCAGCTGTTGATGAAGAGCTTGTAAGTATTCTTAAAGATCTTCGGAAGAAGATATCGAAGCAAAAGGATGTGCCCCCTTTTGTAATATTCCAGGATCCTTCGCTCGAAGAGATGGCTATCCAGTATCCTGTTACCATTGAGGAGATGCAGAACATATCGGGTGTGGGTGCAGGGAAGGCGCAGCGTTACGGGGCTGAATTTGCTGATGTAATAAGAAAGTATGTCGATGAGAAGGAGATAATCAGGCCTCTCGACATGGTTGTCAAATCGGTGGTGAACAAATCGGGGATAAAGGTATATATCATTCAGAGTATTGACATGAAGAGGTCGCTTGAGGATATTGCCAATGCAAGGGGACTCGACATGGACGAACTGATATCGGAGATTGAGGCAATAGTCAATTCAGGAACAAGGCTCAACCTCGACTATTACATAAATGAGGTAATTGATGAGGAACGCCAGGAAGATATCTACTCATATTTCAAGGAAGAGGCCGAGTCAGACAGTCTTGAAGAAGCCATGAAGGAGCTTGGCGGTGAATTTGAGGAGGAAGAGATACGTCTGATGCGAATCAAGTTCCTGTCGGAACTGGGCAACTAAGGGTCAATCCCTCAGCCACTCATACATTTTATAGTGTGAGCCGTCCATGCCCATTGTCTCATATGTTTTGTGAGCCCTGATATTTGAGGTTTCGACATAAAGCCTCAATCCGGCAATTCCCTCACTGATAGCGGCGTTAGTGATATGGTCGTACATCATGGTGAATACTCCTTTCCTGCGGAATTCCGGCAACACATACACCGACTGGAACCACCATACATTGGCATTCCTCCAGTCACTCCATTCATAGGTGATAAGCAGGGATGCAATTACCGAGCCTTCGTATTCCGCAACATAGTACCGACCTTTTGAACTGTCGCCAAATACTGCATAAACACCCCTGGTAACTGTTTCATTATCGAGAACCAATCCTTCTGTTTCAAGAGCCATTTCCTTCTGAAAATCCCTTATTGTTTCTGCATCACTCTCTCTGGCCGGTCTGACGGAAATCTCAATCATCACTGTGCGGAATTTATTTTGCAATTTATGAAAAACCCGGATTCAGAACTACTTATATTCGTCCCAGCTCTTAATGGCAAGATCTTCTTCCTTAAGCATGCAGAAGGCCAGAATAAATGCTGAAGCCAGCCGTGCGTTGGTCAGGAGGGGGACGTTGAAGTCAACGGCCGTTCTCCTGATTGAATAGTCATTGTTAAGTTCGGTTGCAGATAGATCCTTCGGAATGTTTACCACAAGGTCGACCTCCCTGCTTCGGATCAGTTCGATTGTATTTGGTGATTTGTTCTCGTCGGGCCAGTATGCAACTTCAGCTTCGATACCTGCATTGGCAAGGAAAATCTGGGTTCCCCTTGTGGCGTAAAGCTTATACCCTTTTTCCCGGAGAGCCCTGGCACTGTTAATCAGTTCCACCTTTGAGCGGGCAGGTCCGGTTGAAAGAAGAATACTCTTTTTAGGGACCCTGTAACCAACCGAAAACATGGCTTTAAGGATTGCCTCATAAAAGCCTTCACCTATGCATCCTACTTCTCCCGTTGATGCCATGTCGACACCCAGCACCGGGTCAGCCTTGGCAAGTCTTGAGAAGCTGAACTGTGGAGCCTTGACCCCTACATAGTCAAGATCGAAAACCGATTTATGGGGTTTTTCGGCAGGGATACCGAGCATTACCTTGGTAGCCAGTTCTATAAGGTTTACTTTAAGGACCTTCGACACGAAAGGCATGCTCCTCGATGCCCTCAGGTTGCACTCAATAACCTTGATATCGTTATCGCGGGCGAGGAACTGAATGTTAAACGGTCCGGTAATATTAAGGTTTTTGGCTATCAGCCTTGATATTCTCTTTACCCTCCTGGCCGTTTCAAAATATATCTTCTGTGCCGGGAATACAATGGTGGCATCTCCCGAGTGGACACCTGCAAATTCTACATGCTCACTTATTGCGTATGCCAGAATCTCTCCCTCAGAAGCTACTGCGTCAACCTCAATCTCTTTTGCGTTCTCGATAAATTCGGAAACAACAACCGGATATTGCTTTGAAACCCTGGCAGCCAGTTCCAGGAAGTGGGTTAGTTCGTTTCTATTCGACACAACGTTCATTGCTGCTCCCGATAGGACGTAAGAGGGCCTTACTAGGACGGGGAATCCTATACGGTCGACAAACCCGAAGATTTCCTCAGTACTGGTCAGCTCCTGCCACCGTGGCTGGTCTATACCAAGGTCATCAAGCATTGAGGAGAATTTGTGCCTGTTCTCCGCCCTGTCGACCGATGATGGGGAGGTGCCGAGTATTGGTACATTCTCCTTATGAAGCCTCATGGCCAGGTTGTTAGGGATCTGTCCTCCCATTGAAAGCATCACCCCGGCAGGGGTTTCCAGCTCGATGATGTCCATCACCCTCTCGAATGAAAGCTCATCAAAATAAAGCCGGTCGCATATATCATAATCGGTACTTACTGTTTCAGGATTGTAGTTAATCATTACCGCCCTCAGCCCCTGCTTCCGTATCGCCTCAATGGCATTGACGGAACACCAGTCGAACTCGACACTCGAACCGATGCGGTAGGCGCCTGAGCCAAGTACAATAACCGACCTCTTGTCATTCGAATACCAGATGTCATGTTCTGAACCGCTGTATGTCAGGTAGAGGTAATTGGTAAGGGCGGGGTACTCTGCTGCAAGGGTGTCTATCTGTTTTACATAAGGAATAATGCCAAGAGACTTTCTTAGCTTGCGGACCTTCAGCAATGCACCCTGTATCTCTTCCGGCTCTGCTTTTAAAACACACCTGGCTATCTGAAAGTCGCTGAAACCGTGTATTTTAGCTTCCCGTAACATATCGGCAGGCATTTCACTGAGTGAGTTGTGGATTGTGAGCCTGTTTTTGATTTCGGTGATGTTCCGCAGTTTGTAAAGGAACCACCTGTCAATTTTTGTAAGATCATGTATTTCGTCAATTGAGAATCCTTTTTCCAGAGCCTCAGCTATAGAGAAGATCCTCATATCTGTCGGTTCAGTCAGCTCTTTCCTGATATCATCGAAAGAGAGATTTCTGTTACCGACAAAGCCATGCATTCCCTGACCGATCATCCTGAGTCCTTTCTGAATAACCTCCTCGAAGGTTCGTCCGATGGCCATTACTTCACCGACACTTTTCATGCTGCTGCCAAGCTCGTGCGAAACACCTTCGAATTTATTCAGGTCCCACCGGGGTATCTTGCATACAATGTAGTCGAGTGCCGGCTCGAAACATGCTGTGGTTGTGCGGGTCACACTGTTTTTCAACTCATGCAGACCGTATCCCAGGGCAAGTTTAGCTGCAACGAAGGCCAGGGGGTAGCCCGTAGCCTTGGAGGCAAGTGCGCTTGAACGCGACAAGCGGGCGTTGACCTCAATAACCCTGTAGTCTTCAGAGCCGGGGTCGAGAGCATACTGAACATTACACTCGCCGACTATACCAATGTGACGGATTATTTTTACCGACAGTTCCCTTAGTTTATGATACTCATTGTTTGTGAGGGTTTGCGAAGGGGCTACAACAATACTCTCTCCGGTGTGGATGCCCAGCGGATCGAAGTTCTCCATGTTGCACACCGTAATGCAATTATCATAGCAGTCTCTTACCACCTCATATTCAACCTCTTTCCATCCCTTGAGCGACTCCTCTACCAGAATCTGGCTTGTATAGGAGAATGCTTTGGTGGTCAGGGTCCTTAATTCATTGTCATTACAGGCAAAACCGCTTCCCTGACCTCCCAGGGTGTAAGCTGCCCTGATTATTACCGGAAAACCAAGCCTGCCCGCAGCTTCGACTGCTCCATCAACCGATCCGACAGCGATACTGCGTGGGGTTTTTACATTAATCTCATCGAGTTTCTTTACGAATAGCTCACGATCTTCTGTATCCATGATAGACCTCACCGGAGTACCAAGAACCCTGACGTTATATTTTTCGAAAACCCCTTTTATGAAAAGCTCGGTTCCGCAATTCAGAGCCGTCTGACCACCAAAAGAGAGGAGTATACCATCGGGCTTCTCCTTCTCAATTATCTTCTCAACATAAAAGGGTGTGACAGGGAGGAAATATATTTTATCCGCTATGTTCTCCGAGGTCTGGACCGTTGCAATGTTCGGATTGATCAGGACTGTTGTAACCCCCTCCTCCTTAAGGGCTTTCAGTGCCTGTGACCCTGAATAGTCAAATTCTCCGGCCTCACCTATTTTGAGGGCCCCCGACCCGAGTATCAATACCTTGCCAATTCCGTCAATCATCTGTCAACGGTTTTTTCTATCATACTTATGAAATCATCAAATAGGAAGTCGGTATCGGTAGGGCCGCCCGATGCTTCGGGGTGGAACTGGGTTGAGAAGAAGGGCTTTGATATGTGTTTCATACCTTCATTTGTATTGTCGTTGACATTTAAAAAGAGAGGTTCCCAGCCTTGGGGAAGGGTTTCGTTTTCTACGGCATAACCATGGTTCTGCGAGGTAATGTAGGCCCTGTTGGTTCCGACCTTTAGAACAGGCTGGTTATGGCTGCGGTGGCCATACTTCAGCTTATAGGTATCGGCTCCGGCGGCAAGGGCCATTAGCTGGTTGCCAAGGCATATCCCGAAAACAGGTTTGGAGGAACCAAGGGACCTCCGGATGTTTTCGATAGCCGGAACGCACATCTTCGGGTCACCGGGTCCGTTTGATATAAACAACCCGTCAAACTCCTCATTGTGATAGTCATAATCCCAGGGGACACGAATTACCGTAGTGTCGCGCTTCAGGAGGTTCCTGATGATATTGTACTTAACTCCGCAATCGATCATTACTATCCTGAGGCGGCCATTGCCGTATACCTTTCTTTCCCTTGTGCTTACCTCGTTAACGAGGTTAACCGAATTGGGGTCATGGAATGATGTTTCCGATCCGGCCGGTTCAATTTTTCCAAGCATTGCTCCCTTTTCGCGCAGTCTTTTCGTAAGGGCCCTGGTATCAATACCGTAGATACCCGGAATATTGTTTCTCAGGAGCCAGTCGCCAAGGCTTTCATCGGCATTCCAGTGGCTGTACTCGAACGAGTAGTCTGATACTATCAGTCCGGAAATATGTATGGAGGAGGATTCATGGAAACGCAGAAGGTCGTTTTCGTTTTCACTGCCGGGGGCTCCGTAGTTGCCGATCAGAGGATAGGTGAGACACAGAATCTGGCCCCGGTATGAAGGGTCGGTAAGACTCTCGGGGTAGCCCGTCATTGCTGTATTGAAAACCACCTCACCGGCAGCCGGCACTATGGCTCCGAATGACCTTCCGGTGTAATATGATCCATCTTCCAGGGTAAGCCTTACCGGGATTCCTCTTTCCATTTACTCTTTTTGAGCAATTCTACCAAATTCTGCAAGGTGCGCAAAGATAGCGAAAAAAGAGCGGGCAATAAGGTCGGCGCGTTATTATTATTGTTATTTTTAGCATCGGTTTTAAACAGATAATATTTTAAAAGAAAGCTTATGAAACTGGTTAAATATGTAGCAATTACAGCTTTGGCTGTGCTGGCGGTTGCCGGCCTTGATTCATGCAGGAACCGGAAACAGGATGACCAGAAACGGATTGAACTTGATCAGCTCAGCATGATAGAGCAGAAGATCGAGGAGAATGTTTATCCGTTACCAACGTCGGCCGATGTGATAAAGCTCCTTACCGATCTTGACGTTGGCTATATTATCGGCATCTCGAATCCCGTGGAAAATGCATCAAAGTACCTTACCAGCAGAAACAGGGCTGTCAACCTAGGAATTTACGGGGCAGATCTTAGCTACGCCACCCTGTACAACATGCAGCAGGAGATAATTAACTACATGAACTCCATAAGGATGCTGGCAAATGAGTTGAATATGAGTCAGATATATGATGAGAAGCTCTACAATGACATAAAGGTGAATTTTGATAACCGCGATATGCTGGTTGGCATACTGACCAAAGCATTCAATGATACATACAGTTTTCTGAGTGAGAATGATCAGCAGTCACTTGCCCTGTTGATGGTAGGAGGAGCCTGGGTGGAGGGAATGTACATCACCACGAATATTTCGGAGTCGGTTTATCATGTTGAGGGAATTGTTAAGGTTCTACTCGAGCAGAAGAAATCGTTTGAACTGTTCATTGAGATTGCCAGGCCCTATTCTGACGATCAGATGGTAGCGGAGTTCATAAGTGCACTTGAACCTGTAAGAAAAGTATATGCAGGCTTGTCAACCTCTCTTTCCCTTCAGGATGTGGAGGCAATTACCCTTGCAATAGAGGAGGTTCGTGAAAAGCTGGTAAATTGAATTTTTTTAACAGTTCACCGGGGAGAGATTCCTGAGGCTGATGCCGGTTACCTATGAGAGATTCGGTACTTCTTGCCCTGATTCACATATTTGCAATTATCTCGACGGTCAAGCCCGGGAGTGTATCGGCAAGAGGCAGGAAGATATTGCGGAGTTACCTGCGCAGGTACCTTAACAGGGAGCTTGAGGAGAAGTACTTTGAGAAGTTCGAAAGCAATCTGGAGTTCTATGCTTCCGAACTGAAAAGCATCAATGAGAAGGATCTCTTTGATGACAAGTCACTTATCACATTCCAGATATCCAACATTTGCCGTCAGATTAAGAAGGGGCTGCTTCTTGATGAAAGAATGATCGTATTCCTTCAGCTACTTGAGTTTGCATTCGAAGACAGGGTTGTTACCTCACAGGAACGTATCATTATTGAGATAGTAGCCCGCACTTTCAACATACCTCAGGCTGAGTACGACAATGCATTTGCGTTCATGATTGGTGCCGATTTTGACAGGGTTTCCCCCGGAAACATTCTAATAATTGAAGGCCCCGATGATCCCGATCATGACAGGAAGCCACAGTTCAGGAACTACCACCTGTGGAACCACATGACGGTAAACGGTTTCTCCGGCAGCCTTTATGTTCTGCTGATTGAAAGCACAGGATCACTTTTGCTTACCTATGAGGGAAACCAGGAACTCTATTTCAAGGGAAGGGACATAATTCCATACAGGGCTTACCTGCTCGACAGGGGGGTAAACATAAAAGGGCCGGGGATAGAGCCGATATACTATTCGAAAGTATATAAATCATTTATTACAGGCAAGATACCTCACCGCGTGGTATTTGAGGGCCACAGCATAGAATACAGGTTCAGGGGTTCGGTATACGGCCTCAGAAAGATGAGTTTTTCCGTTGAGTCGGGGAACCTGGTCGGGATAATGGGTGGCAGCGGAGTTGGTAAAACAACCTTGCTTAAGGTTCTTAACGGAAAGTTCAAACCAACTTCCGGGTCAGTTTATCTGAACGGATACAATCTGCACAGTGAAGGCGATTCCCTTTCCGGGCTTATAGGCTATGTTCCTCAGGATGACATGCTTATTGAGGAGCTTACTGTTTTTCAGAATCTCTATTACAACGCCCGGCTCTGCTTTGGTGACTTTAGTGAGGAGCAGCTGAATGACCTGGTTGACAGTGTTCTCACCGACCTTGACCTTACAGATACCAGGGACCTGCAGGTAGGTGATATTCTCAGCAAGAAAGTTAGTGGCGGTCAGCGCAAGAGGCTTAATATAGGACTTGAACTCATGCGGGAGCCAGCAGTGCTGTTTGTCGATGAGCCCACGTCGGGGTTATCATCGCATGATTCAGAAAAGGTAATGGGCCTTCTCAAGAATCTGACAATGCGGGGCAAGCTTGTATTTGCGATTATACATCAGCCGTCATCTGATATCATGAAGATGTTTGACAGGCTTTGGCTGCTCGATAAGGGGGGATATGCCATTTACGATGGAGACCCGGTAGATTCGCTTGTTTATTTCAAGAGTGAGGTATCGCAGGCCAATTCTGGTGAGAGCGAATGTCCTAACTGCGGTAACGTTGAAACAGAGAGTCTGTTACAGATTGTTGATGCTAAAGTAATTGACAACGAGGGATTTCCCGGCAAGGAGAGGCAGATTCAGCCTGAGGAGTGGTATTCGAAGTATGTTACCAAGATGGAGTTGGTACCCGGGCCCAATCCGGGCAGACTGCCCCTGCCTCCGAGCAATTTCAGGGTACCCGGGAGGCTTAGGCAGATACGCACCTTTGTTGACAGGAACCTTTCAAGGAAAAGGGCAGACAGGCAATACATGATAATAAACCTGCTTGAGGCCCCCCTGCTGGCATTTATTCTGGGCTATTTCTCAAAATATGCATCAGACGGCAACTACCTTTTTTCGGGAAACAATAACTACCTGATTTTTCTTTTCATGTCGGTGGTTGTTGCGGTGTTTATGGGGCTCACGGTCAGTGCAGAGGAGATATTCAGGGACAGGAAGATAATTGAGAGGGAGAGGTTTCTCAACATCAGCCGGCTCTCATATCTTGTTTCAAAGGTCAACTTTCTGTTCATAATTTCGGCAGTGCAGACGCTGACGTACGTGATAGCCGCCAACCTTATTCTTGAGGTACATGGCATGTTGTTCAGGCACTGGTTTATACTTTTCGCCGCCTCGTGTTACGGGAATATGCTGGGCCTTAATATTTCGGCCGGGATGCGTTCGGCAATCAGCATCTACATATTAATTCCGCTTCTGCTTGTTCCCCAGTTGCTTTTCGGGGGAGCCATGATAAGGTTCGATGATCTTCACCGCTCAATAACCAACAAGGTATATGTACCGGTGATAGGTGATGCCATGGCCACAAGGTGGGCGTATGAAGCCCTTATGGTAGAACAGTTCAGGAGCAACCGTTATCAGAAGCCATTGTTTGAAGTTGAAATGGAGGTAAGCCGGTACGACTGGCATGCATCGTTCCTGCTGCCAGGGCTGCGGAACAAGCTTGAAGAGTGCCGGGCAGCCATTGGCAGGGATGAATACCGTGAACATGCAGAGCAGAATTTCAGGCAGTTAAGGACTCATTTTAATGAACTTGGCAGATTGACAGGGATACATCCCGGTGACTGGTATAACAGTCTTGACAGGGAGAATTTCGATGAACCGGTTGCCAGCCTGGCGCTTGCCCATACCGACAGCTTAAGGTTATGGTTCAGGCAGGGATGGTCGGATGCAATAAAGAGGAGGGATGCCCTTATCGGACTTATTGCCGGGGAGAATGGGGATGACTACCTCATAAGGATGAAGGAACGGCATCACAACGGGAATATTGCCGACTTTGTGCTTAACAGGAATTATACAGAGAAGATGTACGAGACCGGTGACAGGATAGTTCAGAAATCGGATCCTGTTTTCATGGAGCCGGGGTCGAGGTTCGGAAGGGCTCACTTTTATGCACCGTTTAAGTATCTGGGTAACTTAAGGATTAATACATTTATCTTTAACATTTCAGCCCTCTGGCTGATGTCGGGGGTTTTGTTCGTTACGTTGTATTACAATCTGCTCAGGAGGCTGATAGACCTGATTGAGTCATTCAGGATACCGGTATTCAGGAAGTTTACATCACACCTGATGCCATAGCATTGACTGTTAATCGTTTCACAGATAAAGGGTACCCGGGGATGCAATTGGTTAGACCGAAGAAGAGACTTGGCCAGCACTTCCTTAAGGACAGGAACATTGCCGCGAAGATTGCATTATCATTGACAGGTAACGGGTATAGCAGCGTTATTGAGGTTGGTCCGGGAACGGGGGTGCTCACCGAGTTTCTGCTGGCAAGGAGATTCGACAGGTTCGTGGCAGCGGAGATCGACCATGAATCGGTTGAGTACCTGAAAGGCCGGTTCGGAAGTGGTCTTGAACTGATTGAGGGCGATTTTCTGAAGATGGATCTCAGGGGGCTGTTTGGGGGCAGATTTGCCATAGCGGGCAATTTTCCCTATAACATATCGAGCCAGATTTTTTTCAAGGCGCTCGAGCACCGCGATAAGGTTGCCGAGGTTACGGGGATGGTTCAGAAGGAGGTAGCCGAACGTATCAATTCCGGTCCGGGTTCACGAAAATATGGAATACTAAGCGTACTTTTGCAGGCATGGTTCACCACCGAGATACTGTTTTCGGTTCCCCCGCACCTGTTCGTACCCCCTCCGAAAGTAAACTCGGCGGTATTAAGGCTTACGAGGAACGGGGTTGAAAAGCTTGCCTGCGATGAGGTGTTGTTTTTCAGGGTTGTGAAGTGTGCATTTAACCAGCGCAGGAAGACGCTCAGAAATGCCCTGGGTTCACAGTTCCCGGTTGAAGGGATAGACAATGGTTTGCTATCGATGAGGGCAGAGCAGCTGCCACACGGAGAGTATGTTCAAATAACGCGGTTGATAAAAAACAGTCTCGATAATGGCAATTAAGATTGAAAAAAACAGGGAGTTTCTTCAGGATTTGCGGGAAGCCATTAAGGCCGGAGATGAGAAAAGGGCTCTTTCTCTGATAAATGACTTTCATGCAGCTGATATTGCAGAGATATATGATGAGATTTCCACCGAGGAGGCAAGGTTTCTTTATCTTTTGCTTGACTCGGAGAAGGCGGCCGACACTGTTGCCGAGCTTGATGAGGATGACAGGGAGGAATTCCTGAAGCATATACCCAGTGAGGTAATTGCTCATCAGTTCATTGACAACATGGATACCGACGATGCTGCCGATGTTATAGCCGATCTTTCGGTGCAAAAGCAGCAGGAGGTTCTGAAGCATATAGATGATATTGACCATTCCGGTGATATCGTCGATCTTATGTCGTATGACGAGGATACCGCCGGTGGGTTGATGGCAAAGGAACTGGTTGTGGTTAACCAGACCTGGACCGTGCTCACCTGTCTTAAGGAGCTGGGCCGGCAGGCTGACGAGGTTGATGAGGTTTATTATCTCTATGTTGTTGACGACGACAGGCTGCTCAAGGGCATAGTTTCACTGAAGGATCTGGCAATCAGCAAGAATACAACCATTATCAGCAATGTCATGAAGACCGATGTTCACTATGTTACTGTTGACGACGGGGCAGAGGATGTTGCACTTATGATGGAGAAATACGACCTGGTAGCCATACCTGTGGTCGATGCTATTGGCAGGCTGATGGGAAGGATTACGATTGACGACGTGGTGGACGTAATCCGCGAGGAGGCTGAACGCGACTATCAGCTCGCATCGGGTCTTACAGAAGATGTTGAGCATTCCGACAAGGTTTTCAGGATTACACGGGCCAGGCTTCCCTGGCTGTTTATCGGAATGGTTGGGGGGGTTCTTGGAGCCCTGGTGCTTGCCCGGTTTGAAGGCGACCTGAAGATTTACCCTGAAATGGCTTTTTTTATTCCTCTTATTGCAGCCATGGGTGGAAATGTTGGCATACAGTCGTCGGCTATAATTGTACAGGGACTGGCAAGCAATACGTACAAGATTGACGGAGTCGGGTCCAAACTTGGCAAGGAGTTTATGGTGGCATTGCTCAATGCTTCGATTCTGGCAATTCTGATACTTGGCTACAACCTTCTGGTCAGCGATTCGTTTGCACTAACCATCACGGTGAGCGTTGCGCTTATGGCGGTGATAGTATTTGCAGCGATGTTTGGCACACTTATACCTTTGCTGCTCAACAGGTTCAAAATTGACCCGGCTCTGGCCACCGGGCCATTTATCACAACTGCGAACGATATTCTGGGGCTGATGATATACATGCTCATTGGAAGGGTGCTGTACGGCGTATTTGCTTAAACCCACGGTTTCAGCAGCAATCTCCCCGGATTATTTTATCGGTTGATTTTCAATAAAAAATATCTATTTTTAGACGGCTATACGGCCGGGGGAATTCATTTTATAACTATCAGATAATGAAGGACAAGAAAATCAAGACAGCATTGATATCCGTTTACCATAAAGATGGTCTGGATGCAATCATCCTGAAGCTTTCCGAACTTGGCGTCAGAATCTACTCTACCGGCGGAACATATGACTTCATAAAGAGTCTTGGAGTAGATGCCGAACCGGTTGAGTCCCTTACCTCATATCCTTCTATACTTGGTGGCCGGGTTAAGACACTCCATCCAAGGATCTTCGGAGGAATTCTGGGAAGAAGGGAGAATGCATCTGATATGGAGCAGATGAAGCAATATCAGATTCCGGAGCTTGACATGGTATTGGTCGATCTCTATCCCTTTTCGGAGACGGTAAGGTCAGGAGCAACCCCGCAGGAGATTATTGAAAAGATAGATATAGGAGGCATATCGCTCATAAGGGCTGGTGCAAAAAACCATAGTGATGTTCTCGTTGTAGCGGGGTCGCATCAGTACGTCAGGTTGTATGAGATTCTTGAAACAGGCCGTGGATTCACCTCGTCCGATGAAAGGAGGCGTTTCGCAGCCGATGCCTTCAGAGTTTCGTCGGGATATGATTCCGACATATTCAGCTATTTCAACCAGACCGGAATGTCAGAGTCACTCCGGATAAGTGTCGATGAGAAGATGCCACTCCGCTATGGTGAGAATCCCCATCAGAAGGCATTGTTCTATGGTAACCTTACGGGCATTTTTGAGCAGTTGCATGGGAAGGAAATATCATATAACAATCTTCTTGACATTGAATCTGCCCTGGGTTATATCGGATTATTTGAAGAGATCACTGTTGCCATAATAAAGCATAACAATGCATGTGGCATGGCGGCTGGAAACAATCTGAGGGAGGCCTGGTGCAGGGCACTCGAGGGAGACCCGGTGTCAGCCTTTGGAGGAGTAATAGCCACTAACGCTGAGGTTGATACAGATGCTGCAGAGGAGATCGGCAAGATTTTTTTTGAAGTTATCATAGCACCCGGGTATTCTGATAAGGCACTTGAGATTCTGGGTCAGAAAAAGAACAGGATAATTCTGCGTCTCAGGCATAGGCCTGCAACAGTACCGGTGGTACGCTCACTGCTTAACGGATATTTATGGCAGGAACCTGACATTTATGATGTTCAGGGGATGGAGATGAGATGTGTAACCACAAGAATCCCTGAAGCTGAGGAACTTACTGACCTCGATTTTGCAAACAGGATTGTAATGAGGACAAAATCGAATGCCATTGTGCTGGTAAGGAACAGGCAACTTATTGGTTCGGGAACAGGTCAGACTTCGAGGGTTGATGCAGTCAGGCATGCTATTGAGAAGGCAAATGCATCGGGATTTGACACCAGCGGATCAGTGATGGCTTCAGATGCATTCTTCCCGTTTCCCGACAACATCACTGTTGCAGCGAAGGCCGGAGTAAGGGCGATAATACAGCCGGGCGGATCGGTCAAAGACCAGGAATCGATAGATGAATGCAACAGGCATAAAATTGCGATGATTTTTACAGGGGTAAGACACTTTAAGCACTGAAACAATTTAACTTCTAGATAGAACATGGGACTTTTTTCATTTTTGACACAGGAGATCGCCATTGATCTGGGTACTGCGAACACTATTATCATTCACAACGATAAGGTTGTGGTTGACGAACCTTCAATTGTTGCGGTTGACAGAAATACAAACAAGCTGATTGCAATTGGAGAGGAGGCAAGGCAGATGCATGGCAAAACACATGAGAACATACGGACAATAAGGCCATTGCGCGATGGGGTGATTGCCGATTTCAATGCAGCTGAGCAGATGATAAGGGGCATGATTAAAATGATTGACAAACGCCCCAGGCTTTTTTCTCCATCGCTTAAGATGGTTGTATCGATTCCCTCAGGAAGCACAGAGGTGGAAATAAGAGCGGTACGCGACTCATCGGAACACGCCGGCGGAAGGGACGTTTACATGATTTACGAACCAATGGCGGCAGCAATCGGTATAGGTCTTGATGTAGAAGCTCCTGAAGGTTGCATGGTCGTTGATATCGGAGGTGGTACAACCGAGATTGCCGTTATTGCCCTGGGGGGTATTGTGTGCAACAAGTCGGTCCGGATTGCAGGTGACGGGTTCACTGCCGATATTCAGGCCTATATGAGACATCAGCACAATGTGAAGATAGGTGAAAGGACAGCCGAAGATATTAAGATTGCTGTAGGAGCAGCACTTCCCGATCTTGAAAATCCACCGGCTGATTTTATAGTAAGAGGGCCCAACATAATGACATCTCTTCCGGTTGAGATACCTGTGTCATACCAGGAGATAGCCCATTGCCTTGATAAATCCCTCTCCAAGATAGAGACCGCGATTCTTGGGGTGCTGGAACAGACACCTCCCGAATTGTATGCCGATGTTGTTTCGAAGGGAATTTTCCTTGCCGGCGGTGGTGCTTTGCTAAGAGGACTTGACAAGAGGCTTACCGACAAAATCAATATAACGTTCAGAGTTGCTGAAGACCCTCTGCACTCGGTAGCGAGGGGAACTGGTGTTGCGTTGAAGAATGTTGACAAATTCCAGTTCCTTATGAGGTAATACAATTCCTGATGAGAAACCTTCTGAATTTCATTTCGCGATACAGCAACCTCATCGTTTTCATCATTCTTGAGGCAGTATCGGTGTGGTTTCTTGTAAGGGCAGAAGGCTATCATTCCTCAGGGTTTTTCAATGGTGTGAGGAACGTAAGCCATTACATTACCAGGCAGATAAGCGGAATTGACGGTTATTTGGCGTTAAGGGAAAAGAACCTTATTCTTGCACGCGAGAATCTTGAACTGCGCAACAGGCTGGAGTCGTACCGGGAATTATTACCTTATGTGCCTGTAAACGACTCTTTGTCAGACGATAAGGATTACATTTATGTGCTTGCAAGAGTAGTCAATAACTCAGTTAACAAGCAGTATAATTACATAACCCTTAACAAAGGGAAAAGTGACGGCATTGAACCCGAGATGGCCGTGACCGGGCCTGACGGAGTTGCCGGTATCATTGTATCGGTGTCGGATAAATTCAGCTACGCGATGTCAGTACTCAACCTCGACTTCCGGCTGAGTGTGAGAATCAGGAAAAGCGGTTATTTCGGATCGCTGAGGTGGGATGGTTTCTCGGTAAGGCAGGCGGGCCTTTACGAAATACCCTACCATGTTGATATAGCGGTGGGCGACACAATTGAAACAAGCGGTTACTCGGCAGTTTTTCCTCCCGGAATTCTTGCAGGAACAGTTGCTGAAGTAGACGGCAGCGGAGGAGATTTTTACAGGATTGTGGTCAATTTGTCGACCGATTTCAGGAAACTTGATTTTCTCTATATAGTTCCGAGTTTGAAAGTAGTGGAGCAGCAGGGAATAGAGGTTATATAGGAGATGGATAAAAGCATATTCAGATACATACTGTTTTCGATACTGCTGCTCGTTATTCAGATAACGGTTCTGAACAATATCCAGTTCAGCGGGTATGTGAACCCTTACATCTACGTGATGATCATTATGCTGTTGCCTCTCGGGTTTCCGCAGTGGGCCCTGCTGCTGACTGCATTTGCAACCGGCCTGGTTGTCGATGCCGCGTCGGGCACTCTTGGAATTCATACCTCTTCAACAGTGCTGGCCGGTTTTGTGAGGCCGTTTATTCTTACCTACATGGCACCGCGTGATGGTTACGAGCAGGGAGCGGCTCTGTCAATGAGGATTCATGGTTTCAGATGGTTTGCCGTATATGCAGGCTGGGTTATACTGATTCATCATACGGCACTTTTTTACATTGAGGTATTCAGGTTTGCAGAGTTTTTCAGGACCTTTCTGAGAGTGCTTTTGAGTTCCGGGTTCTCGCTGATATTTGTTCTGCTTACTGAGTACTACAGGAAATTGCGATAATTCTCACCACTGAATGAAAGATCCGTTCATAAACAGGAAATATATACTGGTATTGATGATCATGCTGGCATCTCTCATGCTTCTGGCAAGGCTGTTCTATATTCAGGTAATTGACGATTCATACAGGGCCTCAGCAGAGAGTAACGTTTTGCGCTTTGTTACGCACTATCCGGCGAGAGGGTTGATTTATGACCGCAATGGCAGGTTGCTGGTTTCAAATAAGGCTGCTTACGATGTAATGGTTATACCCGGCCAGACAACTGTTCTTGACACAGTTGAGTTTTGTGAACTGGCAGGCATAACGGTAGAATCATTCAGGGATCGCATAAGGGTTGCCCGGAGATATTCCAGGATGGCACCGTCGGTATTTTTAAAGCAGATTTCCGCTGAGACCTTTGGAGTTCTCCAGGAAAAGATGTACAGGTTTCCCGGCTTCTATGTACAAACCAGAACCCTCAGGGAATATGCAAAACCTGTGGCGGCCCACATTCTTGGTTATGTTGGTGAGGTTGATGACAATATTGTTCATTCGAATCCCTATTATAAACCGGGCGACTATATAGGTATTACAGGAATTGAAAAGTCATATGAGGAGCAGCTCAGGGGACGTAAGGGCGTGAACATTTACCTTGTTGATGTACATGGCCGGATAAAGGGATCTTTCCGTGATGGTGAAAATGATACTGTTGCATTTGCCGGCAGTGATATTGTTTCAACCATCGATATAGACCTTCAGGAGTATGGTGAATTGCTGATGAAGAACAAATCGGGAAGCATAGTGGCAATAGAACCATCAACCGGAGAAGTTCTGGCGCTGGTATCATCGCCCGGATATGACCCTTCGTTACTGGTCGGAAGGGTCAGGTCGGACAACTTCAGACAACTTGAGCAGGATACTTTGAAGCCTCTGTTCAACAGGGCCCTGATGGCATCGTACCCTCCCGGCTCAACCTTCAAGCCGGTTGTGGGACTTATTGCCCTCCAGGAAAAGGTTATTACAGCGGGAACCGGGTTTGGATGCAGTCCGGGATATCTTTTCGTGGGGTGTCACAGTCATCCCTCTCCGCTTAACCTGGCGGATGCAATTATGCACTCATGCAACTCCTATTTTTGCCAGGCATTCAGGCGGACACTGGAAAATGGAGTTTATAGCTCTGTATCAGAGGCTTATGAAAGGTGGCGCAAATATCTTACCGATTTTGGTTTTGGCAACAGGCTTAACACCGATTTTACGAATGAGTTACCAGGCTTCATACCTCAGTCGACATATTATGACAGGTATTACGGTGCCGGAAGGTGGCGGGCACTTACAGTAATCTCTTTGGGAATAGGGCAGGGAGAGATCGGGACAACTCCACTTCAGATGGCCAGCATGACAGCGGCCATTGCAAACAGGGGTTACTTTTACACTCCTCACATAGTCCGTTCTGCCGGGGATACAGGCGAAACGCCAACCCAATTTACGGGTAGGCATATGACTGGTATTGATTCCACCAATTTTATTCCGGTTATTGAGGGAATGGATCTGGTGGTGAGTGGGGGTCCCGGAGCAACGGCGCGTCATATAGGAATTCCTGGTGTCACTATTTGCGGCAAGACCGGCACTGCAGAGAACCCTCATGGCAAGGATCATTCGGTTTTCATTGCCTTTGCTCCGAAGGAGAGCCCCCGGATTGCGATAGCGGTTTACGTTGAAAACGCCGGTTTTGGTTCCACCATGGCTGCACCTATAGCCAGCCTTATGATGGAGAAGTACCTGACCGGAAAGATCCACAACAGATGGAGGGAAGAGAATATACTTGGATTAAACCTTATCGCCGTTGAAGAGGAGCGTTAACATATTGCTGAGTGTCGACTGGCTGACGATAGGGGTTTACCTTCTTCTGGTATTCCTTGGGTGGCTTAACATCTATGCAGCGGTTTACGATGAGCAGCATCCGAGTGTTATAGACTTTTCACAGCGCTACGGCAAACAGCTTGTATGGGTATTCGCAGCGCTCGTTATTGCGTTGATTGTAATGCTTGTTGACAACAGGATATATTTCTTTTTTTCGTGGTTTATATATGGAGGTGTAGTATTGCTTCTTGTGCTGGTACTGATTATTGGTAAGGAGATTAACGGCGCAAAAGCCTGGTTCGAATTCGGAGGTGTTGGCCTGCAGCCCTCAGAGTTTGCCAAATTTGCAACAGCTCTTGTTGTGGCACGTTACCTGCACTCCCCTGCTATAAACCTTACCAGGCCACGGGACCTGATGACTGCGGTGGCACTGTTCATGACACCGGTAATGCTTATCATACTACAGCCTGACCTGGGAACAGCTGTTGTGTTTATTTCGTTCTTCTTCGTATTGTTCAGGGCAGGGATGAGCCCATACATTCTATTTTCCGGGCTGCTGATGATTATTCTGTTCCTTCTGACAATATTGTTTGATGACCTGTTTGTAGCAATTGGTCTGGTTATTCTGGCTTTCATTATTGTGGTTCTCCAGTCAAGGAAGTTTCTTCCGCCACTAACCGGTCTTGCAGTTATTGCAGCTTTAGTTGCGGGAGGCTGGCTGACAGACAGGTATCTGATAAATATAGGCGGGATTGAGGTCGCCATCATTATCAGCCTGCTCATTGCCGGGCTTGGTCTTTCGTGGTTTATATTCAGGTACAAGCTGAAATGGGTAATGGTGATATATCTCTTTCTACTGGGAAGCATAATGTATATCTATACAGTTGATTATGCCTTCAACAATCTGCTCAGGCCGCATCAGCAGACAAGGATAAACATTATACTCGGAATAGAGTCGGACCCGTTGGGCAAGGGTTATAATCTTAATCAGTCGCTTATTTCCATTGGGTCAGGGGGCTTTAGCGGGAAGGGGTATCTGCAGGGTACGCAAACAAAATTCAGGTTTGTTCCTGAGCAAAGCACCGATTTCATTTTCTGTACCGTTGGCGAGGAATGGGGGTTTATAGGCTCAATCGCAGTCATTGGCATTTATTTGCTCCTTTTCTTCAGGCTGATTGTTCTCGCGGAGAGGCAGAAATCGGCATTTGCACGGATTTACGGCTATTCGGTTTTTTCAATATTGTTCTTCCATTTTTTTATCAACATTGGTATGACAATAGGCCTGGTGCCCGTGATTGGCATTCCTCTGCCATTCCTGAGTTACGGAGGAAGCTCGCTTTGGGGTTTTACAATTCTGCTCTTTGTTTTTCTGCGGCTTGATGCCAGCCGCACGGAGTACCTTTTGTAAGGGTCAGAAGGGGATCCTTATTCCATGTGATATCTCAATCCCGAAGTCCTTTTCAACATACTCTATAAGTTGGGGAAAGAACTCCATAAAATCGTCATTAAGGGTGTAGTAGTTTTTTTTAAGCATCTTCATTGCATATCTGGTTTCAGAAGGAAGGCTTGTACGCTTGCTCATTGTCCGGAATACCCGCCTGATACCACTTCTTGTCTGATAAGTTTCAATCCAGTTGTTAATTATGAAGAATGGAAAGCTTGATTTAACTTCATCAGGAAGAATCTCGAAGTTGTTTACCATAGCCCGGTAGAAGTTGTAGGTAACGCTTTCCAGGGGACGGCGCGAAAAGAAATCCCACTCTCTTGTAAGAAAATGATCGTAGATGATATCAACCACCACTCCTGCGTACCTGTGATATTTCCTGGTAAAATGGATTTTACTCCTGTGAACTACAGGATGGCGGTCGGTAAATGCATCAATATGCCTGTGCAGAATTATGCCTCTGCGCACATGTTCGGGATATTTCAGGTAGTCACGGCCTTTTACATAGTCGCCTATGTAGTTGCCGATAATTATCTTTTCAGAATCACCCGACAGGTATATGTGCGCCAGTACATTCATACAGAATCCAATACTACAAAGAATTTACCATTCTCTCACAGATGGCAAAAACAATTTCTTCAACAAAGCTTACAATTGATTAATATGATAAATAACGTGCTGGATGACAGGATGTTGTGTCTGAGCTCAAGGATTTCTCAAATTTAAGTCGAAGATTCGTTTTTTCCGGTGGGAACAATTATATTTGCCGATTGTACCAAGTGTATTTAAATGGAAGGCAAAAATTTCAAGTAAGATACTAATATTTAAAAAGGAGGTTTTATGGCCAGAAAGAATGTAATAATCATTGGTGCCGCGGGCAGGGATTTTCACAACTTCAACACCTACTATCGTGACAATGAGAATTATAATGTTGTCGCATTTACTGCTGCACAGATTCCCGATATTGACGGCAGGAAATATCCTGCTGAACTAGCGGGTAAGCTATACCCGTCAGGCATTCCCATTTATGCTGAACAGGATCTTCCGGAACTAATCAGGAAGTTTAAGGTTCATGACTCTGTTTTTTCATACAGTGATGTTACCTATCAGAAGGTTATGTCGGTAAGTGCAATTGTGAATTCAGCCGGAGCGAATTTCGTTCTTCTGGGACCGGGAGAAACCATGCTCAGGAGCACAAAGCCGGTTATTGCAGTAGGCGCCATCCGTACCGGATGCGGAAAAAGCCAGACCTCGAGGAGAGTAATTGAGCTGCTGATGGAAAAAGGGTTGAAGGTAGTTGCAGTACGACATCCGATGCCCTATGGTGATCTGAATGCCCAGAAGGTACAGCGCTTTGCAAGTGTGGAAGACCTGGCCAGGCACAAGTGTACCGTTGAAGAGATGGAGGAATATGAACCCCATGTTGTAAGGGGCAATGTAATTTATGCAGGGGTAGATTATGAAGCAATTCTCAGAAAGGCAGAGAAGGATCCCGATGGCTGTGATGTAATACTTTGGGATGGAGGCAACAATGATTTCCCCTTCTTCAGGCCCGATCTTATGATCACTGTTACCGATCCGCACAGGGCAGGCCATGAACTGTCATATTATCCTGGAGAGGTTACCCTGAGGCTTGCCGATGTGGTGGTGATAAACAAGATGGACAGTGCAGCTCCGGAAGCTATTCAGATTGTCAGGGAGAGTATTGAGAAGGTAGCCCCTTATGCCATTGTAATTGACGGGGCCTCGCCAATAAAGGTTGATGACCGGTCAATCATCAAGGGCAAAAGAATTCTCGTGGTTGAGGATGGTCCGACCCTTACGCATGGTGAAATGAAGATTGGAGCAGGCGTTGTGGCTGCCCGCAAGTTCGGTGCTTCTGAACTGGTTGATCCGAGGCCATACCTTGCAGGCCGCCTTAAAGAGACTTTCGATGCCTATCCCGGTATTGGGACTCTTCTCCCGGCAATGGGCTATGGTGAACAACAGTTGAAGGACCTTGAGACAACCATAAACAACACTGACTGCGATGCAGTAATAATTGGTACTCCGATTGATCTTAACAGGATAATTAAGATCAAAAAGCCCAATACCAGAGTTTACTATGATCTTCAGGAGATAGGCTCACCTAATCTGGGAGAGGTTCTGAATGAATTTGTTCTGAAACACAAGCTGGTATAATGATTGTAAGAAAAAGCAAGGCGGCCTGGATACCAATCCACGCCGCCTTGTCATTTTAACAGACCCCATCAGGGTTTCCCCAGAAGTGTGAACATTTTCTTTTTGTATGCCTCAACCCCCGGCTGGTCGAACGGATTGACTCCAAGCATATAGCCACTTACTCCACATGCAATCTCGAGCATGTAAAGGAGTTGCCCCAGATAATACCCGTTCAGTGCAGGAAGCGATATCTCTATATTTGGCACCCCTCCCTCGGCGTGGGCCTGCCTGGTTCCCTCCTCTGCAGCAGTGTTTATGAATGAGAGTGATTTGCCAGCCAGGAAGTTAAGATTATCCTCGTTATCATCAGTGAGAGGCACCTTAACCTCTCTTTGGCCCGACTCAACCGAGAGAACTGTTTCAAAAAGTTTCCTCTCACCATCCTGTATATACTGGCCCATTGAGTGCAGATCGGTTGTGTTATCAACGGCGGCAGGAAAAATACCCCTACCATCTTTTCCTTCGCTTTCCCCGAATAGTTGTTTCCACCATTCTGCAATGCAGTGCAGTTTTGGTGTATAGTTAACCAGTATTTCGGTATTTCTGCCTGATGTATAAAGAAGGTTTCTTGCGGCTGCATACAGCAGTGCAGGATTTGTTGCAGCGTTGTGATTGTCAGCTGTCAGCCTCTTCATATCATATGCCCCCTTCACCAGTTCTCTGATGTCAATGCCCCCAACTGCAATGGGCAACAGTCCTACAGCTGTGAGAACCGAATAGCGACCGCCAACGTTATCGGGTATTACGAAAGTTTTGTACCCTTCCGAATCTGCCATCTTCCGAAGAGCTCCTTTTGCCTTATCGGTAACCGCCACAATTCTGGCAGCGGCCTCTTTCCTGCCGGTTTTCCTTATAAGATGCGACCGTAGGAGCCTGAAAGCCACAGCCGGTTCGGTTGTTGTACCCGACTTGGATATTACTATTATGCTGTAGTCCCGCTCATCGAGAAGAGTCAGTAGTTCATGCATATAGTCGGGGCAAAGGTTCTGTCCGGCGAATAATACCTGATGGTCCCTTTTGTTACGATACTGACCGAAACTGTCACCGAGTGCCTCAAGTACGGCTCTGCTGCCAAGGTATGATCCTCCGATGCCTATAACGACCGTTGTATCGGAAATCTGCCTGAGCCTGGCAGCTGAGGCTTCAATATCGTTAAGTTCCTTTTCAATATCGGAAGGCAGTGTTATCCATCCTGTGAAATCACTGCCTTCACCAGTACCTGATACAAGGGCATCGAGCAATAATCCGGCCCTGGATGCTAAAGCCAATATCTCCCCGGTAGCTACAAATGGTCCGAGGTGGCCCGTATTTACTGATAAATTTTTATTCATGGCTAAATCATTATTTTGCTGAGGTTTGCAATCTCTTTTGATGGATTTGCTCCAAGATGAAGGATTCTGTAAACCGATTCAGCTATTGGAATGTCGATTTTCTCCTTTTCTCCTATGTCGTGGATACATCTGGCCGATGGATAGCCTTCAGCTACCTGGGTCATTTCCATAAGTGCGTTTTTAACCGAGTAACCCTTACCGATCATTGTTCCCAGTACACGGTTCCGGCTGAACTGTGAATAGGCAGTTACAAGCAGGTCGCCAAGGTAGGCTGAACTGTTTATGTCTCTGTGTGCCGGGTATATGAAATCAACAAATCTCTTCATTTCACTAACTGCATTTGATAGCAGTACGGCCAGAAAATTATCCCCATATCCGAGTCCGATGCAAATTCCTGCACCGATGGCATAGATGTTCTTCATTACCGCAATATACTCAGTGCCAAAGATGTCATCGCTGAGAATGGTTTTGACATAGTGGTTTCTTATGAGTGATGCAATCTGTTTTGCGCTGGATTTCCCGGCAGAAGCAAGGGTAATGTATGTTAGTTTCTCCATGGCAACTTCCTCGGCATGACTGGGACCGGTAAGAACCACTATATTATCGTAGGGTACCAAATAGTAGCTGTGGATGTATTCTCCAACTACCATATTTTGTCCCGGTACAATTCCCTTGATTGCCGTGCATACTGTTTTCGACTCCATAGGATAAGCCAGGCTGTCGAGAGCATTTTTCAGGTATTGCGATGGTGTTACCAGAATGACAACAGGGGAAGATGCAACGGCCCGGTTAATATTATCTGTCAGAACAAGCTTTTCAGCCCTGAAACTAACTGAACTCAGATAGGACGGGTTATTATGATGTTTCCTCAGGTGACTTATAACGTAGCGGTCGTTGATATACCAGCAGATTCTGCCGCAGTTGGGAGAAAGCATCTTAACGATTGCAGTGGCCCAGCTTCCTGACCCTATAACAGATACTTCGGTCCTTATTAAGCTCTTCATCTTGCGGGTGATTCGTACAAAAGTAAAAAAATCCCGCAGAGAATCATATAAGAGACTCTGCGGGACGTAAGATAAACTGCAATATATATAGTGATCAGAAGGCTCTTACGGAACCGGCGCTTGAAGACTGAGCATCAACATATTTGGGGTCTCCCCTGTAAAGGATATCACCTGCGCTAGAAGCCCTTGCCCTTAATCGTTCGGTTACAGTTATTCTTGCATCACCTGCGCTCGATGCTGTGATATCGGCCTCTTTCACTGTCAGGTCGAGTGCTTTCAGGTCGCCTGCACTGCTGAGGCTGGCGGTAATTTTTCCGGCGGAACCCCTCAGGGTTATATCACCTGAACTGCTGGTTGTTGCTTTAATATCCAGTGCCTTGACCTCCAGGTTTATATTACCTGCGCTGCTGGTTGACAATTCAAGAAAGTCGGAAACAACAGGGGTTAAACCAGTTACATCACCTGCACTTGATGTAGTAACAGACTTTACCTCACTCATTGTGAGAAAAACCTTTCGTGATTTGGCATTCCTGATATTCACTCTGGAGTAAACATGAAGTACTCCATTCTGAAGATCGGTGAGAATATACTCATGAAGGTTTTCATCAGCTTCAACCCTTATGCTTTCCTTATCACCCACTGTAAGGAGTACATCAATACCCGAGCTCACCATGATTGAATGAAAACTGCCTGCCTGACGGTCGGTTGTGGTAACCGCACCCCGGGCATAGACAGTTCTTCCAAGTTGTGCATCCATTGATGCAGGAGCCATCATAAGTATTGTAATCAGAAGAAGTCCATATCGTTTCATGGTTAAATCCTTTAAGTCCATTATTTCGTCCTGTTATAGTTTTTTTTAAAAGAACCGTTCGCAGTTTAAAGACAGCAATGAGAGGTTAACGCTGCACATTTGGCGTTAAGTCGTTTTCTTTTCTTTTTTATTTTTTTTCTGTAACTTTAAAGGAAAAATGGCAAACATCCGTTTTATTTTCCTGCTAACAGTGATAGTTATCATAGCCGGCTGCGCTCCCCGCGGCAATGATAGTCAGACCGGCGATGACAAAGCTGCTCCCGGCAGCTTAAACCTGTCAGGAAAGATTTCGATAAGCGGGGCGTATGCTCTTTCGCCTCTTGCCCAGGCGATTGCAAAAGGTTATCAGGAGAAAAACCCGGAAGTGGAGTTTGAGTTTGCAACCACCGGAACGGGAGCCGGCCTGGAACAAATCTCTAACGGTCATATTCATCTGGCCATGGTATCGCGTATGCTGACCGACGAGGAAAGGGCGGCCGGCTTTTACTCAATCCCCATAGCCAAGGATGCTGTTGTGCTGATAGTTAACCGCGAGAATCCATTACTGCCGGTTATTATGGAAAAGGGAATCGATCCGAAATCATTGTCGCTCCTTTACGCAGGTGATAATGAATTGACATGGGGAGATCTCGTCGGTGCCGGTTCAAGTGATAAGATAACCATTTTTACCCGTGGTGACGTTTCCGGAGCGGCCGCACTATGGGCGGGATTTCTTTTCACAACCCAGGAAAATCTCAAAGGGATCCATGTTTCAGGTGATCTGGAGATGATATAAAGCGTACAGGCAGACAGGAATTCGATTGGGTATTGTAATCTGAATTATGCCTACAACAATGTAACCAGGCAGAGAACGGAAAGCATTCAGGTTGTGCCGATCGACCTTGATTTCGACAGGAAGGTCAGCAGTACCGATCAGCCTTATGAAACCCTTGAAAAGATCCACCGATCAATATATCTGGGGTTATACCCTCACAGCCTGTGCCGTAAGTTGTGCCTGGTATCGAATGGCAAGCCTGATGACCCGCTGCTTTTTGATTTTCTAAGATGGTCGTTTACTGAGGGACAGGTTTATGTCTCACCAACAGGTTATTGTGAATTCAACAATGCTGAAAAGAAGCTCAGTATTGGGTTGCTTAACTGACACAGAGTTCAGATTCCCGCTTTTTCGATAATGGCTGCGGCATTGGTTTTGTTGTCGAAAAGGCCTTGAATCAGCGGTTTCCGTTGCTGAATATCGATATCAGTAAATTCAATACGGGCAAGTCTGTCGATATTCCGGGCAAACTCTGATGCGGTACCGGCTATGTGACATAACACTTCGCATCCGGTTCCGTTTATCATCATTCTGTTTGCAATCACATGCCTTCCCCTGAAAAGGGAGTTTATTAGTTTCAGTTTGACGCCGGTTTCCTGAAAAGCCGGCAGAAGGTTAATATGAGCCAGGGAGATCAGTTCATCAAGTTCAGCAATACCCGGGTTTTCAACGAGGCTCACACCCTGACAAACCTTTATGGCATGTCTGAGCCGTGCACCAGGACTGCTTCCTGCAATGACTATCGGAAAACCGGTCAGGGGTGCCACTTCAGAGACAATAAATCTGGCGGCCCGGTCATTTTCCGGAACCGAGAGTTTACCATGGTAGAGCGCGAATTCTCCGCAACCCTTCCTGTCTGCTGGCTCTGATGAAGAATGGAATGGACCCGCCACGCAGGTATCAGGGTTTACTGCAGAGAGCTTTGCATAGTCGGAAGAGGATATGGCAATTACTGTATCGGCATGCTTCAGAATATTGTTAAAGCCTTTAAGCTTGAATGATTCAGCATGGAACCAGGCCTTTCGGAACAGGTTGCGTTCGCTTAGCGCCAGAGATCGGTAGTACTCGTGCTCCACATTATGCATCCGCACCAGTTTCTTCCGTTGAGTAAAGGCAGGATGAGCAAGAATGCCGCAGGTGTGAAGACCTTCAAACAGTATCGGGGCATTGTCTTTCAGAAGGTTGGCTGTAAGCTCACCGCTTATCCTTGATGCAACAATGTATGGCTTTGGAGAGAACGGATTTACCATCCGGTTCCGTTTGTAAAAGAATATTCTGCTGCAGTATTTTTCAGTTTCGCCCGTGTCTTTGCGGCCATATTCAAAGGCATGGAGTGTTATGGAAATTCCCTCGAGATATAGTTGTCTGATCCTGTAGAAAACATCGATAGCCCCACCATAATCGGGTGGCCACGGATTATCGAACGATACAATATGCAGTTTTCTTTCAGAGTCCATTAAATATCTCAAGTAGTTTTTTTTCTTCAGCCTGCCAGGAGAGGTACTTTGCGGCTTCGATGCAATTCTGCCTCAATCTCAGGTAGAGGTCTGGATCATTTATGAGCCTGTTTACTGCCTCTGCAATTGCGACAGGGTTGTTATCGCACAATACTGCAACTTCCCACCGGTTATTAATATTTCTGTACTCCGGAAAGTCTGAACATACCTGTGGCACACCACAGTGTATATAATTGAAGAACTTGTTGGCCAGCGAAAGATAATAGCTTCTGCTGTGTCTGTCGAGGATATTTATACCGATTCCTGAATCACGGGTAAGCTTGTTCAGCAACTCGGGAGGGACTTTCCCGGTAAATATTACCCTCTGATTAAGACCCCGGGATTCAACAAGCTTTTCAAGGCTTTCTTTTATGGGGCCGTCGCCTGCAATTGTAAATCTTACATTGGTGTGATTCAGTGCCAGGATGCACTCCTCAAGGCCCCGGCCCGGGTTAAGGTTGCCCTGGTAAATAAGCACCGGGGTAACCGGTTTACTGGCAGTAACCGGCTCGGGTGAGGTTACCGGCAGGTTCCTGATAACCTGAAAGGGTTTGTTGTATTTCCCTCCCAGCTCTTCAGCAAGCAAACCCGAAACAGTATAGCAGGCGGAAGCCTTCGGTACTGACAATCTGCCTGCAAGCTCCCAGCACCATTTAACCAGTCTGCGTCCCTGAAGTTCAGGTACTTCGGTAAAGTATTCATGTGAATCGAAGACCAGAATCTTTTTTCTTAATGTGGCAACGAACCGGTTGGGGATAATAGTATCAAGATCGCATGCAACAAGTATATCGGCACGGGTAAAAAACAATTTGAAGAATAGCCTGATGGTGAAGGCCATGTAAAAGAGGGGGCCGCTCTGGAAAACGCAGTTGATTCGTTCCTGTTTAAAGTTCATGGGTTTTAGAGGAGGAGACCGACGGGTTACGCGTCCGATCAACGATACATTGTAACCGCACATGGTCAGTGAGTTGCAGATGCGTATCATCCTCTGATCGTGGACAAGATCGCTTGTAACGGTAAGCACTATCGTTCTTTTCTTCCCGGGGGTGGTCACACGATAAAGATAAGCTAATTCAGGATACCATAAATAAGGTATATGGAGGCAGTAATACCCCCGGCAAGGAGGGCATACGGGAGTTGGGTACGTACATGGTCGATATGATCGCTGGCAGAAGCCATTGATGAAATTAGGGTTGTATCGCTTACCGGAGAACAGTGGTCGCCGAAAACACCACCTCCCAGAGCTGCAGCAATTGCCATGTGTACATTGGCATCGAGAGCTTCGGCCATTGGTACGGCAATCGGTATCATAATGGCAAATGTACCCCATGATGTTCCTGTTGAAAAGGCGATGAAGCAGCTTATAAGGAATACTACAAATGGCACGAGTGAGGGAGAGAGGAAGCTTTTGGCAACATCAGCCACATATAATCCGGTTCCGAGGCTGTTGCAAAGGTTCCCGATGGCAAAAGCGAAAAGCATAATCATAGCCATCTGGGTCATTCCCGATATGCCTTTAACTGTAAGGTCGGTAATCTCGCGAAGGGTCATTATCTTCTGACCCATATACAATAGTATGCTACCTGTCAGGGCGATTAATACGGAGTAAAGAACTGCCGTGGCTCCCGATGAGTTTCCTATTGCTTCGAGTATTATCCGGGGAAGAGAGAGCCCCGGTTCCGCCGTGACCCCAGACCACCCTGTAAAAATTAGCATGACAGGTATTGAAACGACCATCAGTCCCATGGGGATGAACATATTGAAAGCCCGGGGTTTAACGTTTTCTTTGGTTGTGAGGACAGTTATCTCGGAGGAGACCATTGGCACTGCGCCGTCGGCAAGCAGCTTGCCCTCAGTGTCAGCCCTGAGTGAGGCTTTCCTCATAGGCCCGAAATCTCTTCCGGTGGATGCGATTATGAACACCAGCCCTATTGTGAGCAGGGGATAGAAGTTGAAAACCATTGCGTTGAGCATGGTTGTGAAAGGATTGGCAAAGCCCTGCAGCACAAGCAGGCCCATAATGAACCCACCCCAGGCGTTGAGTGGAATAAATATGCAGATTGGTGCTGAAACCGAGTCGGCTATATAGGCGAGTTTTTCGCGCGGAACCCTTAGTTTGTCAAATATTGGCCGGTAAAGGGTTCCGACGGTGAGAGCGGCAAGGTTCGATTCGACGAAGCACAACACTCCGGTAAATGCTGCCATTACTCCGTATCTGGAACGCAGCTTTGAGAGTTTTGTCTTTTCGGAAGGTATATCGCCAAGTTTTACCATTTGTATGAATCCCTCAACGCCGCCTGAGTACTGTATGAATGCTATCAGAGCCCCTATGAGCAGTGTGAATATTATTGTCTTTGTACTGGAGTCATTTTTGAAGACATCGGCTATTATGGTTACGGTACCGGTAATGCTTGATACTATAGCTGCATGATTCAGTATAAAACTGCCTGCAATAAGACCGGTTAACAATGAAACGAGCACCTGGCGCGTTCTGATGGCAAGGATAATTGCTACCAGTGGCGGAAGTACAGACATGAAACCATAATTATCCATTTCATCAGCTATTTGGTCCCGAACAATCTGTCGCCGGCATCACCCAGACCGGGCAGGATATAACCCTGGCCGTTAAGTCCCTCGTCGAGTGCGGCGAGGTAGATATCAACATCGGGGTGGTCCGTCTCAATTCTTGCGATGCCTTCGGGGGTTCCGACAATGGTGATAAGCCTGATATTTGAGGCTCCGTGCTTCTTTATTGTCTCTATTGCAGCGCTGGCACTTCCGCCTGTAGCTAGCATCGGATCGAGCACCATTACGACGGAACCGGGCATGTTTGACGGGAACTTTGCGTAATAAGTGTTGGGCAGAAGTGTTTCGTGGTCGCGGTAGAGACCGACATGGCCTACCTTGGCAACAGGAATGAGCCCCGATATACCATCGACCATGCCGAGTCCGGCGCGAAGTACGGGTATTAGCACTATATCACAGGCCAGCTCGCCGGTTTTCATGGGCTGCAGGGGGGTCTCGATTTCAATCTGTTTCAGGGGCAGGTCCCTGGTTATTTCATAAGCCATAAGGGCAGCTATCTCCTCGAGATTCTCCCTGAACTCTTTCGTGCCGGTTTCCTTTCGGCGGAGTTTGGTTAGCTTATGTGTAATGAGAGGGTGTTCGAGAATTTTTATCATTATTGCCAGGTTAGTCGGAGTAGGTTTGGATACTATTTCTCGAGCTGGTTTTTAAGGTTTTCCTGTTCAATGATTCTGTTTGTGAGAATATAGCCGTAGTTTCTGGATTTTTTTTCACGGTACACCCCCCATGCAGAGACAGTCCACTCCTTGGCAGTGTAGAGGTCACCAAGTATTTCATAAACTACAGCAAGGTTGTGTGATGCTCTTCCCCGGGCTTTTCTGTTGCCCGATTCGGTTGCTTTCTTCAGAAGGTCGAGGGCTCTGTCCCAGTCGTTCAGCTGCATCATCCTCGCACCGGCCTGGAGGTCATGGTTCCCGCCACCCTTTTTGAAATAGTCACGGGAGACCCTGTACCATGTTGGTGTGATTCGCTGACCATAAGCAAGGCCTGCCTCGCGACTGGCATTGTTGATTGCGTCGTTCTTTACCTTGAGGGTATTAATGGCAGCCAGGATTGCGGGTCCACCGGTTCTCCAGGTCATTGTGTGCGAGAATTTGTACTCATCGGCCAGCATGCGTTGTGCTGGCCAGTACATCCTGAACCCGCAGTTTATATTGGCTACTCCACCGGCTTCAGCACCAGGAGACTCTTTCGAAGGTATTTTGGCACCGGCGATTATAAAATCGGAATCGAAAGCTTCGAGGCATACTATAACGTCGGCATTATATTTTGCAGCCATCTCGTCTATGAGGTTCCACGGCAACGGCTCGGGAAGAACGCCTCCCCGTGAGGAGCCGATAAACATTTCGCTGGTTACAATAACATTGTACCGGGTTGAGTTGGTAAGACTCATCTTAAGTCCTTCCATTACACTCTGCCTGGCAGCGCGGTCCTGCTTCGGACCCTCCATTGTAAGAATTGCCTCCAGCCTGTTCAGGTCAGTGTTTTCGGGCAGTGACCTGTCGATAACAGCAATTGTCTGGATATCCGCAGGAACTGTAATTGGTGCAGGCGTCAGAATGTTGAAGCTGATTCTCGCAGCACCGCAGCCCGACAGCAACGTAAGAGCGGCAATTGCAAAAAACAAATTGGGTTTCATACTGTGCGGTTTTGGTTCAAAGCTACAATGTACAATTTTTAAGCCACGATTCTACTGTTTCCGGACTTACTCCCGGGATTCCGAGTCTGTTCTTTTTGTTAAAACCATTCAGCTCATTGGCAAGACGCCCCGGTTTTTCCACCTCCTTGAGTTTTTCAACGGAATCATAACCCAGGGCTAACAGAGGTTCAGTCCATTCAGGCGGTATGCCTATCTCTCCGAGTATCTGTTTCAATTCGGTTCCCTGCGCCCTGCGCCTTACTTCGGGCTTCATCTGCGGGAAGAAGAGCACATCCTGAATCGAAGTCTGATTGGTCATTAGCATGGTGAGCCTGTCGATCCCCATTCCCATTCCCGATGTCGGCGGCATACCATATTCGAGGGCACGGACAAAATCCATATCGATAAACATGGCTTCGTCATCACCTTTCTCTGATAGCTTCATCTGTTCCTGGAACCTCTCAAGCTGATCGACAGGGTCGTTAAGCTCACTGTACGCGTTGGCAATCTCCTTACCGTTAATGAATAGCTCGAACCTTTCGGTAAGGCCGGGAACCGAGCGGTGTTTCTTGGTAAGCGGTGACATCTCCTCGGGATAATCGATGATGAAGGTGGGCTGAATATAGTGATGTTCGCACTTTTCACCGAAAATCAGGTCGATCAGTTTGCCTTTGCCCATTGTTTTATCGGGTTCCAGACCCAGTTTAAGGCATTCCTTCAACAGATCATCTTCGTTTTTCCCCATAATGTCAATTCCGGTGTGCTCCTTAATTGCATCCGGCATTGCGATGCGTTTGAAGGGTCGCTGAAAGCTGATCCTCCTGCCTGCGAACTCAATTTCCGTTGTGCCTTGAAGATCAAGAGAGACCTTCTCTACGATCTCCTCGGTGAAATTCATCATCCAGTTGTAATCCTTGTAGGCCACATAGATTTCCATTACTGTAAATTCAGGGTTATGGGTGCGGTCCATACCCTCATTGCGAAAATCCTTGGCAAATTCATAAACGCCATCGTACCCGCCAACAATCAGCCTTTTAAGATAAAGTTCGTTGGCAATTCTAAGATAAAGGGGTATATCGAGGGCGTTATGATGGGTAATGAACGGCCGGGCTGCTGCTCCTCCGGGTATAGGTTGCAATACAGGGGTCTCGACTTCAAGGTAGCCGTATGAGTTGAACAAATCGCGCATACTCTGGACAATCCTGGTTCTTTTCCTGAAGGTATCCCTTACATGCGGGTTTATTATGAGGTCGACATATCGCTGCCGGTACCTGAGTTCCGGATCGGTAACAGCATCGAAGATGACACCGTCTTTTTCCTTGACTACCGGAAGTGGCCTCAGCGATTTGGAAAGTAGAATAAACTCATTTGCATGAACGGTAATCTCTCCCATCTGGGTTGTAAAGACATAACCCCTAACGCCTATAATATCGCCAATGTCGAGAAGTCTTTTGAACAAGGTATTGTAAAGCGTCTTATCCTCCCCCGGACAAATATCATCGCGCCTAAGGTATATCTGAATGCGGCCTGTCTGATCCTGTATTTCAGCGAATGAAGCATTTCCCATTATCCGTCGGCTCATTATCCTGCCAGCCAGTGACACATCAGTGTAGTTGCTTTTTTCAGGCGAGTAGTTGCCAAGGATCTCAGCCGCAAAGGCTGTAACCTTATATTCTGCCGCAGGGTAAGGATCAATGCCCAGAGAGCGTATTTCATTCAGAGCATCACGCCTGATTTGTTCCTGTTCGCTTATCATCATGTAGGGTAATGAATATTTCAGCAAATATAATTAAAAGTCACGCAGTCTGCTGCCTGCCTCTTAATGGCTAATGGCAGCAATATGGTATACACAAGAAAATAAGTTGCCTGGACAATCACCAAAATCAGACCGGCTTGCTTCCGTATTCCACTCATTTTAATTACTTTTGTCTGATTCAATGTGAAGTTCCACCAGGGGGTTAAAATGCAGAGAGAGAGAAGGTTACCTGAATGGCTCAAAATGCAGCGGGCAAGCGGAGAAAACTATGCCAGGGTGAAGCGGCTTGTTCGGAATAGCCAACTGCATACAATCTGCACAAGCGGTAACTGCCCGAACATAGGGGAGTGCTGGAATTCCGGAACAGCTACATTCATGATTCTTGGTGATATCTGCACCCGGTCGTGCAGGTTCTGTAACACCCGTACCGGAAAACCGCACCCGCCCGATACCCAGGAACCATCACGCCTGGCAGAGTCAATAAAATCGCTCAATCTGAAACATTGCGTCATTACATCGGTCGACCGTGATGACCTTCCCGATGGCGGAGCTTCATTCTGGGCCGACACGGTAATGGAGATAAGGAGGGTGAATCCCGGCACAACAATTGAAACCCTGATCCCCGATTTTGACGGCAAGCCTGAGAATCTTCAGAAGATTGTTGATTCAGCCCCTGACGTTATTTCACATAATCTCGAAACTGTAAGGCGCCTTACTCCTCATATACGGTCGAGAGCAAAATATGAAACAAGCCTTAGCGTTATCAGTTATATAGCCGGCAAAGGAATGATTGCCAAATCGGGAATTATGGTCGGTTTGGGTGAAACTGATGATGAGGTTTTTGAAACCATGAATGATCTTATTGCAGCCGGTTGCAGGGTCTTCACAATCGGACAGTACCTGCAGCCGGGGACTAATCATATGGAGGTGGTAAAATACGTCGCCCCGGAGAAGTTTGAGGAATACCGTATTATTGGCCTGGCCCGGGGATTTGAATATGTCGAAAGCAGCCCGCTGGTACGCTCATCGTACCACGCAGAAAAACATACAGGAAATAATATCAATTTATATAAAGAGAAACAGGTAAAGTGAGCTATCATGTAAGATTTGAAGACCTTGGATTAAGAGAGTATAAAGAAGTATGGGACTATCAGGAAGAACTCCTGAAGTCGATGATCGAAACCAAGCTCAGGCTACGTTGGGACGAGAAGGTTGCAGTCAGCAGCGCCTTGCCCAGACTCCTCTTTGTGGAGCATCCCCACGTCTTTACCCTTGGCAAGAGCGGCTCCGATAATAATCTGTTAATCAACTACATACAGCTTCAGGCTAAAAATGCCTCGTTTTACCATATCGACCGCGGGGGTGACATAACCTATCATGGCCCGGGGCAGATAGTAGGCTATCCGATTTTCGACCTTGACGCAATTGGGATCGGGTTACGTGAATACATTCACAGACTCGAAGAGGCAGTAATCGGCACCATTGCAGAGTATGGTATTTCGGGGGAACACATGGCCGGCGCAACCGGAGTGTGGCTCGATACCGCAAAAGCCGGTTCAGTCAGAAAGATCTGCGCGATCGGTGTCAGGGTGAGCCGTTCGGTAACGATGCACGGATTTGCCTTCAATGTTAACACCAACCTCGACTATTTCGGGTACATTAACCCATGCGGATACACCGACAGGGGTGTGACATCACTGTCGAAAGAACTGGGAAGGGAGTTGGATATGGAGGAGGTTAAGGGTGTTCTCAGAGAAAAGCTGGCACATCAGTTTAAAATGAAATTTGTCTGATATAATATGATTGAGAAACGCTGGATTATCAAGGAGAGAGGCGATCAGGTTGTGGCGAAGCAGCTTGCCGGCGCCCTGGGTGTTCCCGGGTCGCTGGCAAACCTTATGGTGCAGCGTGGAATCACAACTCCGCAGGAGGCAACTCTGTTTTTTTACCCGTCACTCACCGATTTGCACGATTCCTTCCTGATGAAGGATATGAACCGGGCTGTCGACAGGGTTTCATCGGCCATTGCAAAGAACGAAAGGATACTTGTATATGGCGACTATGATGTAGATGGCACCACCTCGGTAGCAATGATGTTTTCATTCCTGAGGAAACTATACTCAAATATCGACTATTACATTCCTGACCGCTACAGCGAGGGCTATGGCATTTCCAATCAGGGGATGGATTACGCCGCCTCAACCGGCTGCCGGCTTGTAATTGCCCTCGATTGCGGAATAAAGGCTGTAGAGAAGGTTAAATACGCCAGATCCAAAGGCCTTGACATCATTATCTGTGACCATCACCTGCCTGGAGATGTTATACCTGATGCCACCGCAGTACTAGACCCCAAACAGCCCGGATGCAGCTACCCTTACAAGGAACTGTCGGGTTGCGGTGTCGGATTCAAACTGATCCAGGCATATTGCCGTATCCAGTCAATTCCAATGGAGGAGGCTTATGAATACCTCGATCTGGTTGCCGTTAGTATAGCTTCCGATATAGTGCCGATTACCGGGGAGAACAGAATACTGGCTTATTTCGGTCTCAAACGACTTAACGAAATGCCTGGCACTGGCCTGAAGGAGATAATAAGGGAAGCAGATATTACCCGCAGAGTCTCAATTGAGGATGTTGTATTCAGGATTGGTCCGAGAATCAATGCCGCAGGTCGTATGGAAAGCGGACGCAAGGCCGTTGACCTGCTTATCTCGAGCGACAGCCGCCTGGCATCAGGCATGAGTAAGAGCATGACCGACTGTAACAATGAACGACGCAATGTTGACCGCATCATTACTGCCGAGGCTATGAGGATGATCTCTGATGATGACCGAAAGATTGGTTCCCACACTACAGTTCTTTATAACCCATCGTGGCATAAAGGGGTGATCGGTATTGTAGCTTCAAGGCTGATAGAAACCTACTACAGGCCAACGGTTATACTAACTGAATCGAATGGTTTCGCCACCGGGTCGGCGCGCTCGGTGCCCGGCTATGACCTCTATCAGGCTATTGAGGCATGTTCGGATTTGCTGGAGAGTTTCGGCGGACACATGTTTGCTGCCGGACTGACCATGAAGAAGGAGAGAGTGGCTGAATTCACCGAAAGATTTGAGAAGTTTGTAAGCGAAACCATTTCGGAAGACCAGCTTGTGCCAAGAATTTTTATAGACTCAGTTTTGCAACCAGGCGAAATCAATCCTGATTTCTATAACCTTCTTAACAGGTTCCAGCCTTACGGTCCCGATAATATGGCTCCCCTTTTCGTTTCAAACGGGGTTTATGATACCGGTAACGGTAAGATGGTTGGCCAGAGCGGAGAGCACCTGAAGCTTGAGATATGCCACGAGTCGTCGGGAGTAACTGTTTTCCCTGCCATTGCATTTGGCCAGTCACACCGGTGGGACTATATACGTGCGAAGAAGCCGTTTGACATATGCTACTCTGTTGAAATGAATGACTTCAGGGGTTTCCGGTCGTTACAGCTAAATATAAAGGATATACGCCCGGTGGCGGACTAGAAGGAACAGGTCAGCTGAACTTTTATCTCTTCATTCCTCAAAAAATCATCATATTCACTATTTCTGATAGTGACTGCATACTTCAGTCTCAGTTCGGCTTTTCCTGACAGTTTAATTTTAGCCACCATTGCAGTACGGCTCCCCTCTCCGTGGTGAACAGGTACACTGAAACCGTAAATCATATCATTTTCATACAGATAGATACCTGTTATGAACGAAGGTGTCGAAAATGCCGCGTGTCGCAGCCACAGAGAGAGAGGGGCGCGCCGGGGGTTGAATGTTATGTCGACAGCCATCATTGATCCAGCTTCCCCGTGAGTGGACGATTTCCGGAGTGCATTAAGGGAGATTATCAGGGAGTTGACAGGGGTGTAAGAGAAGGTGCCCCTGACTGTATTCTGATTAATTCTATGTAAACCGGGGATTCCGTATTCTGTTTGACTTTTTTCCATTGATTCTCCGCCATAGATTCGGAACTCTGCCGATATAGATTCAGACGGGCTGCAGGTTGCCTTCAGCTCTGAGCGGAACCCGTACGTGGGAAATGGCAACCCGGTTTTCATCCATGGGAACCGGTAAATATCCGTTCCGGCGTACAGAAACACATTTCTTGCTGCTTCAAATGAGACTCTTGCCATCAGACCCTCCTCGTTTCCTGTAATCGAATTGCGCCCCGGGCCGGCGGCATGATGGCCGTAATATTGCCTGTCGTAATACCGGTAAATAAGATTGGCTGTAAGGCGGTCGTCAAACCTGATATTCAATGTATGGGCCATAGCGAAACCTCCCGATGATGAAACCGCAAACTCACCGGCACCCGACACCTTGCCGCCTGACATTCTGTATGATACACCCGCATTTAAATTCTCACTTCCCGAGAATCTGAATATTCCACCGGGCGAATTATCAATCTCCCCGACCTCTCTCGAAAATTCAGTGTAGCAGGCGGTGAGTGCCCACCTGAAGCTTCCTTTAACAGTTCCGATGTTCACTCCGTATGATGATTCCCTGAGCACTCCGGTTGCTGAAACTCCCGATAGCGAAGAGTGTGGCGGTGGTGTTGAAAGTATAACAGCGTATATGTTACCCGAAGTGTCGGTTTCAATGCGGGCGTCGCGGTAACGTACCGAAGCCATTCCTGAAACTGAGAATAAGCGGGTTGCCATTGTAATCGCACTTCCCCTGAGGTAATTGCTTTCATTTACCGATGTGCTCAGCGAGAAGCCATCACGATATCCCATATACGATGGTGCAGTCAGAGTCAGAAAGGGTTTATATCCGCTGTTGATCACCAGTCCCATTCCGAAGCGGGCATTGTAGTCACCCGCGATGAAATTTGCAATGCCCATGTTTCCTTTTACAGCAACGCCCCCGGAGATAAAATCGGGTCGGCCACTCCACACTGGTGCCTCACCCGCATCTGATACTGCTGTAAGGGAGGCAGTCAGACTTCCGGAGTTCAACCTGTATCTCAGGCTGTTCCTGATTGGATTGACTGAAGGATCAGCAAATCCCCCCTGAAACCTTACTGAGGCTGATGCAAGCAATCTGTGGTATACACCTGTTCCCTCAGGTGCACCGGCAGGCGGGATGTCGAGTGTAATAAATGGCATAAGGCTTTCAACACTTTCGCGGTTAAAGCCCGGCAACGAGGCAAGTTCAGGAAAGGAAACGACCGGGCCGGTGGTTCTGACATACGATACCAGAGTAGCCGCCTGAAACGGGGTAAGAAAGAAAAGCCTGGAAATCTCGGCTGAATCGCCCCGGTTGATAGCTGCAGGTTCAGTGGCCAGATCGAAAAGCAATGAAGTGAGCATCTCAGCATTTGCTTCACCGGTTTCTTCAGCCAGTTCAGATACAATTTTGCTGATAACCGTAAGCAGTTTCTGCTCCTGGGCCATGCATCTGAAACTGAAGCACAGAATTAATCCCAGTGTTAATGAATGGAATCTAGTCAGGTTCATCTTCAGAAGCTTTTGCTTAGTGCGGCTACCGGAGACAGCCCCAGGCGACTGTGGGTAACGAATGAGAGCGAGCAGGTGAAACCGGTAAATCTGAAAACGGCAGTGAACCCCAGCGATGCCGTACCGGTATCAAATCCGGCCCTGATTGTGGTTGCCTGCGTTATATCATAGCTTAATCCTGCAGCTGCCGACAGGGGGCGGTGGCTACTCTTTTCCAGCATTGCCGAAACCGATGCCCTGTCGGTCACTGAAGTTCCTGCACCCACCCTGAGTGCGGAAGGCAAAGGATTATCCCGTAATCTGTCAGGTACAGGGTTGACCAGATGTATACCCAGGCTGGTGGATTCGGAAACACTGTAAATCAATCCAATCTGCCCTGATGCAGATATTGTCGCTGCCTCGTCGGACGATGATGAGGCGGTATTGACGGAAGCCTCAACGCCTACGGCCAGGCTTCCTGAAACGGACATACCTCCTGCAACTGAGAAGTGATGGTACATCAGTTCGGTGAACCCATAGCCCGAGTAGCGGAATCCGAAAGCGATTCCTCCGAACGGGCCAGTGTAGAAGAGTGATTTTATTGCCAGTTCCGGCATTCCGAACCGTAAAAAGTACTCCATACCGGCTGTGTGCTTTTCGACGAATGCCAGAGATGCCTGATTTACAAAGCAGTCGCGGAAATCACTCCCTGTTAAAGCGGGAAACAGTGGCGGTGGCGACAGGTTTTGTCCGCTGATGGCACCCTCCTGTGCCGGGAGGTTATAAACAGGTAGCAGCAAAAGGGCACCAAGCCCCATAACTAAATTGAAAGCACACTTCATTGCGAAACATATTTCCCACAAGTTAGGAAATAAACGAATAACCGGAGGCTCGCAGGTCTCTTTTTTTCAGCATGCTAAACTAACGAAGGACAAATTACCGGTGGCTTCGGGTGAAGCTGTATTCACCGGCTGGCTGCTGCCTTTCTAATTCGTTTTATACTCGAATCTGACCTGCTTAAGCTCTTCGTTGGCCTGAATGATTTTTATCTTGAGATTCTCCTTGAACTCTTTCACTTTTCCGGCCACTTCGGGGTCGCCGGATGCAATTATCTGGGCCGCCAGTATCGCAGCGTTCTGCGCTCCGTTAACTGCCACAGTGGCTACAGGTACTCCCGGAGGCATCTGGAGAATTGATAAGACAGAATCGAGCCCGTCGAATGAAGCATTAATGGGTACGCCTATCACCGGTATCGTGGTAAATGCAGCAACCACTCCGGGTAGGTGAGCAGCCATTCCGGCAGCAGCTATTATAACCTTTATACCCCTGCCGGCAGCATTACGTGCAAACTCTTCAGCTTTTTCGGGAGTCCGGTGTGCCGAAAGTGCATTGATTTCGAACGGTATTTTGAAATCGTTGAGTGTTTTTGCTGTCGCCTCCATTATCTTGTAGTCGGAGGTGCTGCCCATGATGATGCTTACCCTTGGTTCCATTTCATTGACGGAATTAAAAGTTACCGAGTCACAAAAATAGGTATTTATTATATAAATTTGCACAGTTTTAACAGGCAATATTTGCGCTAATGGATGAGATCAGGCTTAACGGCAGAAGTTTCAGGAAATACATCGATGAGCATGAGATTGAGAAGGCTGTTGAAAGGCTTGCCGATACCATTAACAGAGATCTGGCCGGAGAGGATGAAGTGGTTTTTATCGGTATACTGAATGGTTCTTTCCTTTTTGCGGCTGATCTAATAAGAAGAATAAACCTGAATGCCCGCATTTCATTTCTGAAGCTTGCTTCGTATGAGGGCACTTCTTCATCAGGTGCCATCAGGGACCTTATAGGCTGGAACGAGGTTGTACAGGACAAGTGCGTTGTTGTAGTTGAAGATATAGTTGATACGGGCAACACCCTCGAACTTGTTGTTGGGGGACTTCAGGTAAGGAAAGCCAGGAAGATAAAAGTTGCCACACTGCTTTTCAAACCCGGGGCATATAAAAAAAGTACTATTCCCGATTATGTGGGATTTGAAATTCCCAACGATTTTGTTGTGGGCTATGGACTGGATTATGACGGTTTCGGAAGGAATATACCCGCAATCTACACAATTGTAAACTGATAAGACTATTCATTAAAGTATTTACACTATGCTTAATTTTCTGATTTTTGGTCCTCCCGGATCGGGGAAAGGTACTCAGTCGGTTCATCTTGCAGAAAAATTTAACCTGCTTCATCTCAGCACCGGTGACATGCTCAGGGCAGAGATTATCTCAGGGTCGGAGCTTGGTAAAAGGGTAAAGGGACTGATGGAAAAGGGGGAACTGGTTCCCGATTCAGTTGTAATTGAGATGATTGCCCATAAAATAGATTCGGAAAAGATGAAGTCGGGATTCCTTTACGACGGGTTTCCCAGAACTGTCGAGCAGGCTGTAGCCCTTGAGGAAATGCTTGGGAGACGAGGAATGAAGATCAGTGCGATGCTTGCCCTCGATGTTGACCATGATGAACTGGTGAGGAGACTGATGGGGAGAGGAGCCGTCTCGGGCAGGCCCGATGATCAGGATATAAAAGTAATTGAGAACAGGATTGAAGTTTACCGTAGCAAGACTGAACCCCTTGCCGATCACTTCCGGAAGAGAGGTATCTACAGGCCGGTTAACGGCATGGGTAGCGTGGAGGATATCTTCGAAAGACTCTGCATGGTAGTGGAAACGAACTGATAAGTACCTCCTGCATTTATAAATCTCTTATTCAAGTACCGCATGTCGGGATCAAATTTTGTCGATTATGTAAAGATTTTCTGCCGTTCGGGAAACGGCGGCAGCGGGTCAGCCCATTTCAGAAGGGAGAAGTTCATTCCCAAAGGAGGGCCTGACGGAGGTGACGGAGGCAGGGGAGGACACGTTATAATGCGTGGCAATGATCAGCTCTGGACACTGATACATCTTAAATACGCACGGCATATTTTTGCCGGACATGGTGAACCTGGCAGAGGTGCACTGAAGACAGGGGCCGACGGAAAGGATGCCTACATTGAGGTTCCGCTGGGTACTGTTGCAAAGCATGCCGGGACCGGGGAAGCGCTGTTTGAGATAACAGCCAGCGGAGAAGAGAAGACATTGGCGAAGGGCGGCAGGGGTGGACTGGGTAACGATCATTTCAAGTCGCCTACAAACCAGACTCCCAGGTATGCCCAGCCCGGAGAAAAGGGTTTGGAGGACTGGTTTGTGCTTGAGCTTAAGGTACTTGCCGATGTAGGCCTTGTAGGGTTTCCAAATGCCGGCAAATCAACACTTCTCTCAGTAATCTCGGCAGCAAAGCCGAAGATAGCCGACTACCCGTTTACCACGTTGGTTCCAAACCTGGGGATTGTCGGCTACCGCGATGACAAATCGTTCGTAATGGCCGATATTCCAGGGATCATTGAAGGTGCGCATGAAGGGAGAGGGCTGGGACACAGATTCCTCAGGCACATAGAGAGGAATTCCATACTTCTTTTCATGATACCGGTAGATACTTCAGATATAAACAAGGAATATGAGATACTGGTGAACGAGTTGAGGATGTATAACCCTGAACTGCTTGACAAAAGAAGAGTACTTGCCATAACGAAATGCGACCTGGCCGATGCTGAGATAATTACGGAGGTACGCAGGCTACTGCCTCCCGTTCCCGTGGTTTTTATTTCATCGGTTACAGGAATGGGTATTGACAAACTGAAGGATGTGCTCTGGAAGGCACTCACATCGGGAAACTAAAGACTACTGATATGATTGAGCAATTAGACAGAGACCTTTTCCTGTTCCTCAACTCACTTCATTCGCCTTTTTGGGATGGAATAATGTACACTATAAGTGCAAAGTTAACCTGGGCTCCCCTTTATCTTTTCATGCTCTATCTCTTTATCCGCAAACAGAAGCGGAAGGCTTTGGTTGTCTTTCTGTTTGCCGTTGCGGCCATTACGGTAAGCGACCAGTTATCGGTGCATGCCTTCAAAGAAGTTTTTGAAAGGCTCAGACCTTGCAAGGAACCGGAACTGAAGGGACTGGTACATATGGTGAAGGGAAAATGCGGAGGGATGTACGGGTTCGTTTCATCGCATGCAGCCAACTCGTTCAATATAGCTGTCTTCTCGCTTCTGATCGTGAGGAAGGAATGGTATACAGTTTCAATACTGATCTGGGCTTCAGTGGTCTCATATTCACGTATTTATCTCGGAGTCCATTATCCTGGTGACATTCTTGGAGGGGCACTTCTGGGTATCATTATCGGTTGGATTTTCTACAGGACCTGGTCATATACCGACCGCCACCTTCTTAATATCATGCCATGGTTCAGTCATCAACGGGCAACCAGCAACCAGAACCGGGCCCGGTTTACCGGGCGAGCTCACAACCGAAGGGAGTAAACCATCAACCATTAACCAGCAACCCACCCACTTATGCGCTTCATAAATCTTGGTACCACCGACCCCTTTTACAACCTTGCCCTTGAAGAGTATTTTTTCCGCACTGGCAATGAAGACTATTTCATAACCGGAATTAATGATCCTTCGGTTATTATCGGAAAGCACCAGATAGCCAATGAGGAGGTAAACAGCAGTTTTGTAGTTGAGCGTGGTCTGCCGGTAATAAGGCGTATAACCGGCGGTGGTACAGTATATCACGACCATGGCAATGTAAATTTTACCTTCATATCGACCGGTGAGTCGGGTTCGCAGGTTAACTTTCGCAAGCATACAGAGCCTATCACGCTTTTTTTGAATTCCCTTCATGTTGATGCGCGGCTGGAGGGAAAAAATGACATACGAACCGGCGGGCTGAAGATTTCCGGCAATGCTGAACATGTTTTCAAGAACAGGGTGTTGCACCATGGCACTCTGTTATTCAGTACCTCATTAACTGACCTGCGTGAGTCACTTCTTTCAGGTGAAGGCAAGTACATAAGCAGGGCTGTAGCCTCAAACAGGACCACAGTGACCAACCTGTGCAACATGCTTCCCGACATTGGATCAGCAGCCGAACTGAAGGACAGACTCTTTTCCTTTGTTGCCGGTCAGCTTCAGGGTACATCAGTTTACTGGCCATCGCCAGGGGAGGATGTGGCTATTAGGAATCTGGCTGATGCAAAATATCATACATGGGAGTGGAATTATGCTTATGGCCCGCCTTACCGGTTCATAAACAAGTTCGGTTTCAGGGGCCGCACACATTGCTGTGATATCAGCGTAAAGGACGGCATGATAGTCAGTTCGCAGATTACAGGAAGTTCATTGCTTGAAGGGCCCGGCAGGGAAATGAGAGGACTCAGGCACTATTTTGAAGATATTGAGGCCATGTTCCGGGCTGGTTTTCCCGGAGAGGAGCGTGAACTGGCTCTCAATTTCTTCTGATATCGAAATTTTCAGTTGGATGGAGAATTTTCGTTCAGTTTTTACATGGGTTTTTACTGTTGTGTTTCTCGGTCTGATGTTTCCGGTAACGTGCATTATCTGGTTTGCCGGCTACCCTTTCGACCGCTACGGGAAGCTTGTTCACCGGTTCCTGCTTTTTCAGGGCAGGACTCTTACAAGAGCAACACCCCTGTGGAAATTTAAAATTGAAGGAACGGAGAAGATCAGAAAAGGCCAGGCTTACGTCATTATTTGCAACCACCAGTCGGTACTTGACATTATACTGCTCAATAATATAAGGACTGATTTCAGATGGATTTCAAAGGCTGAAAACTTCAGGGTGCCCATTCTGGGTCAGAGTATGAGAATGGCCGGCTACATAAGCATTCAGCGCGGCAACAAGGATAGTTCCATTCAGATGCATGAAAAGGCCCTTAAGGTACTCAGCCGCAACACTTCAATAATGATGTTTCCGGAAGGAACCCGTTCGCAAAGCCGGAAACTGTTGCCATTCAAACTCGGCGCCTTCCATCTGGCACTGAATTCGGATAAGCCCATACTGCCGGTGGTTATCGACGGAACAGGGGCCGTGCTTCCCAAGCACGGTTACAGATTCAGAAGCGGACATATTCTCAGGGTCAGTATACTCGACCCGGTTTTCCCTGGAGCATTTGGCACAGGCGATGCAGCCGGGCTTGCCGAAAAGTTCAGTAATCTTATCTCGGAAGAACTTGAGAAACTAAGAACCAGCAGCTGAATGACCAGCATTCTACCCGATAAGCAGGTACTCCACAGAATGGGGTTTTATTCCAACCAGGAAGGAATAGCATTGCGCTATATAAGGGAGGATAAAAACTGGAAGGATCATCTTACACGGACAAAGAGGTTCATATTAAATGCAGTCAAAAAGACAGAACCTGAGGTAATTACTGTTCTTGGCAGTGGATGGCTTCTTGACATACCCCTTAAGGAGTTGATTCAAACAGGGGCAAGAATAAAGCTTGCCGATGTTGTACACCCGCCCCAGGTTTTAAAGTCACTTGCAGGTGAACCCATGGTGGAATTCATAAACTGCGACATAACCGGAGGATTGATAGCTCTTGCCCACGAATTGTCACTGGCCGGCCGAAGATTGGAATCAGAAGGGATTCCGGCCCTTCTGGGGCAACTTAACTATAACCCCGGTTCTGAACCAGGAATGATTTTGTCGGTCAACCTGCTTAGTCAGCTTACCTCGCTGCCATCAGAGTTTCTTCAGAAGAAGAAGATACTGAACCCGGCCGATGCCGGCACGTTTACATCTGTCGTTCAGGAGAGGCACCTCAGGTTCCTAAAAAAACATGATTCTGTACTGATTTCTGATTTTGCCGAGATACATACAAACCGATCAGGCGAAGCAACACGCTCAGAGCTAATTCACTGCAGGCTGCCTGCGGGTAAGATGAGGATGGTCTGGAAGTGGGAATTCGACACCGGCGGTTTCTACAGACAGGGTCATAGAACATACATGGAGGTTGTTGCCATTCACCTCTGAAACACCCATTTAATGGCCCATTGTTCTTAAATGGTTATCGCATTGTTGAAAAATTGGTTTAAGGCGGGGCGCTATATTAAGTATATTTGCGCAAAATATTTCCTGTTGTATGACGGTAACCTATACGGAAGATAATATCAAGACCCTCGAATGGCGCGACCACATCAGACTGCGACCCGGAATGTACATAGGGAAGCTCGGAGATGGTTCATCGCATGATGATGGTATTTATGTTCTGCTTAAGGAGGTTATGGATAACTCAGTTGACGAATACATGATGGGATTCGGCAGGAAGATTGATGTTACCGTTGAAGAGAGGGAGATAAGGGTGAGGGATTATGGCCGCGGAATACCCCTCGGCAAGGTACTCGACGCCTCGTCGAAAATGAATACTGGTGCCAAGTATGATTCAAAGGCCTTCAAGAAATCGGTGGGACTGAATGGAGTCGGCATCAAGGCCGTAAATGCTCTCTCGGCAATATTTACTGTACGATCGGTACGCGACGGACAGCTAAAGGAAATCAGGTTTGAAAAAGGACTTGTGCTAACCGATGAAGCACTGGCGCCGACCAGGGAGGAGAATGGTGTTGAGATTATTTTTTCTCCCGATGGTGAGTTATTCGGTAACTTCAGATACCTGACCGAGTATATCGAGAATATGATGAGGAACTATGTGTACCTGAACACAGGCCTTGTCATTAACCTTAACGGCAACAGGTTTGTCTCGAAGAACGGGCTTGTCGACCTGCTTAACGAAAATATGAACAGGGAGGGCCAGTATCCGATAATACACATCAGAGGTGAGGATATTGAGATTGCCATAACACACGGGTATCAGTACGGAGAGGATTACTACAGTTTCGTCAACGGACAGAATACCACCCAGGGAGGAACCCACCTGGCAGTATTTAAGGAGGCTATTGTTAAGACTGTCAGGGACTTTTACAAGAAGGATTATGATCCGTCAGATATCAGGTCGTCAATAATCGCCGCACTCAGCATTAAAGTTGAAGAACCGGTATTCGAATCGCAGACCAAAACAAAGCTGGGGTCGAAGGACATGGCTCCCGGAGGGCCGACTGTACGTAATTTTATTACAGATTTTATACGTAAGCATCTGGATGACTACCTACACAAGAATCCGGAAACAGCAAGGATACTGCTGAAGAAGATTCAGGAGTCGGAGAAGGAGCGTAAGGCAATTTCCTCTATTCAGAAACTGGCCAGGGACAGGGCGAAGAAGGTCAGCCTGCACAATAAAAAGCTGCGCGACTGTCGCATACATTACAACAGCAGTGACGGGCGAAAGCTCGAATCGACGATTTTCATTACCGAGGGTGATTCGGCAAGCGGGTCCATTACCAAATCGAGGAATGTTGAAACGCAGGCTGTTTTCAGTCTCAGGGGTAAACCGCTGAATTCATACGGGCTGACCAAGAAGATTGTTTATGAGAACGAAGAGTTCAATCTGCTACAGGCGGCTCTCAATATTGAGGATGGAATTGAAAATCTGAGGTATAACAACGTTGTTCTGGCCACCGACGCCGATATAGACGGAATGCATATCAGGCTGCTGCTGCTGACATTTTTTCTTCAGTTCTTTCCCGATCTGGTTAAGAAGGGTCATGTTTACATTCTGCAGACACCGCTTTTCAGGGTTCGGAACAAGAAGGAGACAATATATTGCTACTCGGGTGATGAAAAAGATGCCGCGGTGAGAAAACTGGGTCCCAATCCTGAGATTACACGATTCAAGGGACTTGGCGAGATATCGCCCGATGAGTTCATTCATTTTATTGGCAAGGATATGCGCCTTGATCCGGTGAGGGTCAGGAAGAACGATTCAATAGATCAGTTTCTCGAGTTTTATATGGGTAAGAACACCCCGGAGCGTCAGGATTTCATCATAGGAAATCTGAGGATTGACGAGGAGTTTGCATCTGACAGGGATATTTTACCGGTAATTGCCGCGGGGGTGGAATAGGGTATGGAAGAGACGGACTATGGCATTCCCGGCCCGGGAAGGGGTGATGATCAGAATTCGGGGCAGGAAGTTCCCGGGCAGACCGCCCGGCAGATTGAGTCGGTATCGGGCATGTATCAGGACTGGTTTCTTGATTATGCATCATATGTTATACTTGAGAGGGCAGTACCAGATATCCGTGACGGGCTGAAACCAGTACAGCGCCGCATACTTCACTCGATGAAGAGGATGGATGACGGCCGCTACAATAAGGTAGCCAACATAATAGGGCACACAATGCAGTTTCATCCGCATGGTGACGCATCGATTGGCGATGCCCTGGTTCAGCTTGGTCAGAAGGAACTGCTGGTTGACACCCAGGGCAACTGGGGCAATATACTTACCGGCGACAGTGCAGCAGCTCCGAGGTATATAGAGGCGAGGCTTTCAAAGTTTGCCCTTGATGTACTTTTTAACCCCAAGACCACTGAATGGAAGGCCTCTTACGATGGCCGTAACAGGGAGCCGGTTACGCTACCGGCAAAGTTTCCGTTGCTGCTTGCCATGGGTGTTGAAGGTATTGCAGTAGGTCTGGCATCAAAGATTTTGCCGCATAACTTTACCGAGCTGATTGATGCCTCAATCAACTACCTGCAGGGCAGGGGGTTTGTTCTCTATCCCGATTTCCCTACCGGAGGATTGATAGATGTTGCCAGATACAACGACGGGTTACGTGGCGGGGTCATCAAATCGAGAGCAAGGATTGAAAAGGCCGACAAGAAGGGGCTGATAATTACCGAGCTGCCCTATGGCAAAACAACCGGTTCGCTGATAGATTCCATAATTAAAGCCAGTGAAAAGGGTAAGATCAAGATCAGGAAGATTGATGACAACACGTCAGGTAAGGTTGAGATAATTGTGAGCCTTGTTCCCGGAACATCACCCGACAAAACGATAGATGCACTTTATGCATTTACTGATTGCGAAATCTCAATTTCACCCAACTCGTGCGTTATTGCAGGCAACAGTCCGGTTTTTATGGGTGTGTCCGATATCCTTCGTTTTTCAGCCGATCAGACAGTTTCACTGTTGAAGCAGGAGCTTGAGATAAGGCTTGGTGAACTGGAGGCGGAGTGGCATTTTTCTTCACTGGAGAGGATTTTTATCGAGAAACGGATTTACCGCGACATTGAGGAGTGCGAAACATGGGAGGCTGTAATTGAAGCCATTGACAAGGGGCTTGAACCATACAGGAAGAGACTGAAGCGGGATGTGACAAGGGACGATATCATAAGGCTTACAGAGATAAAGATTAAGCGCATTTCAAAATTTGATGCATTCAAGGCTGATGAGCACATAAGAGGTGTTGAGACGGAGATTGAGGAGGTGAAAAACCATCTGAAAAATATTGTTCCTTTTGCAATAAACTACTTCAGGCAGATAAAGAAAAAGTACGGTACAGGCAGGGACCGCAGAACGGAAATAAGAAGTTTCGACACCATTCAGGCAACAAAGGTGGTAGCCAACAACGCCAGGCTATATGTGAACCGTAAGGAGGGATTCATAGGCACCGGGCTCAGGAAAGATGAGTTTGTATGCGAATGTTCGGATATTGATGACATAATTGTTTTCAGGAAGGATGGGACCTATCTGATAACGAAAGTAGCCGATAAGGTATTTGTGGGCAAGGATATAGAGTACCTGCAGGTTTTCCTGAAAAATGATGAACGTACAGTATACAATGTGATATATCAGGACGGTAAGGAGGGTCCGCTGCTGGCCAAGAGGTGTGCAGTAACCGGCCTTACACGCGACAAGGAGTATAATCTCACCCGGGAAACCCCCGGTTCCCGCATAATGTGGTTCAGTGCAAACCCTAACGGCGAGGCTGAGGTTGTAAAGGTTCATCTGAAACCGAGGCCACGCCTTAAGAAGCCGGTGTTTGATTTTGATTTTGGAACACTGTCCATAAAGGGCCGCTCGTCGGTTGGGAATCTTGTTACACGAAACCCGGCAATGCGTATAACCCTGAAAGAGAAGGGTTTATCGACGCTTGGCGGCCGGAAAATTTGGTTCGATGATTCCGTCAACAGGCTGAACGATGAGGGGCGGGGAAAGTTCCTTGGTGAATTTGCGCCGGCAGACAGGATTCTGGTGGTTACAAAAAACGGGTGTTTCAGAACCACCGGATTTGATCTTTCGCATCATTTTGAAGACAATGTGCTTCTTATTGAGAAGTTCAACCCGGCAAGTGTTTTCAGTGCAATTTACTGGGACGCAGGGCAGGGATTCTACTATGTGAAGAGGTTTTCATTCGAGGAGACCGAGAAGCTTCAGTACTTCATTCAGGAGGGCCCTGAATCGAAGCTGGTGAGTTTAACAGAGGTGGAGTATCCCAGGTTTGAGATAAGTTTCGGAGGGAAGCACAAGGAGAGGCAGAGTGAAATTATTGAGGTGGCCGGGTTCATTGCCATCAAGGGATACAAGGCCAAGGGTAAGCGGCTGACGAACTATACCGTTGACAATATCATGGAGCTTGAGCCTGTTGTGAAGAAGGAGGCCTCGGTGGTGCCCCAGCCGGTTGAAGGGCCGGCTGAAGAGCCGGGCTTAGTGCATGATGTTACAGAACCTGAAGCAAAGCCTTCCCGGGGAGATGACCCGGCCCAGATGAAACTGGAACTTTAGCATGAAGATATACCTGACAGGGTTTATGGGCAGTGGCAAGAGCACCCTGGGGAGGAGACTGGCCAGGCTTGCAAGGCTTCCCTTTATTGATCTTGACAGGGAGATTGAAAGACGGGAGGGAGTTGCCATAAGTGCAATTTTCAGTGAGAAGGGCGAGGGTTATTTCAGGATGAGAGAATCGGCAGTGCTGAGAGAGATTGGGTCGGGCGATGATGTTGTGGTTGCCACCGGAGGAGGGACACCATGTTTCGGCGACAATATGGATTACATGAATCTTACTGGAATTACCGTTTACCTCAGGCTTGGCCCTGCTGCACTGGCATCACGTCTTGAACAATCACAGGGTTCGAGGCCTTTACTGGCAGGTTTGAAAGGGGAATCACTTCGTCGATATATAGAAGAGAGGCTCGCTGACCGTGAACCATACTACTTGCGTGCACGGCTGGTAATTGACACTCTGCATGCTGATCATCATCTGCTGCTTGAAAGGATACGTGGTTCAGGCTGCTAACTCTTCTTCTTTCCTGTATTCTGACATGTTGTCTATCTGCAGGTACCGTGTGAGGTATTTTACACCGACATAAAACGGGAGTGTATCGAGGAGGGCTGAAACCATCTTGAATACATAGTTCGAACCGATCAGAATCAATAGCGCATGCATAACGGTTTCGCCGGGTTCAATGTATATAGCGCTTTTATTGAAAAACCAGGTTATTGAGACAACTGCAAGTGAGTCGATGAACTGACTTGTAAGAGTCGATCCGTTATTTCTCAGCCACAGGGCTTTCCCTTTAGTCATTTTCTTGAAAAAATGGAAAAGATGAACATCGACGAACTGTGCTGTGAGGTATGCCACCATTGAAGCAGCAGTAGCCCCGAAAGTCCATTGCCGTATCTGGAAGAATGTACGTTGGGGGTCATCGAGCAGCGGAAGGCCATCGGGGCCGGTTGCCGGATGAGGGGGGAGGGAACCGCCAACCCACATGATAAAAATAACCCACAAATTCAGTATAAGCCCTGTCCATACAACCAGGTTGGCCCTTTTCCTGCCGTACAGTTCGCTGATAAAGTCGGTACAGAGGAACGTTACCGGGTAAGGAAGCACACCGACAAAAACTATGAAAGGAATTTTTGTGCCGAAGAGAGAGAACGAAAGGTCAATTTGCCTGGAAATGCCCAGAATATTGAGTATGGCAAGGGTTCCCAAAAAGAAACCGGAAAGCAGAATGAAAACAACTTCCCGGCGCTTGATAATGGTTCTGTCAGATATGTTGCCGTCGTCAAACATTGACTAAAAGTAGGAATAATATCTTAATTACCAAATTTAGTATCAAGGTTAATACTAATGTTTAATATTTTTCTACTTTTATGGATATTTTTGCCAGCAACACGGAATGAAGAACAGACTATTGCATTTACTGGGGGTTGAAGCCGGCGAAGAAACGATGGTTTCCCTCCTTTTGTCACAATCGGTTTTCCTGGGTTTGTTCTATGGTGCGTTCGACATTAGCGCGCACTCATTGTTTCTGGCTCTCTACGACGAAACCATGATGGCCAGGGCCTATGTGGTTTCAGGCATGGCCGGAATAATACTTACTTCGCTTTACTCATTCATTCATTCAGACAAGGATGAAGTTCCGGTACTTCGCCGTTTTAAATCTTTTTGTTGTTACTGTCATTACACTGATCCTCTGGCTGCTTATGCTCGGGGAAGTTTCGAAACCTGTTGTATTTACGATTTTTGTGATGATGGGCCCTCTGAACATTCTGGCCATGCTGGGTTTCTGGGGAACGTCAGGCCGGCTATTTACACTTAGGCAGGGGAAGAGGCTTTTCGGTCTGATCGATGCCGGGCTGATTATAGGAATAATAATAAGCAGTTACGCCATTCCGGTCCTCCTCTCCTTCGGGCTCAGTACTCATAACATAATACTGCTCAGTGCTGTAGCGGTACTTGTCGGCACATTTCTGCAGCATATTATTGGCAGAACTCATTCCATGGGTGATACAGCAGCATTGAGAAAGGGGTCGGTTTCCGCGGCGATAACCATGTTCCGGAAGGATTCCTACATTTTTAATATGGGGGTCTTTGTTGCCGTTTCAGTTATGACAGCATTCTTTGTACAGTATTCATTCATGGCGGTTACCCGCGAGCAATATCCTCTTGAGGCTGATATGGCGAGTTTCCTTGGTAAGTTTATAGGCAGCATGATGATATTTACCCTTTTTCTGAAGACCTTTCTATTTTCATATCTTATCAGGAATTACGGATTGAAAGTCATACTCCTGCTGCCTCCGTTTCTGCTTATGATATTCACTGCCGCCGCCGCCGGTCTTGGTTCCTCATTTGGGTATACACCCGCCGCTGGTGGTTTTATGTTATTCTTTCTTATTCTGGCGCTGTCAAGGCTCTTTTCAAAGGCACTCAGGGACGCAGTAGAGACACCGTCATTCAAGGTTATTTATCAGACTATAAATGAGAAAGTCAGGCATGATGTTCAGTCAATCGTTGACGGTACGGTTAATGAGATTGCGGCACTGGCATCGGGACTGCTGCTCTCCGGACTGGGAATAATCGTGGTAGGAAGGCTGATAAGCTTCTCATGGGTGCTTCTTGCCATTACCGTAATCTGGGTATTGTCGGGTCTCAAGCTCTACAGGGAATACCGTGGGGCAATAATCAGAACGCTCGATGATACCAGGCATACTGCCGGCACAAACGGTCAGGAGATTTTAACCGACAGGGCTGTTGGCACCTTTCAGGCAAGAATGATTCTCAGGGCTGCATACCCTGCGCTAATTGATCAGGACTTTTCCATACTTGAAAACAATGGGAAAGGGTTGCTTGCAGATGAACTGATAATTCTGGCTGGCGAGGCCTCAGATCTGTATCTGGTTCCTGCACTTAAGTTTATATCGGCCGGAAAAGGATTCTCCAGTGAAACCAGGAAAAAGGCCGGTGATACGGCAGCAAAAATATCTGCGGGAGAGCATTTCAGAAAAGACACCTTCCTTGATACATCTCCGGGGAGGGAAACCGTCGAACTGCTCTCAGGTACAAGAACACCATCCCCAGCAAGCCTGCTAAGCACACTCAGAGATGGTTCACCGGCATCAAAGAGGGCAGCCATAGTGATGATCAGTAAGCATGGTATTACTGATATGACTCCGGAAGTATGTGAACTTGTTGCCAGACCCGAAACGGCCATTGATGCAATCTCGGTACTTGAAAGGGCAGGCTCCGGAACTTCCGGAGAGATTATCCGTGTATTCCTGAGAAGTTCGGGGCATACCATAATGATGAAGAACCTTCTTGGCGTTCTGGGTAAAAGTTACTTTAACGAGGCTTCAGGCTTTATTTATCAGATGCTTCGCACAAATTCTAGGGTTATCAGGGGGAAGGCAGCTGAAATACTTGTTCGGAATAACTACAGGGTTCCGGCAGAGGAGATTGACAAGATGCTTCAGTTTATTTCAGAGGTGATAGGGATACTGACCTGGCATATTCAGGCCGCAGTAACACTCAAAAGGTCGGATAACAGCGAATTGGAAGAGGCTTTGGCCAGGGAGAAGAACTGGTGGTCCGACTTCCTTTTCAGTCTGCTCTCAATCACTTACGACAGCCAGCATATCGCACGAATCAGGGAGAACCTTGATACCGGGACTGTTGAGAGCGTCAATTTTGCCCTGGAAATGATAGACCTTGTTGTGGATGAGTCAATTAAACCAAAACTGATCTGCAGTGTTGACATCTCTGACAACGAAGACAAACTCAAATCGCTTCATCATTTTTATCCGGGCTTTGTTCCGCAATACCATAACCTTCTGATAGAGGTCATAAACCGCGATTATAATCTCATTTCACTCTGGACGAAAGCTGTTGCGGTAAGATCGCTCGCAAAACAAGAACACTCTTCAGTTACCGGCCTTACATTATCCTCCCTGCTTTTCAGTCCGAACCGGCTGCTTGCCGAAGAGGCAGCGGGGATTATCAGAATGAAGGAACCTGATCGTCTTGATGAGATAATGAACAGGCTGCCTTCGGAAAACAGGGCAATGGTAACACTTGTGGGGGAAGGCGGTTACAAACCGTACGATTTCCTTTTTGAGAAAGTAAAGACTTTGGGGTCACTGCTTGAGTCCATACATGAAGATGACCTGCTTCCTCTGGCTGAGCAGATGGTTCCGGATGTAAACGGACCGGAGGGTGAGGCTAAAGATGGAATATTAATCAAAGGAGACAATACTTCCGGGGTTTCCGGATACTTCTTACCGGAAGCGGCCTTGACTGGGTTCATATCACTCAACCCGGAATATAACACCTTCACGGGATCGATTTTCAGAGGCTGAAACCATAAACACAACCATGAGACTTAACTAATGAGACTGAGAACCCCCACAATATTCAACCAGCTGATATTAAACATCGCCCTTCCGACCATTGTTGCCCTGCTTGTGTTTTCAGTTATCAATTTCCAGCGTACCAGGGCGACTCTGAAGACAAGAAGCGAGGAGAGAAACAGGCTTATTTCAGAGCATGTAGCCAATGTAATAGGATTTCAGGATATAGCATTTGACCTTATTGATCAGGAGCTTACACGAAGGATGGAGGAATACACCAGCCTGCTGGTAAACAAGTATCTTACAAATACTGACGGGATAGAGTCGGTTGACCTGTTTCCCATCGCAGAGGAGGTAGGGCTGGACCTGAGAGATGAGGATATTTATATTGTTTCAAGGGATGGAGTGGTTGTTAACACAACCTTTGCCGAGGATCTGGGATTGAACCTCTTTAACTTCGGGGCAAAACACCGCGACCATCTGCTTCATGTATTCGACACGGGGGTATTTGTTCCTGAACTTTTTACAGTAGAGGCCAAGACCCTGCGACCCCGGAAATACAGTTATCAGACCACCCTCGACAGGAAATACATTGTTGAACTCGGAGTTTATTCGTCAAAGGCAGATGACATTATCTCGGTTATAGAAGATGTAAAGTCGAAGCTTATTGACAGGGAGGAGGGAATAGTTGACGTTGAACTGTTTGTAATGGCCGACCGGCCTTTCACCATGAACGTAAACGCCATGCCGGTACCCGACCATGACTCGTTGCTGTTAAGAACATTTACTGCCCGCGACACTATTGAATTGTATCAGAAGGCGGGAAGATCGTGGCTCCACTACCAGTATATTTACATGCCAAGGTTGAACACCAACCTTTATGACTCGTCGGTAATCAGGATCATATCTGACCGTACCAGGGAGAAACGGCTCCTGAAAACTGAATTAACAAGGTTTTCACTTATTCTGCTGATAACCATGGTAGTTGTTTCGATTCTGATTTACCGCAAAACGAGAGTAATTACCGATCCGATCAAAAAACTTGTGGAGAGTGTTGACAGAATCACCAACGGACATCTTAATGAACGGGCTGAGGTAACGGGCAATAATGAGATAACCAGGCTGTCGGTAAGATTCAATACGATGATAGAGCAGCTCGAGAGCTATTACAATGAGCTTGAGGAGATGGTGAAAGAACGTACTGTTAAGATTGAAAAGCAGAAAGAAGAGATTGCCAGTCAGCGTGATGAACTCGCAACAATCAACACCGATCTCCATGCTGCGAATACAGAAATTGAGGAGCAGAAGAAGCATATCATGGATTCAATCTATTATGCACGCCGTATTCAGACTGCCATCCTCCCGTCGGGTGTTTTTATCAACAGACTTTTCCCTGAATCATTCATATTATATCTCCCAAAAGATATTGTCAGCGGCGATTTTTACTGGATACATGAATCTGACGGTCACAGGATGATCGCAGCAGTTGACTGCACCGGCCATGGTGTGCCGGGTGCATTTATGTCGATTGTCGGGTACAACCAGTTAAACCACTCGGTGAATGTTGCTGGTGCCCTGAAGGCAGGTGACGTTCTTGATGAGCTTAACAAGGGGGTGATACACACTCTCAGTGACGGATCGGAATCGGCGTCAATAAGGGATGGCATGGACATTGCCCTTTGTGTTTTTCCGCCAGAGAGCGGGAAATTTTACTTTGCAGGAGCTAACAATCCCGTGATAATTGTTCGCAATAACGAATTGATAAAGGTAAAGGGTGACAGGTTGCCCATAGGGGCGTTCGAAGGCAGCCTGCCGCAGAAGTTTACCAATAATGAAATTGAAACATCGCCCGGAGACATTCTTTACATTTTTTCTGACGGCTATGCCGATCAGTTTGGAGGCGGGGATGGGAAGAAGTTCCTGATAAGCAGATTCCAGGAGTTGCTTCTTGAGATACACAAATTACCCATGGCAAGGCAACGTGATGAACTCTATGCCCGTCTGAGTGATTGGATGGGTAATAACAGCCAGGTTGATGATATCCTGGTAATTGGAATCAGAATATGAGTCAGAGAAACAGAATATGACATCAGAAAAGAAATCAGCGGTACTAAATCCGTTTCCGGGATTACGTCCCTTCTCTCCTGAAGAGAGTGACCTGTTTTTCGGCAGGGAGGGACAGAGCAGTGATGTGATAAGGAGGCTCCTTGAGAATAAATTCGTTACAGTTATCGGGGCCTCAGGCAGCGGAAAATCATCACTGATATTCTGCGGTGTGGTGCCATCTCTGGAAAAGAAGCAGGAAGGCACGATTTGGAAAGTTGTAACCTTCAGGCCTGGCACCGATCCTTTTGGAAATATGGCTCAGGCTGTCGCCGACATTATTGAAAACAAGGGAGGAGCAGGGCCCGGTTTAAGTGAAATTGACGGAGTATTAAGGAACGATGGTGAAGGACTTGATAAGATCATTGGCATTTCAAATGATAAAGGTAAAAGCAGGCTGCTTGTCATAGTTGACCAGTTTGAAGAATTGTTCAGATACGGGAAGCTGGCCGGTGCCGGCCGGAAAAGTGGTGACACCTCCCGTTTTCTTGATCTGATTGTGGAGAATACCACCAGAAAGGATAATAACATCTACTTCATTCTTACGATGAGATCGGATTTTATCGGAGAGTGTGCACATTATCAGGGACTTACGCAACTTATTAACCACAGCAATTATCTTATCCCCCATATGACCCGCGATGATTACAGGGAGGTAATCACCGGTCCGGTGAAGTTTATGGGGGCCACGATTGAAGAGAATCTGGTTGAGACGCTGCTTGATGAGGTTGGTGAACGTACCGATCAGTTGCCTGTACTTCAGCACGTATTGATGAGAATGTGGTCATACTGGAGCCAGGTTTCACAAACAGGTCGTCCAATAGCACTTAATGACTACGATTCGGTAGGCAGAATGTCAGACGCAATGTCGAGGCATGCCGATGAGGCGTATGATGAACTCGACCAGGCCGGCAAGGCTATTTGCGAGGTAATGTTCAGGACAGTTACCGAGAAGGGAAGCGACAACAAGGGAGTAAGAAGGCCTACCGATTTAAGGACCATTTGTTCGATTGCCAGATGCAGTGAGGCAGAGTTGTTTGCTGTAGCCGAGAAGTTCAGGATTCCCTCAAGGTCATTTATTACACCCAGAATTGATTTATCGCTGACATCAGGTTCGGTAATAGATATTTCTCATGAGAGCCTTATGAGGCTTTGGGACAGGTTGCGGCAATGGGTTGACGAAGAAGCAGCCTCGGTTCAGATGTACCTGAGGCTTTCTGAAGCATCGGCATTGTATCAGAAAGGGAAGGCTGGTTTATGGAGGCCCCCCGACCTTCAGCTAGCCGTGAACTGGAGGGAGAAGAACCAGCCTACAGTTAAATGGGCCGAGAGGTACAATCCGGCTTTCGAAAGGGCGATGGTTTACCTTGCAACAAGCGAGCAGGAGTTTCTGGCCGATGAGGAGAGCAAGATAAGAATGCAGAAGAGGCAGCTGCGGCGAAGCAGAATTACTGCCGTAATTCTTGGAACAGCATCTATTATATCCATTGGATTCATGCTATATGCCTTTATGCAGAAGGTTGCAGCCGACAAGGAAACAATCAGGGCCAATGATCAGACCAGGCTGGCAATTGAAAAGGAGGCTGAAGCCCAGGCTAACCTTGTGATGGCAAATGAGGAGAAACAACGTGCCGATGCTGAAGCCAGAATTGCCCGTGAGAAGGAGGAGGAGGCAATGAGGGAGCGCGATAATGCAGAAAGGCAGCGTGGCCGGGCTGAGAGCAATGCCGAACTTGCGAGGCAGGAACAGCTCAGGGCAATGGAAAACGAGGAAGAGGCAATTGCCCAGAGGAGGCTGGCTGAAATGAATGAGAAGGAGGCCCTTGCGGAAAGGGAGAAGGCCTTCAGCCTCAGGATGCTTGCTGTCGGGAAACAGATGTCGGTTAAGTCGCTGCGGCTTGAGGGTCAGCAGGACCTTCAGACTCTGCTTGCATATCAGGCCTACCTTTTCAACAGGAAATACAAGGGTACACCAAATGACGCTGACATCTATTCAGGGCTCTACAATGTTGCCAAAAGCTACGGAGGTGAAAACTACCGGGTATTCAGGGGGCATGAAGGTGAGATACGAAGCATCGCTTTTGTTCCCGGCAGGAATGAGTTTTATACCTCAGGACAGGATGGAAAGATTCTAAGATGGATTCTTGACGGCAAGACCGAAAACTTCGAGGTAATATACTCAGCCTCAACTTCGGTTGAGGTTCTGGCTGTCAGTCCCGATGCCTCGTGGCTTGCCTTCGGCGACGATAATGCAAATATCAGAATGATTCCCCTTGGTTCCGGCAAACTGGGATTCGACCTCAAAGGCCATTCCGATAAAATTAAATCGCTGGTGTTTTCCTACGATGGGAACTATCTGTACTCAGGAGCTCTTGACGGTAAGGTTCTTAAATGGGACCTTGCCGCTAAAACAAGCAGGGATATTAATGGCACATCGGTACGAATCACATCGATCGATATTTCAAGCAGCAACAACTTCCTTGCCGGATTGAGTGACGATGGCAGTGTACTTGTCTGGAATCCCGATGGGAAGGGGAATGTGTTCACGATAAGCACAAGTGAGAGGGTTATCAACACCATCAGGTTTGAGCCTGCAACAAATATCCTTGCGCTTGGCGACCGGACCGGCTTTATCGAATTGTGGGATGTTGAAAAGCGCGAAAAGGTTGCTGAAATCAAGGGGCACAATGCAAGGGTATCGGCTATTAGCTTTAATGCTGTTTATAACCAGATTGCAACTTCGAGCTGGGACAAGACAATCAAGATATGGAACAGGGATGATTTTACAGAACCACCCATATCATTCAGCGACAATGAGGAGTATGTAATGACTATTCAGTTCAGTCTGAATGGTGATGCTCTCGTATCGACCACACAGGCAGGAGCATCTGACAGGTATGGATCGCTCATCTCACGACCTGCCCATGCCGATATTCTTGCCAGAAATATCTGCTTTCTTGTGACCAGGAACCTGACAGAGGACGAGTGGGCAGTATATGTTGGCCGCGACATTGCCTGGGAGAAGACATGTGATGAGAAAGATTTCAATATTGGGATACAACGAAAATAATTATGTGACAGAGACTATGTTGGATAGACTGATACAGTGGCCGGCAAGGGCGGGCATTCTATTTATGGTGTTTCTCCTTCTCACAGAAACGGCAAATTCACAGGAGTGCGCACTGAAGTTGCAGGAGGCACAGGCCCAGTTTGACAGGGGAAGGGTTGAGCTTGTTCCCGACTTGCTTACGCCCTGCCTCAATTCAGGGGGGTTTACCAAGGAAGATGGACTGATGGCTTATAAACTGCTGATTCAGTCTCTTCTTCTTGATGATAAGAATGCTGACGCTGATGCTGTTATGCTCAGGTTTTTGTCGAGGAACCCGGAGTACGAAGTTACCGCAGCCGATTATTCGGGATTTGTTTATCTCAGAACCAAGTATAAGGTTCTTCCCCGGCTCTATCTTTCGGCTCAGACAGGCCTAAACTATACTTACCTCACCGGCCACAGCGAAAAATCGCTCTCCTCCCTGCCTCCCGGGATAAGTTACTCCAGGGAACCATTTAACGTTTATGCCGGTGTCGAAGGTGCGATACCTGTAACCGGTAAGATGGCCCTTGCTGCCGGGATCAGTTATTCGGCCTCTTCTTTCAGGTATACCGAAAACATGATGAATTTCGGAACGGTTTTATACAGGGAAAGCCAGAGCAGACTTGAAATTCCTGTTTCGGTTGTTTACAAATTTGCAGGTTTCAGGGATGTTGATCTTTATGTACGGGGGGGGGCCGGATATGTGTTCAATCTTACTGCCAATGCCGAGGCTTCATTCACCACATCAGATATCAATAACGGTTTTAACCGTACCGGAGAGAACCTTGACAGGAGAGACTCCCGAATTAAGAGTGACATCTTTATACATGCAGGCCTGGGTGGCAGGGTGAAAATACCAAGAGGCTACATTACTGCTGAGTTAAGAACCCTTTCGGGACTGCGGAACCAGGTTGCCGGATTATCCGACCCGGGTAATCTTGAATATTACTATTTCTATACCGACGATAACTTCAGGATAAATATTGCCGGACTTACTGTGGGATATACCTTCATTTTTTATAAACCAACCAAAACGCAGGGACAATGAAAAGAGTATCGGTAATCCTTGCATTAGCGGCATTTTCCATTCTTTCATCATGCGAAAAGGAAACCGGAAACGGAGCCCTTTTAAAGATATTCGGAGATGCTTATGAGGACCGGGCCCATTCGGTTGCCGAATCGGAAGGCGATATTATAATTGCCGGGCTCAGGACGGTAATTACACGGCGCGATGGCAATTTCATTGAGTCATCGGAGAGGAAACTTGGGATAATAAGGGCCACTGCCGGCGGCAGCAGGAAATGGGAGGTTACCCCGGGCAGTGCCAGTAATGACATTGCAAACAAAGTCATTGTGCTGCCTTCGGGCGATATCATGGCCGCAGGTTACACCACAACCGGAAGTGGTACATCGGCAAATACCGATATATATATCGTCAGAACTGATGCAAACGGGACACTTCTGTGGGAGTCAGTGATTGGAGGCGTAGGTAATCAGAGCGCTGCCGATATTGCCATTAAGCCCGGTGGCGGCTTTATGATAGCCGGAGTAACTGACGCCTACAGGGCTGAAAGCGGGTCGTTTACCGAGAATATAGCCGGTATGAAGGACTTCTTTCTTCTTGAGATAAGCGAATCGGGCGACAGTATTGCCTCATACGCCTTCGGCTACGGAGGCAACGACATTTGCGTGGCTATGAAACGGGATCTGGGTGGTGGTTACATAATGTACGGAACAACAGATAACTCATCCGAGCCCGGACTCGAGAAGAATAACCTTCTGCTAATCAGACTAAATGAGGACGCAAGCAACAGAGGTTCGGCTATTATCGGCGATCAGGCTGATGAGTACGCTGCCGACTTTGAGGTCTTGCCCAACGGGTATTTTCTGGCATATACATTAGGGGCCGACAATGAAACAAACCAGATCGGTATCAGGAGGATGTCAACAAATATTCAGGCAGCCCCGGTGTATAAAAAGAGCATCAGTGTAAACGGTCTATCATCGAAAGTAAATGCCATTGCCGCTGCGCCGGGCGGAGACTGGTACCTTGGTGGGAGAGCCGGTACACCCACATCTTCTGACATTCTCATTCTTAAAGTCGACCCCGACGGAGAGCCAATCGGAACACCCTTTATTTCAGGGGGTAATGGTTCCCAGGAGATTTTTGACCTCAGGCTTTCAGTGACCGGTGACCTTATAGCTGTCGGGAAGACAGGATATGAAAACAACACAATGATGTGCCTGCTTAAGCTAAAATACTGAACCATGAAAAATATAGCCTGGCTCCCTGTAATGCTACTGCTGTCAGCTACATTGTCAGTGAATTCTCAGACAGTTTCGGATGTCTATATCTCCGGCAGTCCGGTTGTGGGTACAATGCTTACAGGTCATTATACGCTTTCCGGTGCAACAGCAGACTCAATGTGGTTGCAGTGGTATTCGCTCACTCCCCGTACATTAATCGGCTCAGGAAGCAATAACTACACTGTGCAGGCTGGTGACATCGGAAAGAATCTTCGGTTCAGGGTGACACTGTTTAAAGACGGACTGCTCGCCAGTGCCGACTCAAGCGGAATAACTTCACCTGTAACAGCCAACGCTGCCCCGGTTGTTTCAAGCGTCTCAATTGAGGGCACTTCTGACGTAAATGATGTAATACTTGGGTATTACAGCTATTCCGATGCCGAGGGCAATTCAGAAGGGAATTCAATTTATGTTTGGTATATTTCATCATCACCAACGGGTTCTCCTTCAACGGCAATAACAGGCGAAAGCGGAAGGACTTACCGGATAAGGAGCTCCGATTCAGGCAAATATCTTCTTTTCAGTGTAACTCCGGTGGCCCTTTCAGGAACCTCACCGGGAGCCATGGTAACTTCGGCTGTATTCGGGCCGGTAAACTCTGCCCCTGTCGCATCATCTGTTCAGACTACCGGACCATATTCATATCCCGGAACTATGAACGGCTCATTTAGCTTTTCTGATCCCGACGGCGATCTTCCGGCCACTCATATTCTGAGGTGGTACAGGGTCGGAGACCCCGTACCTGTCGGTTCAGGCACCTCTTATGCCCTTGTACCCGATGATGTTGGCTACCAGTTCTATTACGAGGTGACGCCGGTCTCTGCTACAGGATATCCTGATACCGGAACCCCGGTAGCGAGCAGCAACACACCGGTAATTACCGATGGCACTGGTCAGACCCCTTCTGCCACAGGTGTATGTATTGAGGGTACCAGGTCGGTAGGCTCTGTGCTTACGGGAAAGTACACCTTCACCGACCCCAAGTTCAATGAACAGAACAGCCAGTTTTTCTGGTACATTGGCAGCCCTGAGATTCTTGCAGGTACAAACAAAACCTATACCCTGGCAGCCGATGATATTGACAAGCCGGTGAGGTTTGCAGTCATCCCGCGTAACAACAAGGGGATTACAGGCGTCATGGCATATTCAGGTTACCTTGCTATAATAAACCTTCCGGCAGCATCATTCAGTGTTGCCGACCCCGATGTTGTCCTGTCGGCTACTCCGGCTGGTGGTGTTTTTTATGGCGACGGGGTGGTATCCGGAAAGTTTTCTCCATCACTTGTGGGTGAAGGCGGCCCCTATAATATAAACTATCTTCTGTCAGTAAGTGGATCCGGCCAGACCTGCACGCAACTGGCCACTGAACAGGTTTCGGTAAACCCTGTCGATGCCTTCTTCGAAAGCTTCAGGAACGTTTACTGCAGTAATGGCGGAACCGATACAATTTATGTTTCAAATGTACCGGACGGCGCAACAGCGAAGACCTTTGACATAACCAACCTGAATGGAATAGTTGCCTATCTTTCCGATACTTCACTCATAATTGACCCCTCACGAATGAGGCCCGGCAACAAAGTCGACACACTCTTCTTTTCCTACTCTCTTTCAGGATCGGTTTATCCTATCAACAAACCATTCGTCATCGACTCAGTTGGTCTTGCTCCCGGATTTGCCAATCTCGAAGCTGCATACTGTGAGCAATCATCACGTCGCTTTGTTACGGTTCAGAATATCTATCCGGCAGGAGGCACAGGAACGTGGACAGGAGCCATTGTATCTGATCCGACGGCAACTTCAGCCTTCATCGATCCGTCAATGGGGATGCCCGGAAACACATATCCGGTTACATACAGGTACACATCACCGCTTGGGTGCAGCAGCCCGGTTATATCACGAAATGTTACTGTCAATCCCCTTCCCGACGCGGGATTTCAGCTAAAGGCAACCTATAATGTCGACGGTCCGGCCGATACCCTGAAACCTGTTACTCAAAACGGTAATTTCACCGGACCTGGTGTTTCCGGATATCTTTTTTACCCGGGTCTTGCAGGTCAGGGCACTCACCAGATAACTTACACGGTTACCGACGCAAATGGCTGCCGTGCTGACAGCACACTTAACACAGAAGTTAAGAAGGCCTCGGGAACTATTACCGGTATAAATGCGGGTAACCAGTATTGCTATGACGGGGTACCTGATACACTGCGGTTTGAATCCACGGTACCATGGATTGCAGGCTTTTTCACCGGCAATGGCATTAACGAGGTATCCCCTGGCGTTGCCACCTTTAATCCATCCGCAGCCGGACCGGGCAACCATACTGTCTCCTTCTCCTATGTCGATATAACATTTACGTTTTTTGTGGTGTCGCAGGTACTAAATGTCGACTCGGTGGGACAGGTATCTATTGACAACCTTGCTGCCGGATCGGTATTCTGCAATGGCGATGACCCATTTACCCTTTACACCAACCGGGAGGGCGGTGTTTTCACCGGCCCGGTCACAGGCAATGCATTCGACCCCGCAAAAGGCCCCGGCAACGACCCGGTAGTATACACCTTCACCAATTCACGAACCGGATGTTCAAGCTCGGTAACAATCCCTGTTACTATCCACGCTTCGCCGCAGGCTTCGTTTACCGTCGCTGATGTCTGCATAGAGCATTCGGCCGACACAACCAGGTTTATCAATAACACAACCTCTGCCGATCCTGTTGCAACCTGGCTTTGGGAATTCCGTGATGGCGGCGGATTCATGACAAGTGACCTGCAAACCGCCGGTTACCTTTACAAAACGGGAGGTTTGCACCAGATAAGGCTTACTGCAACAACCACAAATAACTGCTCAAGCTTCTCCGATCAAACTATAGACCTGGGTGTAAAACCTGAAGCCGATTTCTACTGGCTGAATGAGTGCTTCCACGCAGGCGATTCCGTTCATTTATTCGACAGAACCTTAACAGGATCACCTGTAACCACAAGAAGCTGGAATTTCTTCGACGGACAACCAAATATTACTGTTCTGAATCCAAAGTACCCGAAACTCAGCGAAGGATTCCTGCCGGTTGAGTATATTGTCAATACCAATTATTCAGGTTGCAGCGATACAATCCTGAAGGAGATTTTCATACGTCCCACAGTTGAACTTACCGGAGATGACTATTACGAGGATTTTGAGTCGGGAACCGGCGGCTGGATCAAAGATGCCGGTGTTAATAGCAGCTGGACCTTCGGGACGCCCTCACGGCCGGTAATAAATGCTGCAGCTTCGGGGTCAAATGCCTGGTATACAGCGTATGATATTGCTAATCAAATGGTTCAGTCTGCTTCTGTCAGCAGTCCATGCTTCGATTTCACCGATACCGAAAGGCCGATGATCAGCCTGAAACTCTGGAGACGGTTCGACCGTAACCGCGATGGCGCAGCTCTGCAGTATAAAATTGGTGACAATGTTGACTGGGAATACCTTGGGACAATAGGCGACGGAATAGAGTGGTTCAATTCAACCCTGATAAAGGGACGCCCCGGAGGTGACCAGATAGGCTGGACAACCGTAAGCACTCCCGACCCCGGCTGGGTTGAGGTACGCAGACGTCTTGACGAACTAAACGGCATGAGGGATGTAAAGTTCCGTCTGGCATATGGATCGGATGGTACCTCACAGGATAATGAAGGTATTGCATTCGATGATGTAAGGATAGGTACCCGAACCCGTAATGTTCTGCTCGAACACTTCACGAACAACTCATCAACTGCCGTGATAAGCGCAAACACAGCGGTAAATAATCTTGTCAGCGGATTTGGCAGGGATGTGGTAAACATCAATTACCACACCGGTTTTCCTGGACCCGACCTGCTTTACAATGACATACCGGCCGACATGAGCGCAAGGGTACTCTATTACGGCCTGACAAAGGTACCTTATTCGCTTGCTGACGGAGGTTTCAGCAGTGCCTTGTTTGCCGGGGTTTATGATTATGTGGCAGCGGTGATCGATAGCAATGACATTAACAAGCGAAGCCTTATCACCCCTGAGTTCCGGATCGAACTTACACCTGTTATAACCGGCGGTCTCCTGGTTGTCGACACCAGAGTTACGGCAACAACCGACCTCACCGAGGAGAATCTCACCCTCTATATTGCAGTTACAGCAAAGCAGATTACAACCATAATATCAGCCAACGGTGAGACTGTTTTCAGAAATACCCTCAGAAAGATGCTCCCCGATGCCGGGGGTATCAACCTGCCGAAAGCCTGGAGCAGGAACGAGGTTTATGATGCTCCCGATCTGGCATGGAATATAACGAATATTTACGATTCTGATGATATTGAAATAATTGCATTTATTCAGAACAATGTTACCCGGAAGATATATCAGGCCTCGGTATCGGCAATTCAGGATGTCTCAGTGGGAGTGGATGACATATACGGCAGCAGTGCAGGGTTTACTCTGTATCCGAATCCTTCACAGGGAAGGATTGTAATAGATTTCGCGGAACCACTAGTTTCAACTGCAGTAATTGAAGTGATCGATCAGTCCGGATCAGTACTCCTGCAATACAATGCTGAGGCAGGCCGGTCATTTATCGGAATTGATGACCTGGGGCTTAAGCAGGGTCTTTATATAGTCAGAATGAGAGCCGGAAATATAGTAAAGGGTACCCGGAAGCTGGTTGTGACCGGTCGCTGACGACACACTAAGCGTAACAAAAATAGTATTACCTTTGCCCTCCTGTTCAGGCAACCAGATGGATGCCTGCCACAGGAGGGTTGTATTATTAATACATAGCTTAGATGGCAGATAATAAGATACTTCTGATGATCCTTGATGGATGGGGGATAGGTGACGGTTCGAAGGCCGACGTAATAAGCAATGTGCCAACACCCAATATGAGCAGCCTTGCGGCGAACTATCCGGCATCAACACTAAGGGCATCGGGAGAGGATGTCGGACTGCCAGAAGGGCAGATGGGCAACTCAGAAGTAGGACACCTTAATATTGGAGCCGGAAGGGTTGTATACCAGGATCTTGTAAAAATCAACAAGGCATGCCGCTCGGGAGAGATAATGAGGAATGAGGTGCTTACGAAGGCATTCAGGTACGCGGCCACCAACAATAAGCAGGTTCATTTCATGGGTCTTCTCAGCGACGGGGGTGTTCATTCTTCGAATGAGCATCTCTATTCTCTCTGCGAAATGACCAGGGAGTACGGACTGAAGAAGGTTTTTATACATGCCTTCGGCGATGGTCGTGATACTGATCCCAGGAGCGGGATAGGCTTTGTAAAGGAGCTTCTTGACCGCATTTCCAATACGCATGTCCGACTGGCATCATTCGCCGGAAGGTATTATGCAATGGATCGCGACAAGCGATGGGAAAGGGTAAGGGAGGCCTATGATATGATAGTGCATGGTACAGGAAAAAGAACCAGGGATATAGTTACAGCCATCAGTGAGTCATACAGCGGAGGTGTTACCGATGAGTTCATAAAGCCTATTGTTATTACCGACCTTAATAACCAGCCTGCAGGGCTTCTTAGAGAAGGAGATGTTGTTGTATTCATTAACTTCCGCAATGACAGGGTAAAGGAGCTTACCATTGCTCTTACACAGAAGGATATGCCTGAATATGGCATGAAAACAATACCTCTCCATTATTGTACAATGACACCTTACGATGCTACTTTCACGGGGCTGCATGTGATCTTTCCAAAGGAGAATGTCGACAATACCCTGGGTGAAATTCTTGCCAGGGCAGGAAAGAGGCAGCTCAGGATTGCTGAAACGGAGAAGTACGCACACGTTACCTTTTTCTTTTCAGGAGGGAGGGAGGAGGTTTTTGAGAATGAGGATAGAATACTTGTACCCTCCCCCAAGGTGGCGACCTACGACCTTAAGCCGGAAATGAGTGCTTACAAGGTAAAGGACTCGGTTGTTGATGCCATATCGTCAAATATGTATGATTTTATCTGCCTAAATTTCGCTAACGGTGATATGGTGGGTCATACGGGCGTTTACACGGCAATTATGAAGGCAGTAGCTGCGGTTGATGAGTGTGTGGGTGAAGTTGTGAAAACTGCCCGTAAACAGGGTTACGAAATAGTTATTATGGCCGACCATGGCAATGCCGATTTTGCCCTTAACAGTGATGGCTCACCCAATACTGCCCATTCACTGAATCCGGTGCCATTCATAGTGGTGTCTGACAGGGTTGCCGGCGTGAGCGAAGGTATACTTGCCGATGTGGCCCCTACCATTCTTGAGATGATGAACCTGAAGGCACCAGCCGAAATGACGGGCAGGCCGCTTGTAAAACTCAAAACCTGATGGTGAGGATAGGCGACACAATTGTAAGCCTTGATATTATCGGTGAACGGTTCAGATGTGACCTGTCGGTTTGCAGGGGAAATTGCTGCAGGTATGGCGATGCCGGCGCTCCATTAACACCGGGCGAATCTAAGATACTGGTAAGTCTCTTTCCCATACTGAAATCATACCTCAGGCCTGAGGGTATAGATACTATTGAGCAACAGGGTACCAGTACAACTGATTTTCAGGGCGAACTGGTAACACCACTGATCAATGGAGAGGAATGTGCCTACACAATAGTAAAGGATGGTATCTATATGTGTGGAATCGAAAAAGCCTGGCACGATGGCGCAATCGGGTTTCTGAAACCACTTTCATGTCATCTCTTCCCGGTGAGGATCAAACAGTTTGACGATTTTACCGCCGTTAATTATGAGAAGTGGTCAATATGCCAGGGAGGGAGGGAATCGGGCAGGCTCAATGATCTGAGAGTTTACAGGTTCCTGAAGCAACCTCTCATAAGGGCTTTCGGCGGGGATTGGTACAATGAGCTTGAAACAGTTCGCAGGGAGCTTCCTGCTTCAGGTATCAGTGACATCTGACAACCCGGGGTTTTCATATTCCACGTTCCGGTTTTTTTTGGTTTTTAGTGCATGCTTTTATATCTTTAGCAGGATTGAACCACTAACATCATTTAATAATGGAAAAGTTTAAAAAGTATATTGATGATAACCGCGAGAGGTTTCTGTCGGAGTTATTTGATTTCATACGGATTCCTTCAGTAAGCGCCAAGGCTGAAAACAAGGAAGATATGGTCAGATGTGCCGAGTTTGTGAAGAAATCGCTGCTCGATGCCGGTGCTGACAGGGCAGAGGTTTATAAAACCGACGGACATCCTATTGTATTTGGTGAGAAGAAGGTTAAGGAGGGTTTGCCAACTGTACTTATCTACGGGCATTATGATGTTCAGCCTGCCGAGCCTCTGGAGCTTTGGAAATCACCGCCTTTTGAGCCTGAGATCAGGGATGGGAAGATATATGCAAGAGGTGCCGATGATGACAAGGGTCAGCTCTTCATGCATGTTAAGGCTTTTGAGATGATGAACAGCATGTCGGAATTACCCTGCAATATAAAATTCATGATTGAGGGAGAAGAAGAAGTCGGTTCATCGAACCTTGAGGGTTTCTGCTCAAGGAACAAGGAGATGCTGTCAGCCGATGTGATACTTATATCTGATACCACCATGATAGCCCAGGATACTCCCAGTGTGACATCGGGTCTGAGGGGGCTTTCATACATGCAGGTTGAGGTTACAGGGCCGAACAGGGACCTGCATTCAGGGCTATACGGAGGTGCGGTGGTCAACCCGTGCAATATTCTCTGCGATATGATATCATCACTTAAGGATGAAAACGGCCGGATCACCATTCCGGGGTTCTACGACGATGTGATTGAGATCAGCACTGAAGAACGGGCAAAGATGGCCGGAAGGCCGTATAATCACGAAGAATTCATGAAATCGGTCGATGTTGATGCCCTTGGCGGAGAGGCCGGGTTCTCAACACATGAAAGGATAGGTATCAGACCATCGCTCGATGTCAATGGCATATGGGGCGGATATACCGGTGAAGGAGCGAAGACCATACTGCCCTCGAAGGCCTATGCAAAGATATCAATGAGGCTGGTTCCGAATCAGAATGCTGAGAAGATTGCTGATCTCTTTATCAGGCACTTTACCTCTGCTGCACCTGCCGGAGTAAGGGTTAAGGCTGAGTATCTGCACGGTGGTCAGGCTTATGTAAGTCCTTTGACTACTGCTGAGTACGAAGCTGCATCGAGGGCCCTTGAAACTACCTTTGGCAAGAAGCCGATCCCGGTGCGGAGCGGGGGGAGTATACCTATCGTAGCCGTATTTGAGAAGGTGCTGGGTATCAAGTCGATATTGCTGGGTTTCGGCCTTGATTCCGATGCCATTCACTCACCTAATGAGAGCTACCCGCTTTTCAACTTTTTCAGGGGAATTGAGACAATACCGCTCTACTACATGCACTATGCAGAATTGAAGAGGGGTTAGCTATCAATAGCTTTGCAGCCCGGTTATTGCTCTGACTTAAGGGAAACCAGTTCAAGGCGGGTTGCCGACACTTTAGTGACACGTATTAAGCTGTTGCCGATCCTGATTACATCGTTGGGCTTCGGAATACTTCCGTAATGATAGAATACAAGACCGGCCAGGGTTTCGTAGTCATCGCGTTCGGGGAGGTTCAGGTTATATGTTTCGTTCAGGTAGTCAATATTGAGCCTTCCTGAAAAGAGGTATTCCCCGGGACCGGTCTGTTTTTCGGTAAAGTCGTATGAGTCGTGTTCGTCTTCTATGTCACCCACAATCTCCTCGAGCACGTCCTCGATGGTTACCATACCCGAGGTTCCCCCGAATTCATCGACAACCAGGGCGACATTCCTCTTGCCTTCGACGAATATCTTCAGAAGCTTGTTTGCGGCCATAGTTTCAGGTACGATAGCCAGTTTCCTGAGGCACGACCTGATGTCGGACGGATTCTTGTAGAGGTCCTTAAGCTCGAAATATCCTATTATATTGTCAATGGTGTTTTCGAATATGGGAATTTTTGAGTAGCCGGTATCAATAAATTTTTGTCTAAGTTCCGGGACAGGCGAGTTGATGTCGGCTGCCACAATTTCGGTTCGTGGTACCATGCATTCCCTGAGTTTTACATTTGGGAACTCAAGGGCTTTCCGGAATATCTGAATGTCGCGGCTTTCGGAAGTCTCTTCATCACTGGTTTCCTTTTCCCCCATGCTGGCAAAATGATGCAGTTCTTCACGGCTAAAAACCACATTCTCATTTTCATGTTTTTGTTTTCCCTTTCCGGTTGTGAGCATGATGAAAAGTCTGGAAATCCATAGAGTAATTCTGGCCACCGGGTAAAAGATGTAGTAAAAGAAGAGTGCAGGAACGCTGAGGTTCTTCAGGAGTTTATTTGGTGCCAGTATGAAAATATTCTTTGGAAGGAATTCAGCAATGAAGAGTACCAGTGTTGTGGAAAGAAGGGCAATAATTACAAGTATTGCTGCATCTGACCGTATCAGAGGTTCCAGTAACGGTGACATCAGGCGGAAAAATACCAGCCCGATGATGACGAGAGAAACATTGTTACCCACCAGCATTGTCGATATAAACTGCCCCGGGTTTTTAACGAACATCGAGGTAACGAGGCCGGTGAACGATCCGTGTTTTTTGTCGAGTTCTATTCTAAGCCTGTTCGCGGAGATGAAAGCAATCTCCATTCCGGAAAAAAATGCCGAGAAGAGTACTGCTGTAATAATTAATATTAAGTCCCCCATAATCCTGCAACTCAATGACCCTGTAAAACCACCACGACAAAACGACCCATTTACAAATCTATGATTTCTTCCTCTGGTTCCATCTGAAGAGATACATTGCAGCTGATACCACTGCAATTATTGAAAACACAACTGAATCGCGGGTCTCACCCCTGGTTACAGAGATATAGACTGCAACTGCGGCCATTATGAATACCACGATCCATGCGAATTCAATTATTATCCTGAATTTACTGTTCATCGTTAAGATAGATTATTGCATTGCCATTCCTTATTTCCCACCGGGAGAAGCGGGTATCCGATTCAAAGCCAGTTCCTGAGATAATCCTCTCCTCACCGGTGATTCGCACGAACCTCTCTGTGTAAACCATTTCTTTTTCCTCTTCCCAGTAGAGAAGCTCGGTTTCAAGCAATTCGTTGTTTTCGTTGCGGGCTTTTACATCATATCTTAATTCCCACATCTTGTTGTTTTCGTGATATCGTGCATATCGTGCACTCAGTGAGGCTACCTGTGTGGTTTTCCCGTCATAGAAGACAACCTCTATACCGTAAGGAAATTCATTGTAGGGATCAGCTTTTCTGTTGTACCTGTTCATAAGAGGTGACTTCATTACAAGCTGGATTCGTCCGGAGTCGGAATGAATGGTTTCAAAGTTTCTGACAGTCAGTGCCGGGAGGTCATATGCATCGAAACCGGTGACTGTGTCAATCGAATTGTCACATGATAAAATGAATGCAGTCCCGGCCAGCAGGACTGCAATACTCTTTACGATCTGTCTTATTTTACCTGTGCATTTCACTCTTATTTCCTGAACCGGACAGTTGTTCTCTCGTTTATCCAGCCCTTAACGGTGTAAGGTACTCCCTCTTCATAAATTCCGATAAAGAATGCATCGTCTTTCTTGGGAAAGTTGGCCTGGCATGATTCAATGCTTTCATTAGCCTTATCGGCAAGCTGAGGATCAAGTGTTTTTGCTTTAACAAAGTAATCAACAGCAATCCAGTAAACGGTTCGGCTCTCAAAGTCATCGTCGCTGATCTTTGTTGAAGCATATGCTGAACCGATTATGAGGTGAGCAGTACCGTTGTTGGGGTTATACTGAATAGCCTGTTTCGCATAGTCTCTTGCTTTAATATTGTCACTGTTTGAAAGTTCAATTGTGGCAAGAGCTGTAAGGTACTGGGACTTGTTCATCGGGTCGGCCTCAAGCTCAACAGCTTCGAGGTAGTACTTCTCGCCCTCGGCTATGTTCTTTCTGGCCACGCTCATGGTTGCAAGGTTATAAGCAGCCACAGCTGATTTCTCCAGCTGGTAAAGGTTTTTGACGCTTTCCATGTAGAGGTCGGAGTCGGTACAGCCTGCGTTTACAAGGAGGCTGATTACTTTTTTCAGCAGCATGACATCTTCGGGTTTCTCCCTTACCTGGGGGGTAAAGAGGGGAATAAGATTCTGGCAGGTAGCCAGTCCGCTCTGGCGGAAAAGGTATTCTGCCATGTCCTTCGACCCCTGAAGCCCGTTCATTGAAGGATTTGCAGCCGATAGCCTGTCGAAGATGTCAATTATGGTTGCATAGTCATTCACCACATCCTCCTGCTTTATTCTTTTTGTGGCATACAGGTTAACGGAGTTGTTCATCTGGGCAACGAGTACCTGGTTGTCAACCATGGCAGGATTATCCTTTATGTAGCTCCCCAGTATTTTGTATGATTCAAGCATAAGTTCGGGAAACTGCTGGCTGTATTGCTGCATGAAGAATGCCTTTCTGAAGTCCCATGTATGTTTTTCACCGAAGTATTCACTTCGCTTGTCGAGTATCATAAAAAGGGTATCGAGGTATGCTTTGTCTTTGGTTTTATCATAGAAAGTCTGAAACATTACCTGTCCCCTTCTGTAAATATTATCAGAAGAGGCAGGACAGTAGTTATAGTTCTGTCTCCAGAAGGTGACTGCCATGTCGAAATTCTTCTGGTCGTAATACCCGGCGTAGAGGGACTGGTTCTTAAGACACTCCATGCTGTCGGCCGGGGTAGGACCAAACTTCCAGGTGGGTTTGACATCCTGTGCGCTGGCCGAACTGATAACCAGGGCAGCCAGAAAAGCTACTGTCAGGATTCCGTGTAATGTTGCTTTCATTCTCTATTTATTTATTGTTCATTATTCATATTTTGCTTTAAGGAACCAGTAGTCGTACAGGTTAAGGCTCAATCCTATCGTAAAACAGTTTTCCCGGTGCAACCCGTTGCTCAAAGATCCTCCCCGCGTAGTCCAGTCGACATACATGTTGAGTTTCGACCAGGAGCGGGCCATTGGAATACCTGCTCCAAAAGTAATGCCAAACTCTTTAAGTTGCTCACCATTGAGAACCAGGTAGTTTTCAGTGACATGACCGCCAAGCCTGTAATCTACCCTGTTGAGGAAGTTATAAATTGAAAACCTGTCGGGGGTGTATTCGATTCCGGCCCTGAGAGAACTTGTTGATGCGAGTGTTCCGTTTGAGCCATAAACTGAGGCATTATCCCAGTCTGTTTTACTAAATTCAGCAGCGGCGGTGAATTTATCTTTCACAACGTATGAGAGACCGGCCCCGAAAGAGAAGGGGAGTCTGACACTGCCTCCGGCCACTGATTCCTGGGTAACAGTATCGGGTGAATATGGCGGAAGAGAATAATTTGTGAATCGGAGGAAGATATTCCGGTAATCTGACTTGAGACTAGTTGCGAATTCGTATGTGAGAGCAGGTGTAATGTATTGTTTTTCATTGAGCCTGATTTTATACTGAACACCTGTGCCGATGCTCATGCCGTGCATCTTCAGGCTCTCTTCGAACCGGCTGTTGAAGAGGGTGGCATCTGATTCAAAGTAGTGCTCGTTGATTCTGTTCACCGATCCGAAAATCAGATTAAGGTTAAGGCCAACCGATAGTCCGGTGATCAATTCGGCCCCGGTTCCCACAAAGGCTTTGGTGAAACCGCCGGCACCCTTATGTGATATGATTATTGAGCCGGCAACGGGGTCGTAGTCAGGATCATTCTCGTCAATGTTTCTTGAAATGTAATAGTATCCGTTGCTGTAAGGAGTCAGTCCGGCCGAAAAGCCAATCCCTTTCGTTATGGGGAGTGAAATTACCATATGGTCGAAATTCATATCCTCACTGAAATGGCTGTTGCTCTCATTCTTAAGAAAAGCCATACCATAATCGGCCCCAAAGTCAAAAACAAATGAGTTGGTATCGAGGCTGCTGTATGATGCCGGGTTAAGCCATGAGACAGAAGAGTTGTCGTGAAGTGCCAGTGATACCCCTCCCATACCGGCTGACCGGAAATTGTACCTGGTTTCAATGAGACCCAGGTTAAACCTGGCATATGGTGAGTTTACCATTTTCTGTGAAAGGGCTGCCAGATGCAGAATGATGCCGGCAGTTATCAATAAGATCCTTCTAAGGTTTCTAAGCATTATACTCAAGTATGAAATTCAGTCCGTGCATTACCAGTGCGGGGTCAACCCTGTGTTTCTCCGAAACTTTTCCTGAAAGGAACGGTGCGTCCCCTCCTGTAAGTACCACCTCCGTACCGGAATGGTTTTTATTAAACTCGCGAATATACTCATTTATTTCGAAAACAATTCCAAATATCACACCGCTGTTGATAGCCTCACGCGTGTTACGTCCCGGAAACCCGGCATTATCATCTTTTTCAACCAGCGGCAATTTGCCGGTAAAGCTGTTCAGGGCCCGGAACCGCATATCGATCCCTGGCGAAATTGTGCCTCCCTTGTAGGCATTTTTACTCAGAACATCAAAAGTTACCGCAGTACCGGCATCGATAACAAGAACGTTACCATGGGGGTTTGTATTGTATGCGCCTGCCACTGCCGCCAGTCTGTCCATGCCCAGAGTCTCGGGAGTCTCGTAATCAATTGAAAACGGGAATGATGACTTGTGTGATAATCTGTGCAGATATCCCGACCTCGCCCCGATTTCAATGAGAACGTTGCCGGGAATATCACGCACTGTTGAGATTATGGCTTTATCGTACCTTTTGCCAGGTTGAAGCAGAAATATTAGCAATTCATCAAAACCGGCAAGTCTGGAAGAAAACGCCATTTCGCCATTCTCGAAAAGGGCGATTTTCACGGCGGTATTACCAATATCAGCAATAAGGTTCATGTTCAGTGAAATAACGGCATAAAACTATGAAAAAATTGTCTGACCTGAAGCTGCCACCATTTCTGAGAGCACCTTGCGGGCCGTATCAACATCTGGAATATTGTTTACTGTCAGGGAAAGCCTGTCTGCGGTCTGCTTCATTCTCATCTGGCCTGTTCTCCTGTTGACATAGCCCATGAGCCCTGCAAATGCCGGTGAGCTGTAAAACCTTGATTTAGGATTGGAGTCGAACGAAATGATCATCAGTCCGTTTTTGAGGGTAATTTTCTCCATTGCCATAGTTGCAGCTGCCCACTTAAGTCTTACTACCCCCAGAAGGGATGATGCTCCTGGCGACAACGGTCCGAATCTGTCCCTGAGTCTCATTTCATACTCTTCAAGGCTCTTCTCTCCGGCTATTTCATTTAGCTCGCGGTATAACCTTATCCTTTCAGGAATATTTGATATATAATCATCGGGGAACATTATTTCGAGGTCGGTCTCAACCTGTACGTCAGATATTCTGAGCGACTTCTGGAAGTTTTCAGTTACCGTTTCTGTTACTTCAGGCGAGAATATTCCTTCCTCGTCGCGCAGTTCCTGAGCCGCTTCCTGCAGTATTCTCTGGTAGGCTTCAAACCCGATATCGGCTATGAATCCGCTCTGTTCACCACCCAGAAGGTTGCCGGCTCCCCTGATGTCAAGGTCCTGCATGGCGATGTTAAAACCACTGCCAAGCCCTGAGAACTCCTCGATGGCAAGAACCCGGCGCCTCGCATCATGGGCCAGTGAGGTAAGCGGTGGTGTTAGCAGGTAACAGAAAGCCTTCCGGTTTGACCGGCCAACCCTTCCCCTTAGCTGGTGAAGTTCGGAAAGGCCGAACTGGTGTGCCTCATTGATGAATATAGTGTTCGCATTGGGGATGTCAAGGCCCGACTCTATTATTGTGGTGGCAATAAGTACATCATAGTCGCCCTGAATAAAGGCTGACATAATGTGTTCTGTCTCCGGTCCCTTCATCTTCCCATGCACCACAGCGGTCTTTATGCCGGGGCAGATTCTCTCGATGGTTCCCTGCATAACTTTTATGTTCTCAACCCGGTTATGGATGAAAAAGACCTGCCCGTTACGGTTTACCTCGTACTCAATTCCTTCCCTGATTATTTCCTCGTTGAACCCGTGAAGTTCGGTAACAATAGGCACCCTGTTAGGCGGAGGGGTGTTGATAACCGACATATCACGGGCACCTATAAGTGAGAACTGGAGGGTACGCGGAATCGGGGTTGCCGATAGTGTAAGAGTGTCAACGGTGGCCTTGAGTTTCTTGATCTTTTCCTTAACAGCAACACCGAAACGCTGCTCTTCGTCAATGATCAGCAGGCCCAGATGTTTAAATTTCACATCAGTACCGGCAAGCCGGTGAGTTCCGATAATTATGTCAATTTCACCCTTTTGCAGTTGCTCAAGTATCCGCTTCTGTTCGGCAGGTTTGCGGTGACGGCTAATATAGTCGATCGTGCAGGGGAAGTCGGAAAGCCTTGCCTGGAAAGTCTTGTAATGCTGCAGTGCAAGTATTGTTGTAGGAACCAGGAGTGCTGTCTGCATACCGTCGGCAGCTGCCTTGAAGGCAGCCCTTACCGCCACCTCGGTCTTCCCGAATCCGACATCACCGCAAATCAGCCGGTCCATCGGGTATTCGGCCTCCATATCCTTTTTAACGGCAGTTGTTGCCGCTACCTGGTCGGGTGTGTCTTCCCAGATAAACGAGGCCTCCAACTCACGCTGAAGGTACGAGTCGGGTGAAAACGTAGTGCCTGGCATATTAAGCCGCCTGGCATAAAGGTGAATAAGATCACGGGCAATATCCTTTACCTTTTTCTTTGTTTCCTGACGGAGTTTCTGCCATGCTCCCGCCCCCAGCTTATGTATTCTCGGCTCACCTGTGTCGCGCCCCTTGTACTTTGATATCCGGTGAAGCGAGTGGATGCCCACGTAAAGGATGTCATTATCGCGGTAAACCAGCTTGATTGCCTCCTGCAGCCGGCCGTTCACCTCTATTTTTTCGAGGCCACCGAACCGTCCTACTCCATGGTCGATATGAACCACATAGTCGCCCGGATTGAGCCCGGTGATCTCCTTCAGCGATATGCTCTCCTTGCGGGTAAAATACCCCTTTATCCTGAACCGGTGATACCTGTCAAATACCTGGTGATCGGTGTAGACTGCAACCTTAAGGTGGTGATCGGTGAAGCCGCCGTGAAGGTTGAACTTCAGTGCCTCAAACCTTGCAACGGGATTAACTTCAGCGAAGATGTCCCTAAGCCTTTCTATCTGCGATTCATTCTCCGAAACAATGCAATTAATAAAGCCCTCAGCGCTGTTGCGCACCATTTTCTCGCCCAGCAGGGCGAAGTTTTTGTTAAATGCGGGTTGTGGCTCGGTGTTAAAACTGAATATATTGTGTGCTGATTCTGACACACTGTTGCCTGTAATGAAATGTCTGAAAGATGATATTTCCTCAAGACACCGGTTACCGGATATTACAAGCTGGTGTAATTCGTGCTGCCTTGAGAGTGATGTGCCTGATTCGTTGCCGGCGCAGCATATCTCATTGATTCTGTCGCGTATATATTCCGGCGAATGCACCCATAAGACCGTCTCCTCAGGAAGAAAATCGAACAGGGAGTCCTTTGCTTCCTCTATCGAAACATCCTGTATGTTGGGGATTACTGTTATTTCGTTAACAATACTTTCCGAAAGCTGGTCATCGGGATTGAATACCCTAATTGACTCAACGGTATCGCCGAAGTAGTCTATTCTGAAAGGTTTGTCGGTGGCAAATGAGAAGATATCGGTAATACTTCCCCTAACTGCGTACTGGCCGGGTTCGGAGACAAAATCCTGTCTTGTGAAGCCATATTCCTGCAACACCTCTTCAAGGAATCCGGGTGAGAGGTTCTCTCCCCGTTTTAGTTTCATTGTATTCTTCCTGAGGGTTCTGCGGGATATCACCTTTTCCATTATCCCTTCCGGGTAGGTAACGATGAATTTTCTTCCCGAACCTGATGAGAGATGATTCAAAACAGCTGTACGCAGAACAATGTTTGCAGGGTCGGTTTGGGTATACCGGGCCGACCGTTTGTATGATGACGGGAAGAACAGGACATCATTCTCGCCCGTCAGCGAAACAAGGTCGCCATAGAAATATGCCGCGTCATCCTTCTCAGTCAGAATTGCAACAAATGGTTTTTTGCTGTCGGCAAACAATGCTGAGGCAAGAATTGAAGCTGACGAACCGGCGAGTCCCTGAAGCCGAACGGCTCCGGGCTTTTTTTTCAGGGTTTCCTCAAGAAAGCGGGTGTAACCGGGGTGCCGCCTGTAAAGTGACGACAGGAGATTATCTTTCATTATTGCGGTTGATTGCCGCAAATTTAGCAATTTTCAATCGCACTTGCTCTTGCTGCAATACTCCAGCAGTTCTTCTACCTTCCTCACCATGCCGGCAGAGCCTGCATAGAAGGGCGATCGTTCGTGCAGCGATGATGGCTCAAGGTCAAGGATCCGGTTGAACCCATCGGAAGCCATTCCTCCTGCCTGTTCGGCAATGAAGGCAATTGGGTTGCATTCGTAAACGAGCCTCAGCTTACCCTTCGGGGCATTCCCATACTCGGGATAGAGGAAGATACCGCCCTTCATAAGGTTGCGGTGAAAATCGGATACAAGCGACCCGATATACCTCGAGGTGTATGGTCTGCCCGATTCCGGGTCGCTCTCCTGGCAGTATTTTATGTATTGCTTTACGCCGGCCGGGAACTTGATATAATTGCCCTCATTTACCGAGTAAATGGTTCCGTCGGCAGGAGTCTTTATGTTCGGATGGGACAGGCAGAATTCACCAAGTGAGGGATCGAGGGTGAAACCGTTTACGCCGTTGCCGGTGGTGTAAACCAGCATTGTTGATGAACCGTAAATTACGTACCCCGAGGCAACCTGCCTCGATCCGGGTTGAAGAAAATCCTCCTTCGAGGCCTTCTCTCCTCGTGGAGTAAGCCTGCGGTAGATTGAAAAGATTGACCCTACCGAAACGTTTACATCAATATTCGATGATCCGTCGAGCGGGTCGATGCACACGACGTATTTGCCGTCGCGTCCGAATGCATCGGTGAAGATAATCTCATCCTGGTTCTCTTCCGATGCGAGTCCGCAGCACTCACCGCTAGAAAGGAGGGCATTAATAAAAACCTCGTCGGCGAATACATCGAGTTTCTGCTGGCTTTCGCCCTGAATATTCATTGAACCGGCCTTGCCTAAAATCTCAACCAGTCCGGCGCGGCGAATCTTCATATTGACCATACGGGACGCGGTTCCGATATGATGAAGCAGAGAGGATAGCTCTCCACGGGCATATGGAAAATCCTTCTGTTTCTGTATGATGAAGTCGTTTAGGGTGGTGATGTTGTAGCTGTTCATCGGGGGATGACCTGGTTTGGGTTTATGCAAATTTAACAAAACAAATTGCAGAGCCATATGATATTGGTATTTTTGACGGAAAATCAGGCGTATGATAGTTTATAAGTTTGGAGGGGCGTCGGTAAGGGATGCATGGGGTATAAGAAATCTTACGGATATTGTGCGGAAAGTTACCGGAGGACTGGTTATTGTTGTGTCGGCTTTCGGAAAAACAACCAACGCACTTGAACGGGTTCTGAAGGAGTGGTTTAACAGTGGTGAGAACTGGCTGCAGTACCTTGAAGAAAGCACCGATTATCACCTGCAGATAATAAATGACCTCGGGCTGACGGGCGGGGCTGTGGAAACCCGTTTTTTAAAAGAGGTAAATGGCCTGAAGCAATATCTCGAGGCAGGAGTGAAGGGAGATTATGATCTTGAATATGATCAGGTTGTGTCGTACGGAGAGATATGGTCGACTATTGTAGTAGCGGGTTATCTGAATCAAGAAGGGGTTAATACCGAATGGGTTGATATAAGGGAGGTGCTTCTGACCGACACCAGATACCGCGATGCAGGGGTACAATGGGATACCACCCTTTCGGGAGTCAGGCAGAGATTTGACAGCTCCTTCGCACAAAGGTATCTTACGCAGGGCTTTATTGGTAGCACTGCGGGCGGCCGTACAACCACTCTTGGCAGAGAGGGATCGGATTATACTGCCGCCATACTTGCAAATATGCTCGATGCAACAGGTGTTGTGGTGTGGAAGGATGTACCAGGGCTGCTAAATGCCGATCCGAAGTGGCTGAGCGATGCGGTTCCGCTAGGTTCGGTATCGTACAAGGAGGCTGTTGAAATCACTTTTTCGGGAGCCAAGGTTATACATCCCAAAACCATCAAACCCCTTCACAACAAATCGATCCCGTTGTTCGTAAGGTCATTTCTCGATCCTGAGGCTCCGGGTACATCGGTTGTTCCGGAAACTGCAGCTGCACCCGATGTGCCTGTATTTATCAGGAAGGAGGAACAGATTATGATTTCAATTCTGCCCCGCGACTTCTCATTCGCAATAAGTGAAAACCTGAGCAGGATTTTTATGATTCTGACAGACTCGGGCATAAAGGTCAATCTTGTGCAGGCGAGTGCAGTTAGCATTAATATTTGCGCCGATAATGAAGGAGACAGGATCAGGGAGTTTATGGAACTGATGGGTGACCAGTTCAGGATTGTATATAACGATGGTGTTGAGATGATAACAATAAGGCACTATACACCTGAAGCGATAACAAGGATGACGCTTGGCAGGGAGGTTTTGATTGAGCAGAGAACCCGCAGGGCTTTAAGGATGGTGCTCAGGGAGGCAGGTTAATCAGTAAAGCCGACACTGAAAAGGGCCTTGTAGCCGAACAGGTTACCCTGGCTGTCGCGGAACTCGTATCCCATAATGATCTCCTTCACCACCTTCTCAATCCGCCCGGTTGAGGGGTGGTAAAACCAGTCTTCGGTGAACTGTATCTTTGCAATCAGCGACCTGTCGGTGCCTAGTTCTCTTTCCATCGTTTTAATATCCTGTGGCTTAAGCGGTTCGCCGGTAGTAATATGCCGGGCGGTAATGGTTCCGTTATAAAGCTTTTCAAAAATGTCATTAATCATTGCCCCGCCCTCATAGCCGCTAACCCGCTCGGCCTGCCACGGGTCGCCATCAGATGGTGGCTTAACTATAACGTCGTAGTTAATGTCGGAGGCAAACAAAACGGCATTATCGCTGATACCTGACTGCCCCATACCCGGGCCTGGGTCTGATGTTTTATTCCCGTTGTTGCAGGTAAACATCGTCACTGCAACCAGAATGATCATTATCAAATTGTACCCTGTTCGCATCATCCTTTTATCTGTTGAATCGTAGCTGCTGGCCCCTGTAGCTGTGGTCAATGGTTCCCTGGCGGAACACAATGGTACCGTTTACAATGGTAGTATCGACACGCGAACGGAAAGTCTGACCTGTGAACGGCGACCATCCGCAGCCATACATAATATTATTATACCATACCTCCTGAGGGTTGTCGGGGTCGATTATGCATATATCGGCCTTGTAGCCCTCGCGAAGGAATCCCCTTTCGGCAATCCTGAAGAGGATCGCAGGGTTATGGCACATCTTCTCAACTATCTTTTCCAGACTTATAAGTCCCTGATGATGAAGCTCGAGCATTGCCACCAGCGTATGCTGCACCAGTGGTCCGCCTGAAGGGGCATTCATGTAGTTGTTGCTCTTCTCGTCGATTGTGTGAGGGGCGTGATCGGTTGCTATAATATCAATCAGATCGTTGTTTACGGCTTCCATCAGCGCCTTTCTGTCGAACGCGGTTTTAATAGCGGGGTTCCATTTTATGAAATTGCCCTTGAGGTCGTAGGCGGTATCGTCGAACCAGAGGTGGTGAACGCATACCTCACCCGTGATATGTTTTTGATTCAGCGGCAGGGTGTTGTCGAAGAGCTTTGTCTCTTCGGCAGTGGAGAGATGCAGTATATGAAGCCTGGTGCCATATTCCCTTGCCAGTGCTACTGCCTTTGATGAACTTATGAAGCAGGCCTCGCGACTGCGTATCTGGGGATGCAGGTTCACGGGTATCTTTTCACCGTACTTCTGAACTGCCTGTTCAAGATTCCTCTTAACAATATACTCCTCTTCACAGTGGCAGGCCACCACAACTTTTACGTTCCGGAATATCTCGCGCAGGGTGTTTTCATCATCCACCAGCATGTTGCCGGTCGATGAACCCATAAATACCTTTACTCCGCAGAATAGTGAGGGGTCGGTATCAACAAGGTCAATGAGGTTATCGTTTGTCGCTCCAAGGTAAAAGGCATAATTAACGAGGGAGTTTTCCCCTGCAATTTCCAGTTTTTGCCTGAGTAGCCCGGCGTTGGTAGTCGGCGGTTTAGTGTTTGGCATTTCCATGTAGGAAGTTACTCCTCCGGCCGCTGCTGCGCGCGATTCGCTTGCTATTGATCCCTTATGGGTAAGCCCCGGTTCCCTGAAATGAACCTGGTCGTCAATTACACCGGGTATTACAAACTTTCCGGCGGCGTCAATTATCCTTGCTCCGCCGGGAACCTTCTCACTGCCGATAACGCCGATTGCGGTGATGTTCTCACCCTCAATCAGAAGGTCGCCCTTCCATTTTTTCCGCTCGTTTATGAGAATGCCGTTTTTTATAAGAATTGAGCTCATGGTTGCGGCCTATTTTTTACGTACAGGTTTGTTGAAAAGGCTTCGCAGTTTCATCCGCAGAACGCCCCATAGTGCTTCATTGAATATGCCACCCGACATTTTGGAGGTTCCAAGTCTCCTGTCGGTGAATATTATCGGAATCTCAACTATTCTGTAACCAAGCCTCCATGCATTGAACTTCATTTCAATCTGGAAGGCATAACCTACCGACCCGATCAGTTCCGGCCTGATATTCTCCAGCACTTCTCGACGGTAGCACTTGAACCCTGCGGTAGTATCCTTGATTTTCATTCCGGTAATTAACCTGACATAAATTGATGCGCAGTATGACATCAGCACCCTGCTCAGGGGCCAGTTCACAACGTTCACCCCGCTGATATAGCGTGAGCCTATTGCCAGGTCGGCTCCCCCCTCGCTGCAGGCTTTGTAGAGACGTTCCAGATCGCCGGGGTCGTGCGAAAAATCGGCATCCATTTCGTAAAAATACCTGTAGTCGCGTTCCAGGGCCCACCTGAAACCGGTAATATATGCGGTTCCAAGCCCAAGTTTTCCTTCACGCTCAATCAGGTGGATTCCGGTGAACTCACTCATCATATCCCTGACTATCTGAGCCGTTCCGTCGGGTGAATTGTCATCGATTATCAGAATATCGAAGCCCGATGGGAGCCCTTTGATAGCCCTTATAAGGGGAGCGATGTTTTCGCTCTCTTTGTAGGTTGGTATGATTACAAGGTTTTCCATCGGGCGGTATTACAACACGAAAATAGTTATTTCACCGCAAATAGGGCAATATTAATGAATGCTGTTTATAATTGCCGTCAATATCCTACAGAATTTTACCTCTTTGCCGGGTCGGTTTTCTGTTTGGAGTGCCTGAGTGAACAATTGCTAATTTTCAAGTATTATTGCAGGAAATATTTAAGCGTCATGAAGCAGTTAATACTCTTTCTTTCCCTTAGTGCACCTTTATATATATATGCACAGCCTTCAGGTGAGGCCTTGACTGGTCGTATGAATTCCTTCTCCGTAAGCGTAGGAGGAGGGACGGCCGGCGGCGGAGGTGCTGTTGCTTTTGCTTCCGGTGTGGGGAAGGGTATTGTTACAGCCCGATTCCTTTTTAACGACGAGCTTAACCTGTTTGGGGATTTCAGCCGGCAGATATGGGATGTTGGCGGGCTGTATGGTTTTGCCTCGGGGAATCATTCTCTTTTTGTGTCGGGTTCGGCCGGGCTGGCTATTACCGGAGGTGTGAAGAAGGGAATATACATTGAACCTCCTGCCGGGTCGTGGTTCGGCGGGGGTTATGAGAGGGTCTCATTTGTTACAATAGGCATACCCCTTCAGGTTGACGGAAAGATGAGGCTCACAGGCAGTTTGGGCCTTGGGGCATCGCTCTATGCAAACCTTAATCCCGTAAGCAGCGCTGCCGGATTCATGATAGGGATCAATATAGGAGACATCTGGCCTGCTTGGAAAAAGTAGATTTTTTTTCTCTTACCGCTTGTTTGATTCAGGTAAGTTGTTACATTTGCACCCGCTTTCATTGTAAAGCAGGTTCTTTTCCGGAATCAGCCTGGTCAGTCTGCTGAATTTCAGCGACTTCCATCCAACAGATCAGGTTATAAAAAATCCGGCAGAATTATTTGCAGAGAAAATCTTAAGCATTATCTTTGTCGTCCCTTTCCCTTATTTTTTTTGGGGTTGGGTAACAGGCATTAGTTCTTTGAAAATATTGAGATAAAGACAGGCGGGCGCAGAGAGGCCCGCGGAAGCACTAGAAAACTAGTAATTCTTTGAGAGTAAGACCGGGATTGACT
>Ga0209835_1000024_pt1 | contig 101812 bp, 76 predicted proteins | sample LakKivwa52mmetaG_FD_184138 | JGI IMG/M metagenome (GOLD analysis project Ga0209835, IMG submission 184138) | Anoxic lake water microbial communities from Lake Kivu, Rwanda to study Microbial Dark Matter (Phase II) - Lake Kivu water 52m metaG... | ecosystem: Environmental > Aquatic > Freshwater...
CCGTAAGGAAACATTACAATTTCAGGTAATAAGATATTCTTTTAGTCAAACCCCTAACAATCAATATTTTGAAAGGAATAGTCATCAAATCAACCGGAAGCTGGGCCACCGTGATGGATGAAAATGGCAGCCGCATTAACTGTAAACTGAAAGGCAATTTCAGGATGAAAGGGATCAAAACCACCAATCCGCTGGCTGTTGGCGACAAAGTTGAATTTGAGATAGGGGATGGTGATAATGTGGGTTTGATAAACAAGATCTTACCCCGCCACAACCATATCATCCGCAAATCCACCAACCTGTCGAAAGTTTCGCACATCATCGCCGCCAACATTGACCTTGCTCTGCTTGTGGTTACCATTAGAGAACCTATAACCAGTGTGGGATTCATTGACCGTTTCCTGGTAACTTCAGAGGCTTACCACATAACGGCGGCCATCGTATTCAACAAGATTGACATTTACCGCGAAAAGGAGTTTGCCAGGCTGGCTGAGCTTGAGAAAATCTACCTCGCCGCAGGCTATAAAACCTTCAGGGTATCAGCCATAACAGGGGAAAATGTGGACTTACTCATTACAGAAATGAAAGAGAAAGTGTGTCTCTTTTCCGGGGTTTCAGGAGCGGGAAAATCGGCGCTTATCAACGCAATTGACCCAAAGCTGAATCTCAGAACAGGCGATATTTCATCATATCACCTAAAAGGAAAACACACCACCACCTTTCCTGAAATGCATCCGCTGGCCGACAACAGTTTTATTATAGATACTCCGGGCATCCGCGAGTTTGGCCTGGTGGAGTTCCGAAGAGAAGAGATTGCCGAACGCTTCCCGGAGATGCGCGCCATCATGCACCAATGCCAGTTCAACAACTGCACTCACATTCACGAACCCCGCTGCGCTGTGAAAGCCGCCGTGGAGGCCGGTGAAATCGCCCTCTCGAGGTACGAAAGCTACATCAAAATCTACAACGATGACTATCTCGAAAAAGAACTATGGGAATGGGAGTAATTGAAAATCCTCAAAATCGATGATTTTACTGCTTTGAAATTTAGACCGGTTTCATGCGTTTGTAACTACCAAAATGATAAAAAATCCAAAAATATGATTGTCCGGAACCTGACCAGTGTTTTTGTGCCTCCGCTGAAAAAATCGGATAAAATTTCCTCGGCGCTGCGGTTGATGTCGGAATACAAAACTTCCTTTGCCCCGGTTACCGACGGCAGTAATTATCTTGGAATGATTTCGGAAAATGAGTTGCTGAGCCAGACGAACAAATCAGCCCGCATCGAACCGCTTTGCAAAGCATTGCCCAAGCCATTTATTAATGAGAATGAGCACATTTTCAATGCGATACATATCATATCCGACCAGCAAATGGAAATGCTGCCGGTGCTCGACGATGATCAGCATTTTAAGGGGCTAATCTCTGCCGGGCAGGTTCTGACCGAGATCGCCGAAATACTATCTGTCAGAAATCCAGGTGGAATCATCATTCTCGAGGTAAATCAGAATGATTATTCGATGAGCGAAATTGCCCGTATCATCGAATCCAACGACACCAAAATCCTCAGCTCAGGGATAAAAGCCGTTCCTGATTCAACCAAAATGGAAATTACCCTGAAGTTAAACAAAATGAACATCGAGCAGGTGATTCAAACCCTTCTCCGCTACAACTACGACATCGTATTTTATTTTGGCGACAACGAAAAAAATGAGGCTATGCTGCGCGAGCGATACGAGCTGCTGATGAGGTTTTTAGAAACCTGAAAGAGGCAAATTGCAATCTGCATAAAAAGTGAATGAAAAATGATAAAAGGGTACCTGCTGTTGTTGCTGATTTCATTTGGAGTTGCCAGAATGGCAATCCCGCAGCAGTCGCTTTTACCCAAGCCGGAAACCACCAACGACAGCATCGTATCCAACGCACACGGAGTTGCTCCAGGTACCACCTTTATCATTGATTCCATTGTCCTGACCGGCAACAGAGTTACCAAAGATTTTATCATTCTCCGCGAATTGACTTTTAAAACGCAGGATACGCTCACCGCTGGTAAGCTTCACAATAAATACCAGGAATCGCGCAACAACCTGCTCAAAACTTCCCTTTTCAACTTTGTCATTATCAGCGATTCGATAGTGCGACAGGGCGAAATGACCCATCTGTCGGTTACCATTTCATTCGTGGAACGCTGGTACATCTGGCCTTTTCCCATTTTTGAAATTTCTGACCGCAACCTCAACGTATGGCTCGAGGAGAAGAATTACGACCGGGTGAGCTACGGTTTGTACCTGCTGAAACAAAATAACCGCGGCAGGGGAGAACTGCTCCGGCTCTTCCTTCGTTTTGGCTACGACGAGCGGTATGAAATCAGCTACCTGATTCCTTATATCAATGAAAAACAAACTGTTGGGGCTGGGATAGGGGCAGGTTGGATCCAAAATCATGAGGTTCCTTACCGGACTGTAAATAATAAACAGGAGTTCGTTAAAGATGACCAGAAATACCTTTTCACACAGTATTACAGCTATTTCAACCTTTCATTCCGCCCCAATTTCTATCAGTTTCACACTTTACAAGCCCGGTTCAATTTCTTCTCGTTTGAAGATACTTTGCTGGCTTTAAACCCTGACTACTCTTTCTATGGACAAAAAACCAACGAGTATGTAACCCTTACCTACAAATTTATCAGCGATTACCGCGATTCGAAAGTGAATCCTCTCACCGGTCATTATTTCGAAGGTATGATCTCCAAAAGCGGTTTTGGACTGATGAAAGACGGCGATATTGAAATGATGGAACTGCTTGGTTCTTACCGTAAATACTGGGAATTACCAAAGCGATTTTACGTTTCTACCGACTGGACAGGTAAAATTTCGACCAACCGCGATCAGCCCTACTTTTATCAGCGCGGCTTGGGATACGACCGGAATTACGTGCGTGGATACGAGCTGTATGTGGTTGACGGACAAAGTTTTATTTTGGGGAAAAATACCGTCAGGTACGCTCTTGTGCCGGAAAAAAGCTCAACCATCGGGTTTTTGAAATCCGAAAAATTCAACAAAATCCACTACGCACTATTCGCCAATCTTTTCGTTGATGCCGGATTTGTGGATGCATACAGGAATTACGACGCCACCGACCTTTCCAACAACCTCCTTTACGGGCTTGGCGCCGGAATTGACCTGGTTACCTACTACGATATGATTTTCAGAATGGAATTTTCGGTAAATAAACAAGGCGAAACAGGCTTCTACATCCATTTTAAAGACACCCTCTGATTTTCTTTGCCAAATCATTCAAAATGAATCACATCCTTGATTTTTAAACGCTGGCATCAAAACAGTCACCCACCCGGAAATGAAAAAACTTCTATCCTTGGTAAATCCCGTGCAACTTTTCGGCTTTTCCATGCATCAATTGGATGATGTTAAACCAATAATCAACGCTATCCTCTAATGGATACGGAACAACTCATTAGAGGATGCCTCAAAGGTAACAGCAAAGCTCAGAAGCAATTCTATGAGCGCTTTGCCCCGCAAATGATGGGTGTTTGCATGAGGTATGCCGATGATGTTGAAATGGCTCAGGACTTCCTGCAGGAAGGATTTATCAGGGTTTTTACCAACCTGAAACACTTCCGGTCAGAGGGTCCGGTGGAGGGATGGATGCAGAAGATTATGGTGAACACCGCACTTGAAATTCTGAGAAAAAAAGATGTGCTGAAGAAAAGTGTTGACCTCGAAGCAGCATTTGTGGTGAGCGACGATTACCCGGATGCTTTCAGGCAGCTCACAGCAGCTGATCTTCTGGGACATATCCAGGCATTGCCGGCAGGTTTCAGAACAGTTTTCAACCTGTTTGCCATCGAAGGATACTCTCACCAGGAAATCTCAGCGATGCTCAATATTAGCGAAGGCACATCCAAATCACAATACGCCAGAGCAAAGGCCTGGCTGCAAAAAAGAGTAGGCGACCGATATTAAACATGGGAAAAGAACCGGAACATACAAGTTTTGAAAGCGGCATGAAGGAATCCTTCAGGGATTTCGAATGCGCTCCGGCGCCTGTTGTTTGGTCGGGTATCGAGGCCAGGCTTCACCGCCGCAGAAAGATCGTTCTTTTCACCACATTTGCAGCAGCAGCCTCATTCCTGTTGCTTTTCGGGATTTCCGGCTGGATTTTTTTCCATAACCTTACGAACGACCCGGCAGCGCCAGCGTTAACAGAGCAAACTTTACATCCGGTTATCGAGCAGAAAATCAATGAAGATTCAAGGCCCGCAGTTCCGGTCGAAACCACCATGCAATCTCCTCCAAAACAAGCAATCCCCGCTAAACATACTCTGCTAGCTGATAATGAAAACATTGTTGCTGATTTAACCGAAACCAATTCATCAACTTTTAATGAATCTGCCCCGGAAAGCCTGTTGGGAAAAGATTCATTTGCCCAGGCAGAAAGCGCCTCATCACCTGAAGACATCGTTGAGAAACCCGAAAAAAAGGAAGATCAGGAGGCCAATTATTCCACAGAAACCTTAACCCTTTACGATCTTACGCTTTATGATGATGATTACCCGGCTGGAAAATCAAAAGAAAAGAGTTGGCAGCTGGGTTTGGGTTATGGCACAACAACAGGAGGTTCCGTAAGCGATCCGGCGGTTTCTTATGAAGCGAATTCAGCAGATTTTTCCGAGGATTATTTCTCCAGCGAGCTCTCTGCCGAAACCAAGCGCTTCGAAGATTTGGAAAACACCACCCACTCGCAGCCAATTTCGGTGGGGATAATGGCAAACAAAGCGCTATCGAAAAGATGGGGACTGGAATCCGGTTTGCTTTTTACCAGGCTGAAAACCAGGGCAACCACCAATCCGGACAATAATTCCTACACGGAATATGTGAGTGAGATTCTTTACCTTGGGATTCCGGTAACGGCCAGGTTTTCGATCGTGAGCGGGCGCAGGTTCGGGCTGTATGCTTCGCAGGGGCTAGTTCTGGAAAAAGGAATTAAGACCTGGTATTCAACCAACAGCTACTCTTCCGGTGTATTAACTGATAGCCATACATCCAGCTACACCGTGGAAGGAGTGCAGCTTTCGTCGCTCACCTCGCTCGGCGCAGATTACAAATTCAGCGATCTGATCAGCATTTATCTTCAACCAGGATTTCAGGTATTTTTCCTTAACGAAACACAGCCTTACAACATCAGAAGCTCAAGCTCCTTCTGGCCATCAATACAGACGGGACTGAGGTTTCAGCTTTAGAAGAATCAAATATTAAACATAACATCTAATAAACCATCCACAATGAAAAAGAGCAAATTAACCACAGCAATGTTCGCCATGATGCTGGTAGCCATGTTTTTAGCAACTGGTTGTCGCGACAAGGTTTACGAAACCGTCACTTACACTGCCAACGAGCCCGTTTACATGAGTTTTGAGGAGTTCAGAGGCTCAGTGAAAACTTCAGCCACACAGGAACTGGTCGCTCCCGGCAAGATCTATTTTAAAGACAACCTTCTGTACATCAACGAGATCAACGAAGGCATCCATGTGATTGACAACTCCAACCCTTCATCGCCGCAAAAAGTTGCCTTCATCACCATTCCCGGCAATCTCGATCTGGGAATCCAGGGGAACATCCTCTTTGCCGACAGCTATATTGATCTTGTAGCGATTGATATTACCAATCCTTCGGCGCCAGTTGAAGTTGACCGGATCGAGAACGCTTTCCCGAACGTGCTGCCTCCGATGGATTTCTCTTATCCCATTGTTGACCTCAATTTCGAAAAAGGCGTCGTTGTGGGCTGGCGGGTAAAAGAACACACCGAAACCATCGAAAAAGGAAACTCTTTCGAAAAAAGATGGGTACAATATGACGCCATGGGGGTTCCCGGGATAAACTCCGCTGAGATAAGCATCAACTCGTTGAATTCTACCGGCATCAGCGGCTCCATGGCCAGATTCACCATTTACAACGACTACATGTATGCCGTGCAAAACAACAACCTGAAGCTGTTCAATATTTCCAGTGTGCCCGGAATGAGCACCGGAAACGAAATAAACCTTGACCGGGTAGTAGAAACTATTTTCCCCTACGAAGGCAAACTTTTCCTGGGAACCACCACGGGCATGCTGGTTTACAGTTTGTCGAGCCCTAACGCTCCTGTTTTCGTCTCAGCATTCGACCACATCAACTCCTGCGACCCGGTCGTGGTACAGGGCAATCTGGCCTACGTTACCCTACGCTCCGGCAATCAGTGTTTTGGTTTTACCAATGAGCTGGATGTGATTGACATTTCGTCTATTCAAAATCCATTCCTTGTTAAAACCTACCCGATGTTTAACCCGCACGGGCTGGGCATTGATGGCAATGTGCTCTTCGTGTGCGATGGCGACGCCGGATTAAAAATCTATGACGCAACCGATCCTATGGAAATTCACATGAATCAGCTTGCCCATTTCCCCGACATCAAAACCTATGATGTGATTCCGCTGAATGGGGTGCTGATGATGATCGGCGCTGATGGACTTTATCAGTACGATTATTCAAACATCAGTGAAATTGTGCTTTTGAGCACGATTCCGGTGGTGCCGGGAGGCCAAAACAAGACCCTGCCGTAATGAAAAGACTTTTTGCTTTCGGTATATTATTTTGTTTGACTATCGGGCTGCCGCTTCAACAAGTGGCAGCCCAAAAGTTGAAGGGTGATGCGGTTTACCTGAAAAACGGCTCAGTTGTAACCGGCAGGATACTTATGAATGATGGCCTCACGGGTGTAAAAATTGAAAACAAATGCGGCATCTGGTTTTACCAGCTAAGCGAAGTGGACAGTGTGGGCTCGAAGCCAGGGGGCAAATACTACATCGCAAAGCCTGCAGGATATTACAACATCAGTTCGGCTGGACTTCTATTTGGTCAGGGCGAATCAGGTCCTGATGTTGCTACATCGCTCACAACGGTGAATGGTTATAAATTCCGGCCTGATATGACGGGTGGAATTGGCGTGGGTTACGAGCATTACGACTGGGGTGTGTTACCTCTTTTTGCCGATGTGAGGTATTACTTCAATAATGAGGGCTTCTCCCCGTATCTTTTTGCGCAGGGCGGATACTCGTTTACCCTGGACCAGAATTTTGAAAGCGATTATTACAGCGATCAGATTACCAAAACCTATGGCGGAGGGATGTTTGGCGGAGGAGCAGGTATCAGGGCCGGAATAGCCCGGCACAGCGCACTGCTGATCAGTTTGTCGTACCGGTTTCAAAAACTATCCTACGATTATCAAAATTACTGGGATTACGGGACTGAGCGCCGAAATGAAACCCATTACAATCGCATTGCATTGACCATCGGGTTTTTGTTTGAGTAAACTTTCCTTCTGATGTTTTGAAAAATCCGGATACATTTGCTGCACGTTTAATCCGTTAAAATGGTCAAAAAGATAGCTCTGTTTGGTAAATCGCTTGAGCGTGAAGATGTAATCTACCTTCAGCAACTGCTCGATAAATTAAAACTGCTGAATTGCGATTTGCTGATTTATGAGCCTTTTTACCGCAAAATATCGCAGAGTGTATCCCTGCAGTGCAGCTTTTCACTTTTTAATACCCACGAAGACCTGAAGAGCGGCGCCCAGATGCTCTTTTCGATTGGCGGCGACGGCACTTTGCTTGATACCATTACCCTGGTGCGCCACTCCGGCATCCCGGTTCTTGGTGTCAATCTCGGAAGGTTAGGCTTTCTGTCGAGCATATCAAAAGATGAGATTTTACAGGTAATTGATGAGGTGATCAGGGGAAACTATATTCTTGAACAACGAACCTTGCTCGAGCTTTCATCGCCCGAAAAATTATTTGCGGAGCTGAATTTTGCCCTCAACGAACTTTCGATCACCAAATCCGATGCACACAGTCTGGCCGTAATCAATGTTTTTGTTGATGGCCGGTTCTTGAACACTTACTGGTCTGACGGATTGCTGATTGCCACTCCCACCGGCTCCACGGCTTATTCGCTGAGTTGCTTCGGTCCGATCGTTACCCCGGATTCAGAAAACTTTGTCATTACACCGATCGCCAGCCACAACCTTACGGTGAGGCCGATTATTATTCCCGATAAATGTACCATCCGAATAACCGTCGGTGGCCGCAACAATCGCTACCAGATCGGGCTCGACTCCCGGTATAACTCCATGGAATCTTCAGATGAACTTTTGATCAGGAAGGCAAATTTCAACATCAACCTGGTGCAACTCCGGAGCAAAGACTTCTTCAGCACAATCCGCGAAAAACTACTCTGGGGAAAAGACCAGCGCAATTGATTCCGGCCTTTGCCACGTTTGACCCTGAACATCCGCTGACATACTAAATCAGAACAAGTTGAGTTTAATTTGCTCAATTTTGTTGATCTCATCACGCATGCAGCACTTTGCAAGATTAATTCTGGTAGTGACAATAATCTTACTGTCGTTACTTTCGTGTAATAAAGTTTACGACGACAAAATCCCACCCACACTAATTTTGCAGGGACCCAATCCCATGAGGATGTTTACGGGTTGTGATTTTAGCGATCCGGGATTTATTCTGACTGATGATCTGACACCTGAATCGCAGCTTGAGGTGAATATTTATGACTCAGCCATCAACACATCCAAACCAGGCAATTACTATGTGGATTACTACGCCACCGATCTGGATGGTAACACTGCCTATGCAAGGCGAAAGGTAGAGGTTTTAAACTTCTCGCTGAATTACTATAATGCAGTTTTTGAAGCTAATGACACACTAAAACCGATGAATATTGTATCTAAATACAATGTAACCAGCCAGTTGTTTTCCCAGGAGTTCAGATGGATTAAACTATTTAACTTCAATAACTGGGGATCAAACTTCAATGTACTTATGATCCCGGATACGCTGGGAAACCTTACACTATCCTACAGTCTGAACGACACCCTCATAACCGGAACCGGGAGCACCTTTTGCAACATGACCGGTTTCAGGCTTGACTACCAGGTGGAAACCCCTTCCAATGGGCTTGAAGTTCATACTGCTACCTATAAATTTAAAGCCAAATAATTCAGTCAGCGGAATGAAGATATTTAAACCCGGCTTACTAATTTTACTGGCATTGTCGGTGCAACTGGTCAAATCGCAGGACATTGATTTAGGGGTATTTGGCGGGGGTTCTTACTATTTGGGTGAGCTTAATCCGTCGAAACAGTTCCTGCTCACAAAACCGGCTTATGGAGGTATCATTCGCTTCAATCTAAACGACAGGATGGCCATCAGGGGACAATTGCTGCACGGATCGGTGGCAGGCGACGATGCCGTAAGTCGGGCCAACGAAATGCGCAATCTACGTTTCACCTCGCCTGTCACTGAATTTTCCGTCCTTTATGAGTTCAACTTTTTGCAGTTTTTTACCGGTAGCCATGTCAGTTACTTTTCGCCATTTCTTTACGGAGGCCCGGCTTTTTTTACTTTTAATCCCAAAACGGAATACGATGGTGAAACAATTTCATTGAGGGATATCGGAACGGAAGGGCAGTATCAGCCCGAACTGGGCATTGACAACCGCTACCGCCTGGTTAGTTTTGCGCTCGCCTTCGGTGCTGGTTTTAAATACAGCCTCACCGACCGACTGGGCATGACCGTGGAATGGGGATTACGCAAAGCCTTTACCGATTACCTGGACGATGTTAGCGGAAATTACTGGGTTGACTTTAATACTTTAAACACAGCAGATATCGGCTTCAGTGAAGTTCTTTCGGATCCGTCACCAACAAAACACCTGCCCGGAATGCAGCGAGGCAACCCTCAAACCAACGACTGGTATTCGTTTGCAGGCATAACACTCACCTACCGTTTTACCATCGGGGAGAAATCAACCTGCGTTGAATTTCACAATAGATGAAATAGTAATACTTTTGCGCACCTTTTTCGGAAAAAGAACTAATCCATTACAAACAGCAAACTTAGAGAGTATCAGGAAATAGCAGATGAGTTACAAAGAAAAGATAAACTTGCAACGATTACCCCGCCATATTGCTGTAATCATGGATGGAAATGGCCGGTGGGCAAAAAAGCAGGGATTTATCCGGACTGTTGGACACGAAAACGGTGTTGTTGCTGTCAGGGAGACTGCCGAAGCTGCAGCAGAATTAGGCATCGAATACCTTACCCTTTACGCATTCTCCACCGAAAACTGGAAAAGACCACGGCACGAAGTGGATGCCCTGATGCGTTTGTTGGTCAAAACTATTGACTCGGAGATGAAAACGCTGATAGACAACGATATCCGGTTGATGGCAATAGGAAATCTCTCCTCTCTGCAAAAGAAAACCCAGGAACGTCTTCAGTGGGCTATCGAAAAAACCAGTCATCACAAACGAATGAATCTCGTTCTGGCCCTCAGCTACAGCTCACACTACGAAATCGTTGAAGCAACAAAAGCCATTGCCAGAAAAGTATCAGAAAATGAATTATCGCTCGACGAGATTAACGAAGCAATGATTTCCAACCACCTGTTCACCAAGGATTTCCCCGACCCCGAACTGCTTATCCGCACCAGCGGCGAGTTCAGGATCAGCAACTTCCTCCTTTGGCAACTGGCCTATTCCGAAATCTACATTACCCCAACGCTATGGCCTGACTTCAGGAAAGAGGACTTCTACGAAGCCATTGTCAATTTCCAGTGCAGAGAAAGACGGTTTGGGAAAACCAGCGAACAGATCAATGAGAAAGTAAAAATCTGAAATGAGGAAATTATTCAAACTGCTTTTTTGTAACCGGAGGTCACCAGTATTACTTGTTTTGCTGGTGATGATCTTTACGACTATTCCTCATTTTGCAAATTCGCAGACCACTGACGGCTCCATGAACCTCGAATTAGACTACATGGATCCGGTGGAATATGAGATTGGTGGCATCACCGTATCGGGCATCGAATTTCTCGACCGTAATGTACTCATTATGATTTCGGGGCTTACGGTGGGTCAGAAACTAAAAATTCCAGGCGATAAAATAGCCACCGCCATCGAAAATCTTTGGAAACAAGGTCTGTTTGAACATGTGAGCATCACAGCAACCGATGTTCAGGATAAAATCATCTTTCTCAACATTGATCTTCGGGAGCGCCCCAGGTTGACAAAATACACTTTCGAGGGAGTCAAAAAATCGGAAGGAGACAACCTCAAGGATGAAATTAAAATCAATTCCGGTGATGTAGTTACCGAAAATCTTATCACCAATGCGCGCCGCCGTATCATCAGTTATTACACCAAAAAGGGATTTTTCGACGCTGAAGTGGATATCGCCCAGATTCCGGATACGAACCGGGTTAACAGCGTGATCCTGGTTTTCAATATTAAAAAGAACGATCGGATAAAGATTTACGACATCGAAATCCTTGGAAATGAAAAACTTACTGACGAGCAGGCGTTAAGAGCCTTCAAAAACACAAAGGAGAAGGGGATATTTCGTCCATTCGACGAGATTGAAACGCTGATCTGGGACGTAACCAAAAATGCGCTCCTGCTACAGTTCGACACCTTGTATGCCAGGGCAGGTGAGTACCTCAACTCCAATATGAGGCTGAGGATTTTCAAAACCTCCAAATACATCGAAAGCGACTATGAAGAGGATAAGCGCAACCTGATCGAAAAATATAATGCCGCCGGTTACCGCGATGCGAGGATAGTACGGGACTCTATCTATCGCAATGACGATCTTTCGATCAATATTTTGATAGAAGTGGAAGAGGGTCCGCAGTACTTTTTTGGCAACATCAACTGGATTGGCAACACAAAATACACCGACGAATTTTTAAGCACAGTTCTCAGAATTCAGAAAGGCGACATTTATAACAAAGAATTGCTTAATACCAACCTGTCGTTTAACCCTTCGGGTATAGATGTCAGTTCGCTGTACCTCGATGATGGCTACTTGTTTTTCCAGGCTGTGCCCATAGAAGTGCGTGTTGAAAACGACACCATTGATCTTGAAATCAGGATACGCGAAGGCAAGCAGGCCAGAATAAGCAAGGTGAACGTAAAAGGGAACACAAAAACCAACGACCAGGTGGTAATCAGGGAATTACGGTCGCGCCCGGGTCAGCTTTTTAACCGTTCGAACATAATCCGTACCACCAGGGAACTGGCGCAGTTAAGGTATTTCAACGCTGAGAACATCAGGCCGGATGTTCAGCCCAATCCTACCGATGGCACGGTGGACATCATCTATGAAGTTGAGGAAACCTCGGCCGACCAGATCGAGCTTTCGGGTGGCTGGGGCTACGGCAGGATAATCGGAACACTCGGGCTGTCCTTCAACAACTTCTCCCTGCGTAATTTATTTAATAAAGAAGCATGGAAACCCATTCCTTCGGGCGATGGGCAAAAACTCTCCATCAGGCTTCAGTCGTACGGAAAAGGGTACATCAGCTATAATTTCTCTTTCACTGAACCATGGTTTGGAGGTAAAAAACCTACCTCATTCAGCGTTTCCTATTTTCACTCCCTGTATTCCAATGGAATAGCAAAAAATAACCCTGCACACTCCTCTTTTGTTACCGACGGTATTGTTTTGGGTTTAGGCAAAAGATTACAAGTACCCGATGACTATTTTACGCTTTATCAATCCATTAACCTTCAGGTTTACAAACTCGACAACTACGCAAGGATATTCTCATTTGGCACCGGCAACGGTAAATACAACAATATCAACTACAACATCATTCTGGCAAGAAACTCCATTGACGCCCCTATCTTCCCGAGGAGTGGCTCCGAAGTTTCAGTATCCCTTGCTGTTACACCGCCCTACTCGTTGTTTAACAACAAGGATTACAGTGCAATGTCCGAAGACGAAAAGTACAAATGGATCGAATACCATAAATGGAAAATCAGGAGCAACTTCTACATGAACCTGGTACAGAACCTGGTATTAAGTACAAGGGTGCAACTGGGTTTTCTGGGCGCTTACAACACCGAGATCGGAGTAACGCCATTTGAGCGCTTCTTCCTTGGTGGCGACGGGCTTTCAGGATACAACAACCTGGATGGAAGGGAGTTGATCGGGATGCGCGGTTACACCAACGAATCCATTACACCCAATTATTACATCAACAAAAACGTTGGTGGAACCATTTACAGCAAATACACTTTCGAGCTGAGGTATCCTTTTTCGCTCAATCCCAGCGCAACAATTTTTGCATTGACTTTTCTCGAAGCAGGTAACGCCTGGGACAGCTTTGCCAATTTCAACCCATTCCGGGTATTTCGATCTGCAGGGTTTGGTCTGAGGGTCTTCCTGCCGATGTTTGGTGTGCTGGGTCTCGACTGGGGCTATGGTTTGGATGAGGTTCCCGGATTACCCGGAGCAAACGCAGGACACTTCCATTTTTCCATCAATCAGTCAATTGATTAAACTACTTTAACTGAAATTACTTTTTGGAATATTATTTGATAAAATTCATCCCGTTAAACAAAAAAATCAAAGGAGGAAAAACCATGAAAAGTATTAATAACTCAGGCATAATTCTGATAATCACGCTGTTGCTGTCTTTTACACTGGCCGGCAGCGCCGTTGCCCAGAAGTTTGGTTATGTTGACAGCGATTATATTCTCAAGAGCATCCCTGAATACCAGAATGCTCAAAATGAAATTGATGAACTATCAAAAACATGGCAGGCCGAGATTGAACAAATGTTTGCCAAAGTAGATCAAATGTATAAAGCTTACCAGGCAGATGCCGTACTGCTTCCCGACGACCTGAAAAAGAAGCGCGAAGAAGAGATTATCAAAGCCGAGCGTGAAGCAAAAGAGCTTCAGCGCAAACGCTTCGGGCAGGATGGTGACCTTTTTAAAAAGCGGCAGGAATTGATAAAACCCATCCAGGAAAAAATTTACAACGCCATTGAAGAGATTGCCACAAAACAAAATTATGCTTTCATTTTCGACAAAGCCAGCGGCCCAACGGTGATGTATGTCAATGCACGCTACAACATCAGCGACGAAGTACTCGATCAGATCGGCAGCATTATGGGAGTAAAAAAGCAATAAGGCCGAGTATTTCAGTTGAACAGAAATAATCAGAAATTCAATCAAATAGTCTATTTTTGCACCGGAAAAATTTTAAATTGAAATAACAAAACAGCAACAATGAGCAAAACAGTAAAATTAATTGCGTTAGTAGCTTTAGTAGCGCTTGCATTCGGAAATCATGCCCATGCGCAGAAATTCGGACACGTAAACTTTGCCCAGGTATATGGAATGATGCCGGGACAAGATTCGATCAAAAAGGTATATGAAGCCTATGCCAAAGGACTCCAGAACCAGCTTGTAACCATGCAGGCAGAACTGGAAAGTAAATATACCGACTACCAGGCAAATCAGGCCACATGGTCGAGCATCATACGCCAGACCAAAGAAAGAGAGATTCAGGATATGCAAACCAGGCTTGAAGATTTCAATGCACAGGCTCAGTCGGATTTGAGAACAAAAGAGGACGAACTGACAGCTCCTTTAATCGAAAAAGCACGCAAGGCAGTAGAAGCGGTTGCCAAAGAAAACGGATATACCTACATTTTCAACAGTACTGAAGGACTTTTACTTTACGCTTCACCCAGTGATGATATTATGACGCTGGTCAAGAAAAAATTGGGTTTATAATAGCAAAAAAGCCTCCGCAAAACGGGGGCTTTTTTTTTAATCCTCCAGTATTCGGTGACAAAAACAGGAGATCATGCGAAGGATTTCATCCCGTGCTTCAATAAATCCCATGTGCCCCACATCGGCCAGCACCAGCACCTCTGAGTGCCTTGGAAGTATTGCCTGCGCCAGAATATTCTGAACCGGAATCCGCAGATCTTCTTTACCCGCAATAAATAATACCGGAATTTCGGTGTTGAGCAGCAGATCCAGTTTACCCGAACGCTCTTTCATCCCCTGCAAAGCAGCGATAATTCCCAACGCGCTGGTCTTGTCGGCCAGAATCCCAAGTTGTTCGATCTCATTCTGCAATTTTACCAGATTGATTTCTGCAAACAAATCAGGGATAAATTGCTTGACAAATCCTTTCTTGTTGAGTTTGACGATTTCGATCAGGCGGCGGCGGTTTTCTTTAAGTTCTTCGGTATCAGAGGCAGCATGCGAATGGAAGAGAACCATGCCTTTCAGCATTTCAGGAAATTGGCGGGCAAATTCAAGGGTAACATATCCACCCATGGAGTGTCCAATCATAAGGCATTTACTGATTTGCAGATGGTCGAGCACTCTTTTCACCGATTCTGCCATCAGTTCCATGGTGTGCGTTTTATCAATTACCGGAGTTCTTCCATGACCTGGCAAATCAATGCGAACGACCTTGTAAGACTTTGATAAAACCGATGCAAAATGATCCCAGATAGCTGATGACTCCAAAAAACCATGTAGCAGAACCAACGCCTGACCATTTCCCTCTGCCTTGTAATAAATGGCTTTCTCTCTGAATTCAATTTTATCCATTTCCGAAAAATTAAAAAGTGCGGTTTAACATCAATGATTCGATCTCATCGGGACTTACAGGAATGCCGGAGGAAAGATCAACCGGGCCATTCCCGGTGATCAGAATGTTGTTTTCCAGCCTGATTCCAACGGCTTCTTCCCGGATATAAATTCCCGGTTCGCATGTAAATACCATGCCAGGTTGGAATGGTTCGAACCGGCTGATGACATCGTGAACATCTAGGCCGAGATGATGTGCGGTTCCGTGCATGAAATACTTTTTGAACAAAGGGTTGTCGGGGTCCTGTTTTTTGACGTCATCAATATTGAGCAGCCCAATCCGGATCATCTCTTTTTCCATTTCGTTGTTCACAAAGGTATTGTATTTTTCCATTGTGTTGCCAACGGTCATTTGCTGAATGGCGAGTGTTTGTACCCTGAGCACCAATTCATAAAGTTGTCGCTGGCGGGGTGTAAAACGGCCGCTGACCGGTATTGTACGCGAAATATCTGCAGCATAATTGGCATACTCAGCGCCAAAATCGAACAAAACCAGGCTCTCTTTTTCGCAGGGGTCATTATTCTCAGTATAATGCAGCACGCAGGCATTGCGGCCCGAGGCTATGATCGGTGGGAAAGCGCTGCCGCTGGAGCGGTTAATCCGAAATTCGTGTTCCATTTCAGCTTCGATTTCAAACTCGTAAACGCCCGGCCGGACAAACCGTAACATGCGATGAAATGCTTTATTGGTTATATCCAGCGCTTTTCGGATCAATTCAACCTCAATATCAGATTTTATCATTCTTAGCTTGGTCATCAGAGGTGCCGAGCGCTGATACTGATGCGCAGGGAACTTTGCTCGAATCTGCCGCGCAAAGCGATGATCACGCGAGTCAACTTCTGTCGAAAATTTGGGGTATTCATAAATATTCAGGTACACATTATCGCTCCAGATAACCAGATCGCGAAGAACGAGTTCCAGCGCGGGCAGCCATTTAACATGTTGGATTCCCGAAATCGCCGTGGCCTTTTCTCTTGTCAGTTTATCACCATCGCGCACTGCTGTTTGCTCATCGGTTTCAACCAGAAAAAGGATTTCGCGCAATTTCGGGTCGGGGTGATCCGGCGCCAGCAGTAATACAGATTTTTCCTGGTTTATTCCCGTCAGGTAGAAAAAATCCGACTGCTGACGGTAGGGGAACGTCTGATCGCCGGAGCGGAGGTACTCGTCATTGGAATTGAAAACGGCCACTGAATTTGGCTTCATCAATTTGCCAAACCGCCCTCGATTGCCCGAAAACAATGAATTGTCAATGGGTGTGTATCTCATGGAGCTTCTTTCTTAATTTAAACAAAGTATAAATTACTCAGAAAAAACATAGATTATTAAAAGACAAAGGTTTTTAGGTTTAAATTTGCCAGATTACAGATGCAAAAGAAGGTCTTTTTCAATAAAGTAGTTCAACAAACCGAAAAATTTAATCTTATGGGCAATTCAAATTTACAGCTCTCCTCCATTACCAAGAAAGTCATTATGGCTTTGGCGGGCTTGTTTTTGATTTCATTTTTGCTGGTGCATCTTGGTATCAATCTAACGATTCTGATACCTGAAACCGGTCGTGAGATCTTTAACAAAGCAGCCCATTTTATGGGAACCAATCCGGCAATCAAAGTGTTTGAAGTCCTGCTCTTTGGCGGATTCATCATCCATATCATTTATGGGCTGGTGCTTCAGCTTCAGAACTGGAAAGCGCGGCCACAGGGCTATAAGGTAACCACCACCACGCAGCTATCCTATTTTTCCAAATTCATGATCCACACCGGGGTGCTGATTTTTATCTTCCTGGTCATTCACATGATTGATTTTTACTTCAAGGCCAAATTTGCGGATGTTGTCCCGACGGTACCCTATGACGGTAAGGAATATCACGACCTGGGGTTGCTCATCATCGAGAAATTCAAAATGCCAGGTTTTGTAATCGCTTACCTTGTTGCCTTTGTGTTCCTGGGATTTCACCTGCATCACGCATTTCAGTCAGCCTTCCAGTCCATGGGCTGGAATCACAGCAAGTACACGCCTTCAATCAAAAAATTGAGCCTGATTGTTTCGGTTATTATCCCGGTTGGGTTTGCAATTATCCCGCTGGTAATTTATTTATCTTCAAGTTATTAATGAAAATCCAATAAATACTATGATAAAATTAGACGCAAAGATTCCTGAAGGCCCGTTAGCAGAAAAATGGAGCATTCATAAAAGGAATATAAAACTGGTTAATCCGGCCAACAAGGCAAAGCTCGATATCATACTGGTAGGCACCGGGCTGGCCGGCGCTGCAGCCGCCTCATCACTCGGCGAGCTCGGCTATAATGTTAAGGCGTTCTGTTTCCAGGATTCTCCGCGCAGAGCCCATTCAGTGGCCGCCCAGGGAGGAATAAATGCAGCCAAGAATTACAAAAACGATGGCGACAGCGTTTACCGGCTTTTTTACGACGTGATAAAAGGGGGTGACTTCCGTGCCCGGGAGGCCAACGTTTACCGCGCTGCCGAAGTGAGCAACCAAACCATTGACCAATTGGTTGCAGCAGGAGTTCCTTTTGCCCGCGAATACAGCGGATATCTTGACAACCGTTCGTTCGGAGGTGTTCAGGTTTCGCGTACTTTTTATGCCAAAGGCGCCACTGGTCAGCAATGCCTGCTGGGAGCCTATTCAGGGCTGATACGCCAGGTGGCTAAGGGAAAAGTAACCATGTATCCGCGCCGCGACATGCTCGACGTGGTAATCATTGACGGCAAGGCACGCGGCATCATCACCCGCAACCTTGTGACCGGCGAAATTGAACGCCATGCCGGTCATTGTGTGGTACTGGCTACCGGAGGTTATGGAACAATTTACTACCTCTCAACCCTTGCGCTGGGCTCAAATGTGTCGGCAGCTTGGTCGGCTCATAAAAAAGGCGCCCTGTTTGCCAATCCGAGCTTTATTCAGATTCACCCAACGAGCCTCCCGCAGCTAAACGACTACCAGGCCAAACTCACGTTGATGTCGGAATCACTGAGAAACGACGGACGCATCTGGGTTCCAAAAATTAAGGGCGAAAAACGCGCTGCCAACGACATCCCGGAAGAAGACCGCGATTATTACCTCGAACGTCGCTATCCGGCGTTCGGAAATTTAGTCCCTCGCGACGTTGCCTCACGTGCTGCCAAGGAACGCTGCGATGCAGGATATGGCGTAGGAAAAACCGGGCTTTCCGTTTACCTCGACTTTAAAGACGCTATCAAAAAACAAGGGAAAAAGGCCATTGAAAACAAATATGGCAACCTTTTCGAGATGTATCATAAAATCACCGGCGACAATCCCTACGAAGTTCCCATGCGTATTTATCCCGCAGGGCACTACACTATGGGCGGTCTTTGGGTTGACTATAACCTGATGACAACCGTTAACGGACTGTTTGCCATCGGCGAATCCAACTTTTCCGACCACGGCGCCAACCGGCTGGGCGCAGGCTCGCTGATGCAGTGCTCAGGCGAAGGCTATTTTATCATTCCGGTTACCATCGGAGAATTCCTCTCCGGCGAAATCAAGACACCGCGCCTCTCCACCGACCATCCAGAGTTCGAAAAAGCCGAAAAGGAGGTAAAAGAGAAGATCAAAAAGCTACTCGTCATTAATGGAAAACAAACACCTACTACTTTCCACAAACGACTGGGAAAAATCATGTGGGATTATTGCGGCATGGTGCGCAACGAGGAGGGATTGTTGAAAGCCCAGGTAATGGTAAAAGAGCTGGAAGAAGAATTCTGGAAAGATCTGAAGGTGGCTGACACCGAAAATGAGCTGAACCAGGAACTCGAAAAAGCCGGTCGTGTGGCCGATTTCTTTGGCATTGCCAAACTCATGATCCAGGATGCACTCGACCGTAAGGAATCCTGCGGCGCCCACTTCCGTGAAGAGAGCCAGACCCCCGAAGGCGAGGCCAAACGCATTGACAGTGAGTACAGTTACGTGGCTGCCTGGGAATATATGGGCGAAGACAAGCCCCACAACCTTCACAAAGAACCGCTCGTATTCGAAAACGTGGAACTGAAAGAAAGAAGTTACAAATAATCACGAACTAAACACCTTTAATGATATGAATCTCACACTCGAAATATGGCGGCAAAAAGACGCCAAAAGCAAAGGAAAATTTGTGACCTACACCATAAATGGCGTATCTGAGGAGATGTCATTCCTCGAAATGCTTGATTTCTTCAATAAAACCCTTGTGGAAAAAGGAGATAGCCCGGTAGCCTTCGAATACGACTGCCGCGAAGGGATTTGTGGTACCTGTGGGCTCTACATCAATGGGTATGCTCATGGACCGGCCAGCCTCACCACTACATGCGAATTGCGAATGTACAAGTTCAAAGATGGCGACAAAATCGTGATCGAACCCTGGCGCTCCCGTGCATTCCCGATAATCAAAGATCTGATCGTTGACCGCACGGCCTTCGACAAAATCATGCAGGCAGGCGGATTTATTGCAGCCAACGCCGGAGCAGCACCCGACGCCAACGCCATCCCGATACCCAAACCGAAATCCGATGCTGCTTTTGATGCAGCTACCTGCGTGGGATGTGGCGCCTGTGTGGCAGCCTGCAAAAATTCATCAGCAATGCTGTTCGTTTCGGCAAAAATCTCCCAGTTCGCCTTCCTCCCGCAAGGCCGCGTTGAAGCACACGAACGCGTACAAAAGATGGTGAGCAAGATGGACGAACTGGGCTTCGGCAACTGCACCAACACCGGCGCGTGCGAAGCCCGCTGCCCCAAAGGCATCAACCTGAACCATATCGCCCGGATGAACCGCGAATTCCTCGGCGCAAAAATCGGCGCCCAAATCATAGCATAAAGAACCCAAAAGAGGTTGTTTTCATTTTTTACCCCGCCACCGTGCGGGGTTTTTTTATTGAAAACCGCTACAGAGTAAAGTCTTGGATGAATTAAAACCGAAATAAATCTGTTGAATTGTTTTTAGCCAATCAAATTGTTTTTTTAGTTTTGACAATTAAAAAATCAACCTCTCAACATGATTTTAGACAACCAAAACCAGAATCTCAAAGTTTACGAATGGATTGCAAAGTACGTGCGCACGGGTGAAATGTCGGTAGTAACGGGTTATTTTACTATTGGTGCACTGGCTTACCTGGCCAGGGTTACGAACCAACACATCGAAAAGTACAAATTTGTATTGGGTGATATTGTGAGCGCTGATGTAGGTAAGGTTCAATCGCTCGACTTGTTGAACGAAAACATTACCCTCGATTCATCGGTTAAGCTAAGCCGGTTGGCCAGGGAAGCTGTTGATTTTCTTCGCCCCAAAAAGGTGCAGGTAAAAACACTCGAGCCGAATTTCTGCCACGCCAAATGCTACATCCAGTCCACACCTGAAAAGGATGATTCCTGGCTCATCATGGGTAGTTCCAACCTGACGGAAGCGGGCATCGGTTTACGAAAAAACAACAACATCGAACTTAATGAGGGAATTAGGGGAGACACGCGGGAACTGGATGATTACATCAAGTGGTTCGAAAGTCTCTGGATAAAACCCCAGGCACACGAATATAAAACTGTGAAGGACAGCAATGGCGGCACAAAGAAAATCCCTTTCAAGCAGTATTTGATTGACGAGATCAGTAAACTTTTTTACGAATACACTCCCCGGCAGTTATACTTCAAAGTGTTGTTTGAGCTCTTTGGCGAGAGTTTATTGATGGAGAAGGATAACCCCGAATTTAACAGGCAGATAGGCAGGCTCGAAAACACTGTGGTTTACCAGTCGCTCTATGAGTTCCAGAGAAAAGGGGTGCTGAGCCTGATCAAAATGCTGCAGAAATACAATGGCGCTATCCTGGCGGATGCTGTGGGATTGGGTAAAACATGGACTGCCCTGGCGGTGATGAAGTACTATCAGATGCAAGGAAGGGAGATTATCCTTATTTGCCCGAAAAAACTTCAATCAAACTGGCGCAACTACCTGAAAAAGCAAAACTCAAGGTTTGAAAAAGATCAGCTTGATTATGCCATTCGGTTTCATACGGATTTGAATTCTGAGCTAATGGAGAAATACAACGAGAGAGCTGATAAATTTTTTGTGGACGATGCTCCGAAACTTTTTGTAATTGACGAAAGTCATAACCTGCGAAACGACAAATCAAAACGCTATAAATTTCTGGTTGAGGAAATCTTAGCCCGTAACGAAGACGCCAAGGTGCTGATGCTCTCTGCCACACCCATCAACAATTCGCTGCTCGATATCCGTAATCAGTTCAAGCTGATTGTGGCCGGAGAGGAAGGCGGTTTTGATGAATCGCTGGATGTTAAAAACATTGACTACACTTTCAGAGCAGCGCAAAAAACATTCAATGACTGGACGCAGGAGCCAAATCCGAGAATCGGTGAATTCATCAAAAAGTTACCGGTCAACTTCTTCCGTCTGACCGACGCCCTGACCGTTGCCCGCACCCGCAAAATGATCGAAGGCCAGCAGGATGGACTCGAATTTCCTTTAAAAGCAAAGCCGGAAAATATCTTTGTTACCCCAAAGCAGATCGGTAATTTCGAGAGTTTCGAAGAGTTGTTCGATCATTTTCCCCCAATGCTGTCGGGTTACCAGCCCTCGTTTTATGTGGATCAGTATGAAGATGCCGGCGTGCTGCACGATGAAAAGCAGCGCGATCATTTCCTGGTCAAAATGATGTATATCCTGATGGTGAAAAGGCTGGAATCATCCTGGTTTTCGTTTCAATCCACAGCGGAGAAAATTCTAACGCATCATCAGCATGCATTGGATAAGATCATGGAATACCAGGCCACCAAAAAGGAAACCGGCTGGGACGGAAACCAACTGCAACTCTTCGACGATGAAGAAGTGGTTGGGATCATCGAGGAATTTACCCTGGGAAAGAAGCGTCAAACGCGCCTGATGGATATTGACAGGTCAGGAAAAATTGAAAAGTATAAAGCCGATCTCAAGGCTGACATTGAATCGCTGCAACTGCTGCAATCCAACCTGCGAAACTTTGATCAGAAAATTGCCAGAGAAATAAAAAAACAACGAAATCTCAAGAGTGACGACGACAAGCTGGAAGCCCTCATGATGCGAATCATCGCTAAAAGGCAAAGCGGAGAGAACGGACATAACCCGAAAGTTTTGATATTCACCGTTTACAAGGATACTGCATTTTACCTCTTTGATCAGCTTACGGCAAGGGGCTTCGACAAGGTAGCTGCCATCAGCGGCGACACTTCAAAGGTGTGGAATGAGCCAGGCGAAACGCAGAAGTATGAACCCATACTCGAACGTTTTGCTCCGTTCACCAAGCTGTTCCGCGAAAAAGAGTGGGCCTTCGAACCTTCATCTCCTCACCTCGATCTGAACCAACAGTTTGACGAATGGCAGTACTGGATTGCCGAAAACGACCCCCGCACAAACGCTAAACTCCAGCAACCCATTGACATCCTGATTGCTACGGATACCCTTAGCGAAGGCCAAAACCTGCAGGATTGCGATATGGTGATAAACTACGACATCCATTGGAACCCTGTGCGCGTGATTCAAAGGATGGGGCGTATTGACCGGCTTGGCTCACCCAACGAAAAAATCTTTGGCATCAACTTCTGGCCTTCCAGCAACATCAACACCTACCTCAACCTGCAGGGCAGAATCGAAAAACGGATGGCCATGATGAAACTGGCAGGTTCGGAAGTACATATGGAATTTTCGGACACCTTCAGAGAGATGGCCGAAGATGAAGCCCTCGAACAGAAGCAGAAAGCGAGGATGCTCGAACAGATGCAAACCACCTGGGACGACATTGAAACAGAAAAGAATCTCGGCTTCGACGACTTCTCGCTCGAAAATTTCCGGCAAGAACTACTCGAGGAATTAAGAAAAAATGAACAGTTCTACCGATCGCTGCCCAATGGGATTTACACGGGATTTCAGTCGCTGCCTGCCACCGTGCCCGGTAAAGGTTTGATTGCACTGCTCGGCTACCCCTCCAGACCGACAAAAACAACTGACTTCAGGTACCGCAGCTACGAACTGATCTTTGTTGATTACGACGGGAAACAATGGCTGCAAAACCAGAAGGAAGTTCTTGATACCCTTGCGGTGCATAAGGATTGCCAACGCGACAAAAGCGGCCTGCGCAAAATAGACCTGGGCGATGAGGCAGAAATACAAAAGCTGACCGGTGCACTCAAGTTGTGGCTAAAGAACCAGGCCGAAACCGAAGAAAAAGGTGAGGACGGCGTTGTGAAAGCAAGAGCCGGTCAGGCTTCGCTCGACCTCATCAACAAGATAAAAGCCGGAAGCCGCGAAGCCATTACCAAAATAAAACAAGAGGGAAGCACTACGCAAAAATTCACTTCCGAAAACTTCGATTTAATCACCTGGTTTATTGTTAATTGATATGAATTTCAAAAATCTTGGTCATCAAATACAACAGTTGCACAATACCCTTTGCCAAAGTGCAGTAAGGGCCGTAAATACAAACCTCACCATTCGCAATTGGCTGATTGGATTCTATATTGTTGAATTTGAGCAAAACGGCACCGACAGAGCGGAGTATGGGAAAAATTTACTCGTGAAGCTGGCCAAATTAATTGATATTAAAGGGCTATCATCACCGGAGCTTTCGCGCTGCCGGCAATTTTATCAAACCTACCCGGCAATTCTTGGGTCACTGACCCAAGAATTTAGAAGCTTACTGCCGGATTTAATTTTTGGGTCACTAACCCAAAAATTACCTCAGGAAATTCAACATAGCAAGGACTCAATATCTGATAACTATCACAAAGCTCTCTTAAGCAAAATTTCGTTTACCCATTTTGTTGAACTGATAAAAATTAAAGACTCAGACAAGCGTCAATTTTACGAATTACTGGTGATTAGAAACACATTATCAGTTCGGGAACTTGAGCGGCAAATTTCCACAATGAGTTACGAGAGGATGGGATTGGCTGGTAATAAATCAGCTGCATTGAAAGAGCTGGAACATACATTTTTACCCGAAAACACAAACGATGCCATAAGATCGGTTTACTTCTTTGATTTTTTAAATCTGCCTTCCAATCACCTGATCAGTGAAAGTCAACTTGAAGAAGCCTTGATTACCCATCTCGAACAATTTATCCTGGAACTTGGTGTTGGTTTTTGTTTCGAGGCAAGACAAAAGCGCATTTTAATTGATGATGAATACTGCTTTGTAGATTTGGTGTTTTACCATCGGATATTAAAATGTCATGTGCTCATTGATTTGAAAACTGATAAATTTAACCATAGTTATCTCTCCCAGCTTAATAGTTATGTTGCATATTTCAACGAGGAAGTAATACAACCCGATGATAACCCTACCATTGGAATTTTGCTTTGCACCGAAAAGGGAAAGAAAATGGTTGAATATGCTTTGGCCGGAATGACTCAGCAACTATTTGTAAGCAAATATCTACTTGAGCTACCCAGCAAGGAATTGTTGTCCGACTTTATACAAAATGAACTCAGAAATTTTTAAATTTTGAATTAGACCATGAACAGCATTAAACTCTTTGCCACACAGCCTTTCATTACGGCGCTCAAGGCGCTCTTTGCCGAACTGCAGATACCTGTAAACTACATTGACGAACTGCCCGCCACCCCCGCCAGTATCCTCGGCGAAATGTTCAAACCCGACAATGAAGCCCACCGAATGATCGGCGATGTCTATCTGTTTGGCATGGTAAACGACGGGATATTCCAGGGCAACAGCACTTTCAGCAGTGTGGACGAAGTTAAGAAGCTGGATAAAGACTATGACGGACTGCTGATTTTTGGGGTTACACTCCAGCCCCGCAACCACCACCAGTTACCCATCCGCAGCCAGTTGGCCGGGATAACGCGCTCCTTCAACCGCGCCTTCCCCTACACACCCGTCACCATCATTTTCCGCTATGGCAACCACATCTCGCTGGCCAACACCGAACGCACCCGCTACAAACAACAATGGCGTGAAGGGGAGAAGATCGGGAAAGTGAGTTTGCTCAAGGATGTTGATTGCCAACAAACCCACACGGGTCATCTGAGAATTTTATCGGGACTTGTAAAACCATCCGGTGTCAAGACTTTCAAGGAGTTGAACGAACACTGGCTTCAAGTGCTCGATGTGAGTATCCTCAATAAAAAGTTTTACCTGGAAATTTTCAACTGGTATTTGTGGGCGCTCAGGGAAGCCAATTTTCCCCAGATCAGGCCCCAGGACGAAATAATTGACGACAAAATTCATCAAAGCGAATCGCTTATCAGGTTACTCACACGGTTGCTTTTCGTATGGTTTATGAAAGAAAAGGGACTGATTAGTCCTGAAATTTTCAGCGCCGACTTCCTGAAAAACATTTTGAAAGATTTCAGCGGCGTAAATGGCGAAAAGACGATTTACTACAAAGCCATCCTGCAAAACCTCTTTTTTGCTACCCTTAACCAGTCCGTCGAACAACGTAAAGTCCTCGGAAAAGGCTTCAATCCTTCCGAATATGGCGACCCGCTCGTTTACCGTTTCGATGAACTTTTCACCGAACCTGAAAAATTACCGGAATACTTCAAAGACATACCGTTTCTCAACGGCGGCCTGTTTGAATGTCTGGATCAGAAAAAAGACAATGAGAATGATGTGGAAATCAGACTGGACGGGTTCTCAACCAAAAAAAGCAAACAAGTGCACCTGCCCGATAAGTACTTTTTCGGCGAGTACGCCGGTGTTGACCTGAGTACAGAGTACGACGATACCAAAAAGCGAAGCATCACAGTAAACGGCATCATTGACATCCTCAGTCATTACAAATTCACCATCGAAGAAAGTACACCGGTTGAGGAAGAAATCGCGCTCGACCCCGAGTTGCTGGGCAAGGTGTTCGAAAACCTGCTGGCCAGCTACAACCCCGAAACCCAAACCACCGCCCGCAAGCAAACCGGCAGCTTTTACACCCCGCGCGAGATTGTGAATTACATGGTGGACGAGAGCCTGATCCAATACCTAAAAAGTGCCCTGACCATCCCTGGTCAGGGAGACCAACATGGTGCTCTGGCCATCCCTGGTCAGGGAGACCAACATGGTGCTCTGACCATCCCTGGTCAGGGAGACCAACATGGTGCTCTGGCCATCCCTAGTCAGGGAGACCAACATGGTGCTCTGGCCATCCCTAGTCAGGGAGACCAACATGGTGCTCTGGCCATCCCTGGTCAGAGAGAAGAAGATCAAACCCCGACCGAGGATGGTCAGGGGACTTTTTCCCCGACCAAGGATGGTCAGGGGACTTTTTCCCCGACCAAGGATGGTCGGGGCACTTTGTGGGAATTCTTCAATCCCAACAACGAAATTCAAATCCACACCGGGAATTTGCCACATTGGCAACAAGGCAGCGTTTGGTATTTCATCTCTTTCCGCCTGGCAGACTCTATTCCGGCCAAAGTCGCTGAACAAATAAAAGCAGACCGTGAAATGTGGTTGAAAACCAATAAGAAAGATGTTCAGGGCGGATATTCCAAAGAGCAATTAAAAGAATACTACAGGCTTTTTTCGGAAAAAACTGAGAAGTTACTGGACAATGGAATTGGAAGTTGTATCCTGAAAAAACCCGGGTTAGCCCAAATTGTGGCCGATGCGCTGCATTATTTCAACAACCAAAGATATGTGCTCGACGAGTGGGTGATTATGCCCAATCATGTGCATTTGCTTGTAAAACCGATCGGCGATCATAAACTCCAGGACATCCTTCACTCCTGGAAATCGTTCACAGCCAACGAAATCAACAAACGAACCGGAAACAAAGGTCAACTGTGGATGCACGAATCCTACGACCATATCGTAAGAAATGAAAAAGCCCTCGACGCCATAAGGCATTACATCAGGCAAAATCCGGTAAAGGCGCATTTGAAAGAAGGGAGTTATCTGAGCAAGGTATCCGGAAGCATCCCTGCTTCCGGTTACGAAGACATTCCTGCCTTTGGGACTTTAGCCGGAAGCAGGGATGCTTCCGACACTTTGGAAGAGAGGCTCAGACAGCTCTTCTCGTTTGAAGAAAGCACCGAATCAAATCCGTTTGACCCGGACGAGACCAAAGCCCTCATCATGGCCATTGACGATTGCAAAATACTTGATCCCGCATGTGGTTCGGGCGCTTTTCCGATGGGCGCGCTGCAAAAGATGACCCACATCCTGCACAAGCTCGACCCCGAAAACAAAATCTGGTTCGACATGGTCATCAGCAATTTGCCCGCCTACATGCAGGCCGAAGCGCGCAAGAAACTCGAAAAAGAGAACTGGAACTATGTGCGAAAGCTCGGCATCATACAGCAATGCCTTTATGGTGTGGATATTCAGCCCATTGCCATACAAATCTCCAAACTGCGCTTTTTCATCTCGCTGTTGGTTGACCAGCAGCCAAAACCCGGCGAACCCAACATGGGCTACGAACCTCTGCCCAACCTCGACTTTAAGCTTGTGGCTGCCAACACGCTGATTGGCGCGCCAGAGAATGATGCCACCAAAGTTTATGCAAAAGGCGCCCCCGAGCGTTTTGAAACCCTCAGCAACGAATACTTCTCCGCCGTTAGCGAACGAAAAACCGAAATAAAGGAGGAACTGAAAAAGACCATACGCAGAATTGTGGAGGCCAACCAGCGGGTAATAGGGCAATGGATGGAAAAGATAAGGAAAGAGTACAACTCAGCCAGCACCGCCAAACGCAAACAAAACCAACAGAAACTGGATGAGTTCCAGCAAGACCTCGACCGATGGAGCACATTTACCAACCTCTACAAAAACGAATCCGTCGCCTTTTTCGAAACCAAATACTTCTTCCCGCAGGTAAAAGAGGGTTTTGATGTGGTGATCGGCAATCCGCCGTATATCGCTTTTCAGAGAATGGATTCAAAAGCAAAAGATGCTTTACAAAAGCAGAGGTTCAAAACATTTGAAAACACTGGGGATATTTATGCTCTTTTTTATGAAAAAGGAATTGATTTACTCAAAGAAAACGGGTTGCTGGTTTACATTACCTCTCGTCAATGGATGCAGGCCTCTTATGGAAAATCATTGCGTAAATACCTGTCAACCGAGGTCAATCCTATTCAATTGATAGATTTCGGCCAAGTCAGAATTTTCGAGGGTGCCACGGTATTTGTCAATACTTTGCTTTTATCTAAAAAGGAGAGCAACAAAAGTATGTATGCTTGCTTAATACCTCAAGATTACAATTTAGATAGTGGAAGTCTTTGCAGTTATTTTCTTAAGAATAAATTGAAGATAGCCGATTTAGGTGAAAGGACATGGGCGGTTTCAAACGAAAATGCTATTAATTCTAAGATTGAAAAAGTTGGTTTTCTTTTACGTGAATGGGAGAATATTGGTTTTTTTCGCGGTATTACATCCGGATTAAATGATGTTTTTTATGTTGATGAAAATACACGTAAACAATTCATAAATCACGATCAAAGTAGCGATTTTATCTTAAAACCATTACTGCGGGGGAAAGATATAAAACGTTATCACTATGATTACAAGGACTGGTACATAATAAACACTCATAATGGTTTACGAGAAAATGGGTTGCCTCGAATTGATGTAGTAAATGATTATCCAGTCATTTACGAGTATTTAAAACAATGGCAACCAGAGCTTGAGAAAAGACTTGATCAAGGCGATCATTGGACAAACCTCAGAAACTGCGCCTTTTTACTCGAATTTGAAAAACCAAAAATAGTCTGGATAGAAATATCAGATCGGGCAAATTATGCCTATGATGACAAAGGAATGTACTTAACCAACTCTGCATATTTTCTCACAAGTAAAAGCGAAGATGTGAGTCTAAAGTACCTGCTGGCAATCTTGAATTCAAAAGTATCAGATTTCTATTTTTCTCAAAAAACTGCTCGGATAGCTGGTGGTCGCATGCGATATACAAAACAATACGTTGAGCAGGTTCCTATTCCGAAAATTGAGATGAATCAACAAATGCCTTTTATAACTCTCGTTGACCAAATCCTCACCACCAGGCAATCCAATCCCCACGCCGACACCACCGCCCTCGAAAACCGGATAGACGAGTTGGTTTTCAAACTCTACGGTTTAACTTACGAAGAGGTAAAGGTAATCGCGCCGGATTTCTGGCTGGGGGAGGGGAGTATGAGGAGATTCAATTATAATAAAATGAAACATCACAATGAACATCCTTGTTAGCAAATTCAATAATCTGGTTAACCTGCTACTCTCAGCACAAAGGGAGGTAATTATCTCTTTGCCAAATATATCCATTGAACAGGCAAACCTTCTTAAGGAAATTCGTTCGAATGGGATTGAGGTTACCTTGTACATCGAAATTGAGGAAAATGCTTACCGATCAGGGTATGGGGACTTTGAAACCCTTGAAATCATTAAAAAAGCTGGCATTCAGCATTATCACAAAAAGAATATCAATATCTACTTTTACATCATTGATGAAGTGGGCTTTTTCCATTTTCCCAAGAGCCGTTTCACTGAGGATGAAGGTGTGGCTTATGATCTTTTCCAGATGCTTCCTGATCAGGTTTACCAACTAAAGGCCCTGTTTAAACCAAATGAATACAGAGATGAGATAGACAAAGGAATACTTTCCGGAAGTGATGCGGAAGTGATCGCAGAAATCTCAGGTAACATTTCGCAACCAGAAACAAAAGCAGTTGATGATATGGTTGCCAGGCTACAAAAAGACCCACCAAAAAAACCGTTGTTACAACGGGCGTTACTCGTTTATCAAGGGAAGTTTCAGGTGGTTGAGTTAGAGTTCAAAGGGGCAAACCTCCAAGCAATGAAGGTTAAGATACCATCAAATGCGCTGCCTTTTAAGGATGCAGAACTACAAAAAGCGATCGAGACGAATTTAAGGCTTTTTGATCAGTTGGATACCCAATCTTTTATGAAGCCATTTTTTGATTTTAAAAATGAATTGGAAGAAATCCGGAAGGAATACCTAGTTCATTTGAAAACACGAAATAAAAGCTTTATCGCAAAAGAACGTGTTCAGGATTTTGAAAAGGATGTGGATCGATTGCGCAAAAAAGCTGGTAATCTCGAGCAAACATTGATTAATAGACTTCAGGATGAGATCAGCAACACGAGGGATCGCATTACAAAAAATCTCATTGATTTTTTCAGAGACAATCCACCTGAGAATTTAGTTGGCCTTCAGGGTACAACACTGAACAAAGAATTGATAATTTCTGCCTCCAAAATCGTCAGTAAGATCAAATTTCCAATGGCAAAGGATGTGCTTGGCAAACTTAAGATTGAATATTCATTTTACGATATCACATGGGAAACCCTGAATAGCAAGGAGATGCTCTCGGAGATGGTTGAAAAAGAAATGATAAGCCCCAAGGAAAAAGCATATATTGAAAGTGAGGGTGTTGAGGTGGAGGTTGAACCAAAACTGCTGTTTGATTGACTATAATTTCAACGATTGCAAACATGCCTGATCTATTCGACAATAAATATCAATTTGTAAAGGAGCTGGGAGCAGGCGCATTTGGCAGAGTATTTCTGGCAAAAGAAAAATTTTCTGAAAGTTTCGTGGCTATAAAGCAATTGAAAGATGAAGATGAGTCCTGGCAGGATGATTTAGTCCATGAAATGCAGATGGTGTCGAAGTTTAACCATCCTCACATTGTTAATTTCAAGCATCATTTTTTACAAGACAGGTTGCTTTATCTAGTGATGGAATACTGCCCTGGTGGCAGTTTAAGTCGTTTAATGGAGAAAAGAACCATAGTAAAGACATTTGTTTGGAAGTGGATGGAAATTCTGACCGAAACCTTGCAGTTCATTCACGAAAAAGGCATCATTCATCACGACATTAAACCCGCTAATATCCTGTTTGATGAGAATAGAAAAATTAAAATATCCGATTTTGGGGTGGCCAATACCGGAGGTGGTACTCAAGCCTATATGGCTCCTGAAGCACTGAGTTGGAAGGCATATAATAAAAGCGATGTGCGAATAGATATTTATGCCCTGGGGGTAACGCTCCTGGAAGTGCTTACAGGAAAGAATCCTTTTTTATTCAAATCGGAAGAGGAGATCATTGCGTTGCATGAAAAGAAAGAATTTGGCATTGAAGGCTTTCCAAATTGGCAACAGGACATTATTTTGAAAGCTTTAGCAAAAACGCCGGAGCTTCGGTTTCAAACAATGCAGGAATTTAATGAAGCAATAAGGGCAAAAGCGGTTCCGGTAATTTTTGATAAGGAGATCATTAAAGGTGGATTCCTGGCTGAGAAGGCTGCATATTTTTTGAAAAGACGAAAGTGGAAGCGCTCCTACACGTTGCTGGATTATGCTGAAAAGAGTTTAAAGCCTAACGTTAATGTGTTCTTTCAGTTAGGCAAATATCATTTACTTTCGAACCAGATACAAACAGCGAAATCATATTTTGAGAAAGCACTGAAATGGAACCCGCGCCTTGATGTCCAGAAAGAATTGGGTTGGATAAACCTTGAACTCAAAAATTATCCGATTGCGATTTCTATGCTATCGGATCACGTGCAACGCAATCCTTCAGATTTTGAAGCCTATAACCTGATTTTGCAGTGTTATTATGAAACTGGTCGTTACGAAGCCGCAATGCAACTTGCCGAAACCTTGCTCAGTAACGAAAGCAGCAACCCATGTTTTGTAAACAACTATTACATCTCCTGTGTCATGCAGAATATCGGTCGGTTGGTTACACCAGATCAGGTTTTAAAGAAGGTTGATCAGTCAAATCCTTTTTTGCAATACAATCATGAGTTGTTGATTGAACAGGACTTATCCCACAATTACAACTTGCATCCGACCTTGAAATCAAAGTTGCTTTTTATGGATTATCGCTTTCTTAAATTTACTTCAGCGCCATTTTACTGCTCATCCGATGATCGGGACTGCTTTGGTATTTCAGGTTCTACTGCAGCAATCATCAAATTCGGAAGGGAAAACTTTGAGGTAAACGATGTAAAGGTACCTGGCGGTAACTCGATCAGTCGCAGACATTGCCTGATAATAAACCAGAAGGACGATGTTTGGCTATGCGATTTGGGTAGTACCGGCACTTTCCTGAATGGGGAGAAAGTAGTGCATAAACACCCGCTTACCGGCAAAAACTTACTCCGTATTGGTCAAACCGAATATGAACTTACCAGCGACAGAAGCAAACTGTTCTGATTTCATTCAAGGTTATTGATTTGAAATAATGTATTTAAAACGGCCTGTCAGAGTTTTCGCTATTCAGGCTGCACGCTCTATGTTTTTCTATGCAAAACTATACCAACACATTGTCAATCAGTGTAAAAGACTATTTCCACATAGAGCTGGTATAGCGTTGGTATAGTGCTGGTAGCTTTTTTGGAGTCAAACCCTGACAGGTTTTCAAAACCTGTCAGGGTTGGGTGAATAATGCAATGTAATAGATTGATTATCAATATTCCAGCTTGGTTCAGGCTGAAATCCTTAATTCGGTAATCGTTTTCACGAGCTTCATAATTTCTCCTTTAAACCTATTTTCACCAGTTTAAGTGTAAGCGTTAAGTTTCATGTAAATTTGCTGTTGAATTTCCAGACTTAATTGATTGATAATGAACACAAAAACTATTCTTTCAAAGCTGCCGATTGTTAGGTTAACCCTGTTTTTGATTGGCCTCATGCTATTTGCAGGTTCGGCAACTGCGCAAACCCGCCAGAATTTCAGGTTGCCGGATATTCCGGGATATATTACGCTGAAGGGAGATTTTCACATGCACACGCCGTTTTCGGATGGTACGGTATGGCCGGCCGATCGTGTAAAAGAAGCCTGGCGCGATGGACTAGATGTAATTGCCATCACAGACCATGTGGAATACTCGCCAAACCAGAAGGATGTGAGTACAGACCTAAACCGCCCATGGGAAATCGCCAGGCCGGTGGCCGAACAATATGGCATCATCCTGGTGAAAGCGGCGGAAATTACCCGCTCAATGCCGCCCGGCCATTTCAACGCTTTCTTCCTGAACGACTGCAACCTGCTCAGGCAGAACAATGTTGAAGAAGCTTTCAGGGCGGCTGCCAGGCAGGGAGCCTTTTTTGTGTGGAACCATCCCGGTTGGAAGGCTCAGCAACCCGACACCACCATCTGGTTCCCAATGCACGACCAGTTTCTGGAAAATAGCTGGCTGCACGGGATTGAGGTTTTTAATGAAAAAGAGTTTTACCCCATCGTTCATCAGTGGGCCGTTGAAAAGGGATTAACCATTTTTGCCAATTCTGATGTACACGAACCGATTGATTTCCTTTACCAACAGCAAAAAAATGAGCGAAGACCGATGACCCTGGTTTTTGCAAAAGAGCGATCAGTGGATGGCGTCAGGGATGCATTTTTCAACAGGCGGACGGCAGCACTTTTTAACGACACGCTGATCGGGGACGAAAAATACCTGAAACCCCTGATTGCAGGATGCGTTTCGGTGCAAAATCCAAACGTTGAGATCAACAGCCGCAATGAAACTTTCGTTGTATTGACAAATGATTCGGACCTTAACCTTTATCTGGAGGGTATCAGTACCGAAAACTTCTCAATACCTGGTTCCATCCATCTCAAAGCCAACAGCGCAGAGAGGATTCCGGTGAAAAATATCAGGAACCTTCATCAGGGCGAAAACGAGCTGACGATAGCATTCAGGGTGAATAACGTGCTTACCGCTCCGGGTTCACCATTGGAGACAGAGATTCAACTCACTGTTTTTCAGTGGCAAAACCCACAAATTAACCATCTGTCTGGAAACAACTGGCGAATTGGCCTGGCCGGCGCATCCGGCAAGCTTTCCTATCATTACAGCACCGACGGCAGCATTCCAACCGTGAATTCACCTGAAATATCTACCCCCTTCCAGGCCGGAGATAGCGTATTGCTTACCATTGCCGCCTTTAAAGGTCAAACGCTCGCAGGGTCACTTTTTAAAGGCAATTTTACTCTGCACAAAGCGCTAAACCAAAGGGTCATTCTGGAGAACCAACCTGAACCAAAGTACTCCGCCAATGGCGCTCAGTCGCTCACCGACGGTTTGCGGGGCTCTGCCGATTACCGCGACGGAAAATGGCTCGGCTTCAAAGGCAACAACATGGAGGCAATTATCGAATTTCAATCGCCCACCGATTTTTCAAAAGTTGAAATGATGTTCCTGAATGATCAGAAATCGTGGATTTTCCAGCCTTCCCGAGTGCTGGTGTTAGTTTCTGAAGATGGGTCAAATTACCGTGAGTTGGGCAAAGTTACTTTCGCATCAGCAAAAGCGGAAAGCGAAAGCAGTGTGGCAAACGCAACGGTAAAGCGGAACACGAAGGGAATCCGGTTTGTGAAGATCATTGCCGAGAACCTGGGAACTTGTCCTGAGTGGCATTCGGGTACCGGTCAACCGGCATGGCTGTTTGCCGATGAAATCATCATCCGGTGATGGTTTACCTGCAAACGACCGGGAAATCGTTACTTTTGCCCAAAATCGCAGAAAATTGAATGTTGAGTTTTTCATAGCGCGGGGAATCTTATCCAAAGACAAGTCCAACTTTTCCAGGCCGATCATCCGGCTGGCCATCATCAGCGTGGCGCTGGGGCTTGCAGTGATGGTCCTTTCGGTGGCCGTTACTCTTGGGTTCAAAAGCGCCATCACCGACAAAGTCATAGGGTTCGGATCGCATATTCAAATCACCAGTTTCGATTTGAACCGTTCCTACGAAACCTCTCCCATCAGCATCAACCAGCCTTTTTATCCCAGATTGCAGGACAGCAGCGGCATCCGGCACATCCAGGTTTTCGCCTCCAAATCAGGGCTGATCAAGACAATTGACCAAATTCAGGGTGTGGTTTTAAAAGGCATCTGGACTGATTTCGAATGGTCGTTTTTTAAGGATAAAATTGTCGAAGGCAGCTTTCTGCAAATTGACCCGGAAAAAATAACCGACAATATTCTGATTTCGAGGAAGATTGCGAATAAACTCCATTTCAACCTTGGCGATGAGGTGCGGGTATATTTTATCAATCCAGACGAGATGACCCCCCGCGGCCGGAAGTTTATCATTGCCGGAGTTTATGAAACCGGTCTGGAGGAGTTCGATGATCTTTACCTTATCGGCGATATCAGACATGTGCAGCGGCTCAACAACTGGGAAAGCAGCGAAATCAGCGGGTTTGAAGTTTTTATAAACAATTACCGCGAAATGGATAAAATGACCGACAAAGTTTATAACTCTATCGGTTACGGCCTCAACGCTACTTCTATCAGGGATATGTATCCGCAAATCTTCGAGTGGCTTGATCTTCAGGACATGAACGTTATCATCATTCTCACGCTGATGATTGCCGTAGCTGCCATCAATATGATCTCAACCCTTCTGATCCTGATTCTTGAAAAAACCAACATGATCGGTGTGCTGAAAGCGATAGGCGCCAGAAACCGTACGATCAGAAATATTTTTCTCTACAACGCCTCCTTCATCATTGCCCGCGGGCTGTTTTTCGGCAACCTGCTCGGCATTTCCATTGCGCTGCTGCAAAAACATTTCGGACTGATAAAACTGGACCAGGAATCCTATTACATAACTGCTGTACCGATCCAGCTTGAATTGATCCCTGTAATCCTTTTGAACGCCGGCACATTAATCCTTTGCGTATTGTTCATGCTGATCCCGTCCTATGTAATTACACGAATCAGCCCGGTGAAAGCGATACGATGGGATTAAGTCGCCTGCAAAAGGGTTTACTTGCTCTTTCGCCATATCTGGGGCATAAAATGCCTTGAGGTGACGAGCGACCCTTCGCGCCTGATAACACCATGTTTTACAGACTTTACCTCCTCGATTGAATAAAAAGCGTTGGGATTGAAACGGTTGATGATCTCAACCAGCGTTTTTAACTGTTTTCGGGGGATAATCAGAAAAATGATCTTTACCGGACCCCGGCTTCCTTCAGCATCCATCAATGTAAGACCATAGTTATTCTCCTTCAGATAGTTAATCAGATCTGTTGAATCGAGTTTTGGAAATATCCTCACGATGACCGTTCCCAGCGAAATCCTTTCTTCGAGGATGATACCAATGAAATTTCCGGTAGCAAACCCGGCGCCGTAGGCAATGTAATAAAGGTAATTATCCATCTGCTTAAGAATTTGACTCACAGCCAACAGCCAGATTATCACCTCGAAGAATCCTAACGCCGGCGCAATGTACTTATAACCTTTTGATACAAAAATCAGCCTGAGCGTACCGATACTCTGGTCGGCAATGCGCGATAAAAAGATCAGAAGTGGCAGAATGATCCAAGTAAAAACCCATGAATCAACCTGAAAAATTCCTATGTCCATGTCTTATTTTTTAAAAACTCATTTGTAATCAGTCACTTAATAGAGGTTAATATGGTCATCGTTTATACATCTGAAAGTATCTGGATTTCAGTTGGTTTGAAGGACTGACGACCAAAAACAACCCTTCATTTCTTCACATGCAACCCGCACTCTTTCATGTCAGGATTTTCCCACCACCAACGGCCTGCGCGTACATCCTCCCCCGGTTCGATGGCTCTGGTGCAGGGCTGACAGCCAATACTTGCAAATCCCTTGTCGTGCAGCATGTTGTAAGGAATGTTCTTTTGCCTGATATAGTTCCATACCTGCTGTTCATCCCAGTTTAAAAGCGGATTGATCTTAATCAACTGATTGGTTTCATCCCACTCAACAAACTTCACTGAACTGCGGGTAACCGACTGGCTGCGCCTCAATCCGCTGATCCAGACTTCAAGCCCGGATAAAGCCCTTTTCAGAGGAACAATTTTTCGGATATGGCAGCAATGGCGCCGATTTTCGATGCTTTCGTAAAACAGGTTGATCCCCTTTTCGGCAACCATCTTTTCAACCTGCTCCCGCTCGGGAAAATAGATTTCGATATTGATTTTGTAACGGGCGTTGGTCTTCTCGATCAGTTCATAGGTTTCAGGGAAAACCCTTCCGGTGTCGAGGGTAAATATCCGGGTTGAAGGGTCAATGGCTGCAATCATCTCCGTTAAAACCTGGTCTTCAGCGCCCATACTCGAGGCAAGGCCAATCTTTCCTTTGTAGGTTTCCAGAAAGTATCTGAGGATTTCGGGAGCCTCTGCGTTGACGAACTTTTGGTTAAGTTGTTCAATAGCAATATTTTCCATAATCTGTATGTCCGGTTTGCGATTCAAATTCGGTTGCAAATTTATGGCATTAAGTCGAAATGACTTTTCAGGAAGATGAAAAAGGCAATGGGTCAAGAAATCGGGTCTTACTATTTCTTGAATGCCTCTGCGCCGCCGATGATCTCGATAATCTCGTTGGTGATGGCAGTTTGACGGGCTTTGTTGTAGGAGAGTTTGAGATTGCGAAGCAGCTCTTTTGCGTTGTCGGTGGCTTTGTGCATGGCAATCATCCGGGCGCCGTGCTCTGATGCGGCTGAATCGGCAAGTGTTTCATAAATCTTAAGGTTCAGCCATTTAGGGATTAAAAGTTCGAGGACGCTTTCCAGCGATGGTTTGAAGATAAAGTCGAAGTCATCCTTTGGTTTCCAGGATTTTTGGTCCACCGGGTTTTCAAAAGGAAGAAACTGCGAAACTGTAACTACCTGTACTGCAGCGTTTTTGAAATGATGATAGATCAACTCAATGCGATCGTATTTTTTATCAATAAAATCTTTCATCAGTTCCTTTGCCACCGGATCAATCATCTCCGGGCTGAATTTATCAATCAGGAAATCATTTCTGTGGGCTACCTTCACTTTACGGGCAGCAAGGTATTCGAAAGCCTTCTTGCCAATGGTAAAAATCTCGACATTTCCATCACGATACTGGCTTTCATAATCCTGTTGTGCGCGCTGCATCAAAGCCTTTCCAACATTGGTATTAAAAGGACCGCAGAGCCCTCTGTTGGAGGAGACGCCGATCAGAAGGATTTTCTCAGGATTCCGCTGTTCGTTGAGTGGCGACACAACCGGGTTTGCTCCCGGGTGAAAAACTCTGTGCATCAATGCCTCCATCCGGTCGGCATAGGGTCGCATATCGAGGATGGTGGTCTGGGCTTTGCGCAATTTGGAAGCAGAAACCATTTTCATGGCGCTGGTAATCTGTTCGGTGGATTTCACCGAGTCAATCCTGGTCCTGACTTCCTTTAGATTTGGCATAACACTTAATCGGTTTAAGCAGTTTTGAAATTAATCCTTGCAACCAATTCAGCGGCAACGCTTCGCATAATCTTCTCGTCTTCCTCGAGGAGTTTCCCTGCTTTCAGGTTTTGAAGCAATTCAGGGTGCTGCGTTTTGAGCAGATTGATATAGATCTCTTCGAAATTCTTCACCTCCGAAGCAGGGAGTTCTTTCAGCAAGCCTTTGGTTCCACAATAAATAATAGCAATTTGCTGCTCAACCGCCATTGGGGAATATTGATTCTGTTTCAGGATTTCGACGTTACGCCGACCTTTTTCGAGCACTGAAAGCGTGGATGCATCGAGGTCGGAGCTGAATTTGGCAAATGCTTCCAGTTCTCGGAACTGAGCCTGATCAATCTTGAGGGTTCCGGAGACTTTCTTCATGGATTTGATCTGTGCATTTCCACCTACGCGAGAAACCGAGATTCCCACGTTGATAGCAGGTTTGATCCCGGCGTTGAAGAGGTTGGATTCGAGGAAGATCTGTCCGTCGGTAATCGAAATCACGTTGGTGGGGATGTAGGCAGAAACGTCACCGGCCTGGGTTTCGATCAGCGGCAATGCTGTGAGCGAGCCACCACCTTTTACAATAGGACGTATACTTTCGGGCAGGTCGTTCATGTTTTTGGCAATCTCATCCGATTCGATGATTTTGGCTGCACGCTCGAGCAATCTTGAGTGAAGGTAGAACACGTCGCCAGGATAAGCCTCACGTCCCGGCGGGCGGCGCAGGAGCAACGAAACTTCGCGGTAAGAAACTGCCTGCTTCGACAAATCGTCATAAACTACGAGTGCCGGCTTTCCGGTATCCCTGAAAAACTCGCCGATAGCAGCGCCTGCAAAAGGAGCATAAAACTGCATGGCAGCCGGATCAGATGCCGTGGCAACCACGATAATGGTGTAAGCCATTGCGCCGTTGTCCTCCAGGGTCTTCACGATATTGGCTACTGTGGAGCCTTTCTGGCCGGTTGCTACATAGATGCAATAAACCGGCTCGCCTTTATCGTAAAATTCGCGCTGATTGATAATGGTATCAATGGCAATGGCTGTTTTGCCGGTCTGGCGGTCGCCGATGATCAGCTCACGCTGGCCGCGGCCAATCGGAATCATAGCATCAATAGCCTTTATTCCGGTTTGAAGGGGTTCGTTTACAGGTTGTCTGAAAATAACACCGGGAGCTTTTCGTTCCAGGGGCATTTCCCAGGTTTCGCCCTTAATTTCACCCTTGCCATCAATCGGTTTACCAAGTGTATTTACCACTCTTCCCAACATTCCGGGGCCTACCTTAATGGAGGCAATACGGCGTGTGCGTTTTACCACGTCGCCTTCCTTGATGTCGTGAGTATCGCCAAGAAGTACAATTCCTACGTTGTCCTGCTCAAGGTTAAGGACAATACCCATCAGGTCGCCCTTTTCAAATTTTACCAGTTCGCCTGATTCTACATTGGAAAGGCCAAATATCCTGGCAATGCCGTCTCCGATTTGAAGTACCGTGCCAATTTCTTCAAGCTCCGATTCCGTCTTGAATCCTGCCAGTTCCTGTCGCAGGATTTCGGTAACTTCAGCCGCTTTGATCTGTGCCATATTACTTTGATTAACTTTTTACAATTCTTTATAACTCTTTCACGTACGGGTTCTTTTCAAATTCTTTGCTCAGCAGCTTTATTTTCTGGCGTAAACTGGCGTCAAATTTTCGGTCTTTGTAGCTAAAAACAAAGCCTCCGATCAGTTCCGGACTCACTTTTTCAACCAGGTCAATGGTCATGTGGGTCAAATCGCTGAGCTGATCGAGTATTTTCCTGCGGGTTAACTCATCGAGAGCATAAGCTGTGACCAACTGGATGGTAATGATGTTTTTGTGGTCTTTGTAAATCTCTACAAAACTTTCGGCTATATACCTGGTCAAAAGCGCCCGGTCTTTTTTGATTACCAGTTCGAGAAATCTGAAGGTAAACGCACTTATCCGCCCGACAAATAATGCTCTGAGAATGCTCAGTTTCTTTGGATTGGGAATGATAGGGCTTCTCAGGATATTGTTCAGGCTTTTGTTTTCGCGCACAACCTCCCAGACCTGAATCATATCCAGGTAAGTAGGCTCTATCAGGTTTTTTTCCTGAGCAAGGTTAAACAAAGCCTTGGCATAGCGGTTGGCGATTATGGTTACATCCATTACCCTTATCCTTCTGATTAATTGAGCTTAACGTCTTTTACCAATTCTTCCACGTATTCTTTCTGGGCATTCTTATCCCTCAGTTCGCGGGAGAGTAACTTTTCAGCGATATCGAGGCTCAGCTGGCCAATCTGATTTTTCAGATCGAGCATTGCGGCGCGCTTTTCAAACTCAAGTTGTTCCCTGGTCTTCTCGATGATAAGATCGGCTTCAGCTGAAGCTTTTTCCTTCGCTTCAAGTATCATCTTATCCCGCATTTGAATAGTCTCTTTAAGGATAGTATCCCGCTCAACTTTGGCCTGATTGATCAGCTCTTCGTTACTGGCCTTGAGATTCTTCATCTCTGCTCTGGCATGCTCGGCCTGCTGAAGCGCCTGATCAATTGATTCTTCACGTTCATGAATGGATTTCATAATCGGATTCCAGGCAAATTTTGCCAAAACCCAAAGAACCACTCCAAATGCGAGCGTCATCCAAAAAATCAACCCAATTCCCGGACTTACTAATTCCATAGTTTAGTGTTTATTGATGTCGTTTCTAATAAAAATGTACCTGCTGCACAGTTTGTGTATTGACTGCAAAACCAGAAGTCACCAGCACAGGTTGCGCGAAACTTTTCTGATTACAGGCTGAAGTCAATTGCAGATGGCTCAGCGCCGTTTTCAGAATCGAACAATTTCTATTGAAATACAATCAAAAGACAAACAACGATGGCAAAAAACGCAAGACCTTCGATAAGAGCGGCAGAAACGATCATGTTTGATCTGACATCTCCGGCTACTTCCGGCTGGCGGGCAATGGATTCGATAGCTGTAGTACCAATTTTGCCAATGCTAAATCCTGCACCGGCAGCAGCAATTGCTGCAGAAAGACCTGCTCCGGCTTTTGCAAACAAGGTGAGATCAGCGCCGGCTTGTAATAAAATCATTAAAAATTCCATAATTTAAGCGATTTAATTGATGATTATTATAAATAAATGTTGTTCAAATTTCTATTAGTGATGTGCCTCTTCAACAGCCATTCCGAAGTAGAGGGCTGATAAAAGCGTAAAAACATAAGCCTGGATAAACGCAACCAGGAGTTCGATAAACTTTACGAAAATGGAGAATATGACCGAAACCGGTGATATCATGTATCCAAAGATGTCGCCCTTGTTACCAAAAATGAAAATCAGGCTAACAAAGGCAAGACTAATAATGTGTCCTGCGGTAATATTGGCAAAAAGACGAATCATAAGCACTGCAGGTTTGATAAAAAGACCCGAAAGCTCGATAACCGGCATGAGCGGAATGGGTAGCTTCAACATCCACGGAACGCCGGGGGTGTTGAAGATATGCATCCAGTAATTTTTGTTGGCCGTAAAAATGATGGCAAAAAAGGTGAACAACGCCAGCACCAGCGTAACAGCAATATTACCGGTAACGTTGGCGCCACCCGGGAAAAACGGAACCAGACCCATCAGGTTGTTAAGGAAAATGAAGAAGAATATTGTAAGCAGGAAAGGCATAAAGTGGGCATACTTTTTCTCTCCGATGGACGGCCTGGCAATGTTATCGCGCACAAAAAGGATAATGGGTTCAAGCACCGATTGTAAGCCGGTTGGGGCTTTGGGTCCTCGCCTGCGGTAAGCATTGGCTACCGAAATAAAAACCCAGAGTAAAATGGTTGCGCTTACAAAAATTGCCAGAACATTTTTGGTGATCGAGAAATCGAGCGGTGTGGCAAAATTGACATCCTGGACAATGATGTGCTCCGAGTTGAATTTGGCTAAATCAGCCTTGACAATCTTACTTGACGTGCCTTCGGAGGCAATCCCAAAACCATTGTAAAGCTCGTGGCCATGGTGAAATTTGTTCGACATAAAAACATGCAAACCGCCATCATGCCAAAGGATCACCGGCAAAGGGAGCGACAGATGAAAATCTCCGTAATCAAGAACATGCCACTCATGAGCATCGGCAATGTGATGAAAAATCATCTCACCGGCATTGAACTCCTTCTTACCGTGCGAATCATCAGCATGGCCATCATTTTGGGCATGCTGCTTCGAACCATCTGCAGAATAAACATTTCCAACGGCAATGATCATCGCAATCCCAAAAGGAATCATCATTTTCCTGAGCCACTTTTTTATTTTGTTGTGCTGATTGCTCATCAGATAGTTTTGGTGGTTTGTTTAGTCTGCTAAAACAACAAGTTCGTTATTAAAAACCTCGAAAATTCCTCCGTTGATTTCGATAAAGTGCTCTTTATCATCCTCTTTGGTAATTTTTACTTTCCCTTTTTTAAGCACATAAACCATTGGCGCATGATTTTGCAAAATGCCAAACAGCCCGTCAACTCCGGGAAGCTGAGCGGATTTAACGGTATCCTGAAATAGTACCCTATTTTTATTGATTACCTTGATGGTCATGTTGTTAAGCTTTGCTTAATTGAATCAGGCCAGGGTTTCTTCAAGCATTTTCTTTCCTTTATCAATAGCCTCTTCGATGGTTCCCACGAGGTTGAAGGCTGCCTCGGGATACTCATCAACGCCGCCATCAATAATCATATTGAAGCCCTTGATGGTATCGTGAATGTCAACAATCTTTCCGGGTATTCCGGTGAATTGCTCGGCCACGTGGAATGGCTGCGAGAGGAAACGCTGTACTTTCCTTGCACGGCGAACCAACTGCTTGTCCTCTTCCGAAAGTTCGTCCATACCGAGGATGGCGATGATGTCCTGAAGTTCTTTGTAGCGCTGGAGTAAGTTTTTTACGCGTTGCGCTGTGTTGTAATGCTCGGCGCCAACGATATGAGGAGATAGAATCCTTGAGGTTGAATCCAGCGGGTCAACGGCGGGATAAATACCCAACTCGGCAATTTTACGGTTGAGAACGGTAGTAGCATCGAGGTGGGCAAAAGTTGTAGCCGGCGCAGGGTCGGTTAAGTCGTCGGCAGGAACATAAACTGCCTGCACCGAAGTAATTGAGCCTCGCTTGGTGGAGGTGATTCTCTCCTGCATCAAACCCATTTCGGTGGCAAGCGTAGGCTGATAACCCACTGCAGAAGGCATACGGCCCAACAGCGCTGAAACCTCAGAACCTGCCTGTGTAAAACGGAAAATATTGTCAATGAAGAACAGGATGTCTCTTCCACCGGATTTCTCGTCGCCATCCCTGAAATACTCTGCAAGGCTAAGTCCTGAAAGCGCAACACGGGCACGTGCTCCGGGAGGTTCGTTCATCTGGCCGAAAACCAGTGTGGCTTGTGATTTTGAAAGCTCGTTGTAGTCAACTTTGGATAAATCCCAGCCGCCATGCTCCATGCTTTTCAAAAACTCCTCGCCGTACCTGATTACCCCCGATTCGATCATTTCGCGAAGCAGGTCATTACCTTCACGGGTACGCTCGCCAACGCCGGCGAAAACGGATAACCCGGAGTAAACTTTTGCAATATTGTTGATCAATTCCATGATAATCACAGTCTTGCCAACACCGGCGCCGCCAAACAAACCGATCTTTCCACCTTTTGAATAAGGCTCGATCAGGTCAATAACTTTTATTCCTGTATAAAGGATTTCGGCGGTGGTACTAAGATTTTCAAATTTTGGGGGATCGCGGTGAATCGGATAACCCTGCTCTTTCACGATTGATTTTAATCCGTCTATGGGTTCGCCGATTACGTTAAAAAGTCTTCCGCGGATATATTCGCCCACCGGCATTTCGATCGGACGCCCGATGTTGATCACTTTCATTCCCCGGTGAAGGCCGTCCGTTGAGTCCATTGCCACAGATCGAACCGTATTTTCACCAATATCCTGCTGCGTTTCAAGCATTATCCAACTGCCGTCTTCCTTCACAATTTTGAGAGCATCATGAATATTGGGCAAAATCTGATCCTGCTCAAAAGAAACGTCAACCACCGGACCGATAACCTGGGAAACGAAACCCTCGCTTGTCTTGCTCATTTAAAGTATCTTAGGTATGATTTGCTGAAAATTGGGCGCAAAGATACACCCTTACGCTTATGCTTAAGTGATTTATTAACAATTTTTTAAAAAGGTTGCAACCGGGTTGTTCGTAATGATTCCAAATTAGCCCGCAGTCAACATTGAGCCTCATCACTGATTTTTGAGATTGTAAATTGATAATTGTGTGGTATTTACCTTCAGCGGAACTTTATTTACATTCCAGATGTAGGTTACCCATCTGAACGCCGAACCATGGATTCCTGCTGCAAGGATTGATGTTTCGACCTTTTCTGTTCCCGATATCCAGTCATAGTTGTACCAGTTCAGCGGAACCCGCTCATAAACCATTTCTTTTCCTTCCTCATTTTGCACTGCAAAAACCACCCAAACCACCGGGAAACGCTTTTCCGACTGAATATTCAACTCATATTGAGCGAGAAGAATTTCTGTTTTCAGCGTGTCAGTTTCACCCCGCGCGAGCAGGATGAATTCGTCATTGGTAATTTCCCGTGCAAATTCAGGACTTGATATGTAAACCAATTCACGATGTAATTTGATTTTTCGTTCGAGCATCTGCAGACCTGAGCCAGGCGCAGAATCAACGGTAAAATAATAATCCGTAAAAGGAAATTTTGCCGGATCAACAATCTGAAAATCAGCAATGCTGTCGGGCCAGGTGCTGTTATGAACCATTGGAAGATTTTGCTTCAACTGGTAATTCAGATATGCCCAACGCAATTCTCTGCCCTTGTAACCCTGAATTGTAGGTGAGTTGCCGGTCGTTTCTTTATAACTCAGGATAATTTCTGAAAATCTTTGCGGAATGGCTTCATTTTCGACCGATATCTTTTCAAAATTGATTGACCAAAAAAAATGTACAGGCAGAAGTATCAGCGGTAAAAGTGTCAGGATAAACACCCTTCTGAATTGAATATCAACGCTGTCGAGAATAAAAAAGAGAGTGCCGAAAAAAAGGATGATGAGCTGCATTGATGTTCGGTTGCCCGGGTAAAGCACGCCGAACAGGTGATGTTCCAGAAAAAATCCTGCCAGATTGCCTGTTAGCAGGAAGAAGAAAACCCATTGCGGAGTCAGCAGGAGACGGAGATTCTTCTGGAGAGTGGTATTTCTGACTAAAACCATCACCACTGCAACCGCTATCAGCAGTAACAATAATATAAGGTATGTATCTGCCAGGAATGACCATTTGCCGAAAAGCATGCTGGTCAGGTCTTTCACTGATGTTGTCCAGAACCCTTCCGTGCCGCCGTAATCCAGTCTGCCGGCCGAATTCAGATCGAAAAGATACCGTACAGCAGCCAGCATTGGGATAATCCCCAAAATAATAACAGCAATGGTTGATAGAATTGTTCGCGGGTTTTTGCCGGAAACAGATTTAAGAAGCAGAAGGCCCATAACCACAATGAACGAGTTAATATTAATCAGAATAGCGCTTACCGAAAGCACTCCAAACACAATCGCCAGAATCTGGTTTTTTACATCCGGCGTATCAAATATCCTCATAGTGAACCAGATACTGCCAGCCAGGAAAGTCAGCGCCAGACCATAACCTCTCGACATTGCAAAGAACTCGAGGTAGTTGTGGATGAATAGCAGCGAGATTAAAAATCCCCACTTCATCAGCGGACTGCGCAGGAAGGCGCTGATTTTCCAGATAAAAAAACCAAACAGTGGAAAGAACAAAAGATTCGGCAGGCGAAGTGCCAGTGGTGATGATCCGAAAAGATGAAAACTGACAAAAGTCAGGGTTGAGTTTAAAACATGATTGTTCGTAGTCCAGTCGGAGTGGTAGGGAATGAACTGTCTGGGTTGAACGAAATAATAAAAGGTGGCAATTTCGTCGTGCATTGGCTGGATTAAGATTGCACGAAAGATCAGATAGATCCAGAAAAAAAAGAGGACCAGCGCGAAAACTAATCCCTCTGTTCGGTTGGGTTTCATCCCTTTTATGCCAGACATTGTAATACCAGCCACTCCATGTTGATTTGTGCAAATTTAGGGAAAGTTATCTGTCTGGAGCAAAAGTTCCGGCCACCATCAAAGCTTTGATTTTGCATGTGGAAAATTTTTCAAACAGATCGAAAAAAAACCACCCTGCTTACAGAGTGGCTTATTGCTTTTGTCGGAGTGGCGAGACTCGAACTCGCGACCTCTAGACCCCCAGTCTAGCACGCTAACCAACTGCGCCACACCCCGAACGTTTTTCAGTAAAACTGCGGCAAAAATACAATTTTATTGCAAAATCAAGTGGTAAATAGTTCCTGTAAGTTTGATGATAAAACTATTTTTGTTCAAAATTTAGCCGATTGACCACAAAGAAATCCAAAGAGGCGATGGAAACGCCATTGATGAAGCAGTACACTGCCATCAAAACAAAATACCCTGATGCGCTGCTGCTCTTCAGGGTGGGCGATTTTTATGAAACGTTCGGCGAAGATGCGGTAAAAGCCTCCAACATTCTGGGGATTGTGCTTACAAGGAGAGCTAACGGAGCAGCTTCATTTGTCGAGCTGGCGGGCTTCCCTCACCATTCTATTGATACTTACCTTCCAAAGCTGGTCAGGGCAGGCCAACGGGTTGCCATTTGCGATCAGCTGGAAGACCCCAAACTTACTAAGAAAATTGTGAAACGCGGCGTGACCGAACTGGTTACGCCTGGGGTTTCTTTTAACGATAAAGTGCTCAATCACAAGGAGAATAACTTCCTGGCAAGCATCCACCTTCTTCCAAAAAATTCCGGCATCTCTTTTCTTGATGTCTCCACCGGAGAGTTTTACCTGACCCAGGGCTCCAATGAGTACCTCGATAAACTAATGCAAAGTTTTAAGCCCAGCGAGGTCATCCTGCAAAAAAGCAAGCGCCACCAGTTTATCGAAGAGTTTGGTGAGAAATTTTACCTCACCACTTTTGACGATTGGGTATTTACCGAAGATTTTGCCCGCGACCTTTTGCTAAAACACTTCGGCACCAACACATTGAAAGGTTTTGGTGTGGAGGAGATGAGCATTGGTGTAATTGCTGCCGGCGCTGCATTTCATTACCTCAACGAAACACAGCATCATGAATTAGGACACATCCGAAAAATTTCGAGGATCGAAGAGGATAAATTTGTCTGGCTGGATAAATTCACTATTCGCAACCTCGAGTTGCTTGATTCGCCAAACGAAAATGCTGCCACCCTCATCCAGGTCATGGATAAGACGATTTCGCCGATGGGATCGAGGATGATGCGAAAATGGATTACGATGCCGCTCAAAATCCGAAAAAGCATCGAAGAGCGGCACAGCGTGGTGGAGTACCTTATAGGCAATCCGGAACTTACTGAAATTCTGAAGGAGAATATCCGGCAGATCGGCGACATCGAGCGTTTGATCTCCAAAGTAGCTGTCGGCAGAGTAAATCCCCGGGAGTTGGTTCAAATCATCAGGGGGCTGCACGCTGTGGAAAAAATCAAAGAGGGGTGTTCGATTGCAGGATCAGAGCCGCTGAAAAAGATCGCCGACCAGCTCAATCCATGTCAGGTAATCAGAAATAAAACAGAAGCTGAACTGGAATCTGATCCGCCGGTATTCATCAACAAGGGACATGTAATCCGACAGGGAGTTTCGGAGCAACTGGACGAGCTCCGCGAATTGCTTTACTCTGGTAAGGATTATCTGGAAAAAATCAAAAAAAGAGAGATAGAAAAAACCGGGATTACCTCCCTGAAGATAGCTTTCAACAACGTTTTCGGGTATTATCTCGAAGTAACCAACGTGCACAAGGACAAGGTGCCCCCGGAATGGGAGCGCAGGCAAACCCTGGTCAGCTCCGAACGCTATATAACACAGGAATTAAAAGAGTACGAGGAAAAAATCCTCGGCGCTGAAGAAAAAATCCTTGACATCGAAACCAGGCTGTTCAACGACCTGGTGGTTGCTTTAGCCGATTATACCGGCCCAGTGCAGCTCAACGCCATGCTGTTGGCCCGCCTCGACTGCCTGATCTCATTTGCTTCGGTGGCCGTCGAAAATGGTTACGTAAAGCCCGAAATAAACGACTCGTACATTCTTGACATCAAAAGCAGCCGTCATCCGGTGATCGAAAAACAATTGCCACCCGGCGAGGGTTACGTTCCCAACGACATTTTCCTCGACAACAAAAAACAGCAGATCGTCATCATCACCGGGCCAAATATGTCGGGAAAATCTGCATTGCTCCGGCAAACCGCATTAACCGTAATGATGGCACAGATGGGAAGTTTCGTGCCGGCTTCATCAGCATCCATCGGCCTGATTGATAAGGTTTTCACCCGGGTTGGCGCATCCGACAACATTTCATCGGGCGAATCAACCTTTATGGTGGAGATGAACGAAACCGCCAGCATTCTCAACAACATCTCCAACCGTAGCCTTATCATCCTTGACGAGATCGGCCGCGGCACCTCCACCTACGATGGAATCTCCATTGCATGGGCCATCGCCGCCTACCTGCACGACCATCCGGCATACCGGCCCAAGGTCCTGTTTGCCACCCATTACCACGAACTGAACGAAATGGCTGCCACCATGAACCGGATCAAAAACTACCATGTTTCGGTTAAAGAAATCGGTAACAAGGTCATCTTCCTGCGAAAACTTGTACCCGGTGGAACGGAGCACAGTTTCGGAATTCATGTGGCTAAAATGGCCGGAATGCCCCCGGAAGTAATTGAGCACGCCGGGCAAATGCTCAAGGTTCTGGAAAAGAGCCACAGCCAGGATGAACTGAATAAACGACTGAATGCACCCCGAAAAAGCGATGATTACCAGCTCAGTTTCATACAACTCGACGACCCGCTTTTGCTTCAGATTAAGGATGAAATCATAAACACCAACATTGATATCCTTACTCCCGTAGAGGCCCTGATGAAATTAAACCAGATCAAAAACATGCTGAAGAAAAAGTAATCAGGGACATTCTTTTCGCTCTAATTTGTTGTTACTTTTTGGAGTTCTTTTTCACTAAAAAATTCCTGCAATGTTCAAATTTAACGAGTACAACCGGCCTGCGCTAAAATCCGCCATCTACTTTTTTTTCCTGTTTGGATTTATCTGGATTCTCCTGTCAGATAACCTCCTGCTTTACTTTGTTTCCGACACTAAAATTGCATTGCACCTGCAAACCTACAAAGGATGGCTTTTCATTTGCCTCACCACCTTATTTCTTTACCTGACAGTAAGAGCGCAAATCAAAATTGTGGTTACCCTGAAAAACCAGCTACAAGCCAGCGAATTGCGATATAAAAAGATAGTAGAACTCACGCATGATGTTATTTGGACTGTGGATAAAAACGGAGTTATCACTTTTGTAAACCAGGCCAGCAATCAGGTTTATGGTCCGGAGGCTGAAGAGATGATCGGTAAGAAATTCAGTGATTTCATAGATGAGGAGACCTACTCAAAGAATCAGAAGATTTTTCAGGAACACCTTCAGCGTGGTTTAACCTCCATTGAGTATGAAACCGTAATCACAAAAAAGGACGGAAAATTGATTTACCTCCTCGATCATGTGAATGCAATCATGGATGAACAGGGGCAAATTCTCGAAATTGTTGGATCATCCAAAGATATCACCAGTGACAAACTTTATGAAATCGAACTTATTGAGGCCAATCAGAGGTTGGAAACGGCATTGCTTGGGGGAGACCTGGGACTTTGGGATTACAATCTTGATACAAAAGAAGTATTTGTGGACGAAACCTGGAAAAAAATTACCGGACTTACCGATCTGAACAAAAAATTTGACTCGGCATACTATGGCTCAATGATTCATCCCGATGATATTATCAAAATGGGAGAGCCATACCTGAAATTCATCAAAGGAGAAAGTGAAACGTTTTCCGCAGAACACCGACTGCTACATAAGGAAAAAGGCTGGCGGTGGTTTCAGCTGATCGGAAAAGTTGCTCAGAATGATGAGCACCAACAGCCCCGCAGACTAATTGGGACATTGCAGGACATTACCGAAAAAAAACAGCTCGAGCTGGATCTTAATTACTGGCTTAACGTTTACCGAAGCTTCATCAAATTTGCCAATGAAGGAATTTTCCTATACGAACTTGAAGTGCCTGTGGAACCTAACATGCCTGTGGAGAAGCAAATTGATATCTTTTTCAACAAGGGTCACATTAAAACCTGCAACAGTGCATTTGCAGCCATGTATGGCTATCAAAATGCTGAAGACATGCAGGGCTTCCGACTCACACAGTTACAGGGTGGAGATGATAACCTTCACAACATCGGTTTTTTGAAAAAATTCATTTCTTCCGGCTACCGGATGAATAACGAAATTTCGCTGGATATTGATCGCTACGGTAATTTGCTCTATATCAGCAATAATCTGGTAGGGATTTTCGAAAACGATAAGATGGTACGAATCTGGGGAAGCCAGTTCAACATTACCGATCAGGTGCTTGCGCAGAAAAAACTTGAACAGTCAGAGTTGCGCTACCGGCTTTTGTTCGAAACCAACCCTGTTCCACTGATTATTTTCAGCCTCGAAAATTTCAGGATTTATGATGCCAACAGTGCCGCTGAAAAATTATTTGAATGCACACACGAAGAGCTTCTGAAGATCTACTTGCAAGAAATCCGCCCTGATTTGTCGGATTATGATCTGCCTGAACTTCAGCAGAAATTGAGTAAAGAGTTATCGCAGACCATAGAAATCACGCTTTTAATCAAAGGTAAAAAGAGCATTAAAGCAGAGGTAAGAACGGAAATGATTGAGAGTCAGGATAAAATGACGGTAATTGCAGCAATCAATGATATTACCCTGCTACGCGAAGCCGAAAAAATGGTAATCCGGTCGCTGATCGAGGGGGAAGACAGGGAGCGAAAAAGAGTTGCCAAAGAAATTCACGACAGCCTCGGGCAAAACCTGACCGCCGCCAGTTTAAACTTCAGCGCCATGAAAAGCATGGTGGAAAAAATGGATGATGTCAGAAAAGAGAAATTTATGGTAGGTTATTCATTCCTGAATTCAGCCATCGAAGAGAGCCGGAACATAGCCCTCAACCTCATGCCAAAAGCCATTGATGATTTCGGCCTGGTGCCCTCCTTAAAGTCACTTTTCAGCCAGATTGAAATGTCGGGAGAGGTCAAAATCACATTTTATGAAAATTTAAGAGGGGAGTTCCGCCTGCCCCGAAACATCGAACTAAACCTTTACCGCATCACGCAGGAAGCCATCAACAACGTCCTGAAACATGCGGATGCAAACCACATTTTCGTCCAGCTGCTATTGCACAAAAAAGAAATTATTTATACTTTTGAAGACGATGGAAAGGGGTTTGATGTCCGGAATTCAACAAAGTCATTTAAAGGGATGGGTCTAATGAATATCAGTAACAGGGTAATGGCATTGTCAGGGATTTCGGAAATTGACAGCACACCGGGAAAAGGAACGGCAATAACAATCCAAATACCGCTGTAAAACATGGAAAATACCTTGGATAAAATAAAAATTCTGTTGGTTGACGATCACAAACTCGTTCGGGACGGCATTATCTCTCTTTTGCAGGGAGAAGAAAAGTTTGAAATCATTGGGCAGGCCGAAAACGGACTGGAAGCCATCGAGAAAATCGAACGGCTTTCGCCCGATCTTATCATTCTGGATATCAATATGCCTATAATGAACGGGCTGGATTGCGCAAAAAAAGTTGCCGAAAAATTTCCGGAAGTCAGGATTCTGACATTGACCATGCTCAGCGAACAGGAGCACATCAAAAACATGCTGGCAGCCGGAGTTGGCGGTTACATTCTAAAAAACTCAGGCCGCAGCGAATTGATTGAGGCCATCGAAACCGTGATGAGCGGACAAAACTACTTCAGCAATGAGGTAAAAAATGTGATCATCATGGATATGATCAAAAAGAAAACCTCTACCGGAAAAATCAGTGGAGAAATTATACCATTGACTCCCAGAGAATTAGATGTGCTACAACTTATTGTGGACGAATACACCAACCAGGAAATTGCTGACAAACTTTTCATTAGTGTGCGAACCGTGGATGCTCACCGGCGCAATCTTCTCGAAAAAACCGGCTCAAGAAATACCGCCGGACTTGTAAAATTTGCCATCGAAAACGATCTTTTAAGAAAAAAATAATTGCTGCTCTTTCTATAATTATTCTCACCCTTAGGTAAATACACCTATCCTCCAATTCAGTGTTTTATGTGAGCGATCAAAGCATAAACTCACCTTACTTTGCGCTGCATTTCCAATTAAAAACAGTACGAGCCGGTGAACACAATAATTATCGGTGATAATGAATCAATAAGTACAGCAGTAAGTGAATTGCTCGTTGAAGAACGGGTTTGCGATTTTACCTTCCTAAAACCTTCAACACTTTTCTCAAATGGTCATAAATCAGCGGTTTACAATGCTGAGCTCATTCTTATTGATCTTTCTTCAACGATAAGGTACAGCAGAGAATTTGTAAAAAGAGTACGAATTATGCAACCCACAGCGCCCATTATAGCCTTGCACTTTTATAAAGACATCTCCCTGGTGCGCGAAATTATTGATGCCGGAGCCACCGCTTATCTTTTAGTAAATACAAGCATGACTGAGTTAAGAAATGCGCTGCAGGAAATCAGGAATGGAAATACCTATATCAGCAAAGAAATATCATGACGCTGACTGGTGAAAATACAACATGTTTAGGTAATTCTACCTATTTGAAAAATACGTTTTTTTGCTGTAACACAGCGTCTGGAGCGGGCTTATTTTTGCATCGTGATTCTGAGAGATAAAACTCCCAAAATATCACAAACAGTTCATTCTTTTTTGATAAGATGACTTGTTTTCCGAATAGAAGAAGAGAGAGTAATTGGTTTTCATAATGAACAGGGTTTTTAGGTTAAAAGGTATCGGGGAACTAGCTGCCGAAGTGTGAGATTTTGAATTTATTGACTTGACTTGTAACTAATTTTTTCACTTGTAATTCTCTCGGCAGTAAAGATTTAAGTTGAATCTTCACATGGAATGATGAAATTTTGATGAAGAAGAGGGTTAATTAAGTTTCCCGGTATTAAAAAAGGCTGCTAACACGTTTGGCAGCCTTTTTTGTTTTATCCCGAAAATGCCGGTTTTGTTAGATTTGCATCGAATTTCAAACATAATCTGTATGAGAAACATCCATCTGCTGCCGGTAATCGTGTTAACCCTCGCTATCCATTTTCTCAACGCTCAGAACGAAAGCGAAAAAAAAGGCTACCTCTTTACTGATGAGATTCGCCTTGATTGCACTCCCGTGAAAAATCAATTTCGTTCCGGTACGTGCTGGGGCTATTCGGGACTGGCCTTTTTGGAATCCCAACTCCTGAAAAGCGGCAAAGGAGAACTCGATCTTTCCGAAGCATTTATTGTTCGCCAAACCTACCTCGAAAAAGCTATCCGGTATGTTCGCTGGCACGGGGAGACAAACTTTGGGCCAGGCGGCGCTTCCCATGATGTATTGGAAATCATCAATAAATATGGCATCGTTCCCGAAGAAGCATACACAGGACTTGTTGCGGGTGATGAAATGTTTGTTCATGCCGAAATGGACGAGGTATTCAAGAGTTATGTTGATGCCGTTATCCAGAATAAAAACCGAAAACTTACACCCGTGTGGCTGAAAGGATTTGAAGGTTTGCTGGATGCCTACCTGGGTCCTTATCCCGAAAAATTCACTTACAAAGGCAAAGAATACACCCCCCGCTCGTTTGCTGACGAACTGGGTCTGAAAGCCAGCGACTACATCGAAGTTGGCTCCTTTACACATCACCCTTTTTACCAGAAATTTATCATCGAAATTCCTGATAACTGGATGCTCGGCGCGATTTACAACGTAAAACTTGACGAAATGATGGAGATCATAAACAGCTCACTCGAGCAGGGACACACTCTCTCATTTTCGGCTGATGTCAGTGAAAAAGGATTTTCGTGGAAAAATGGCATTGCCATCATCCCCGACGAAACCAAACCCGACCTGTCAGGCACTGAGAAAGAGCGATGGGAAGCCCTGACCCGTGACGAAAGAGACAAAATGCTGTTCTCTTTCGCTGAACCGTTGAGAGAAAAGACGATCACGCAGGAAATCCGCCAGACCGCCTTTGATGATTATTCCACCACCGACGACCATTTGATGGAAATCACCGGGCGGGCAAAAGATCAGAATGGAAACACCTATTACATCATCAAAAATTCCTGGGGAACCGACGGACACATCTTCGATGGCTTCTTCTATGCATCGGAAGCCTACATGCGCTGCAAGGTAGTTTATGTAATGGTAAACAGGAATGTAATCCCTTCAAAAATTTCCGGGCTGCTCAATCTTTGATTGTTGAACAATTCATGGTTGTAGCCGTTACAAAACCAGGTATACAATTGGCACATGGCTTGTAAGCGATCCGGCAATATTCATAACGAACTCAAACAAGCTCTTCAATAGCTTGAAATAATTTGAAGAGCCAGTCCGTTAAGAGTGCTATCCGGACTGTTGAAAAGTTTTGGATAATTTTCGAACAACAACCAAAGCCATTGACCCGTTCAAAGTTACTTTTGTACGAATTTTAGTAGCTAAACATCAATAAATTAATCACTTAAATTATGCTTGCACGAATTAAAAACCTAATGAGTATCCGGCTGGTTTTTCTGCTTATTGCGGTTATGCTGGCCGCAGGATTTACCGGCTGTCAGAGCAAGAAAAAGCTTGCAAAACAGCAAGCAGCCAAAGAGCTTGCCGATAAAGTTGAAAAAGCCAAAAAAGACCTCCTGATGGTAATCAATGACCAGGGGGCTATGACCATTGCACAAAAAGAAAAGATCGTAGCCGATGTGAAAGCCTTAAATCTCAACAATGCTGAGGTGGATGCGCTTATCATCGAAGCTGAAAAAGCTATCGAGCGCCATAAACTTGAATTACAGAAACAAGAGGAAGACAGGTTGCGCAAAGAGAAAGAAGCACAGGATGCAAAAAAGCTGGACGAGCAGAAATTCAGCAAAATTGAAGACTATTTTGATGCCATCGCAACGGCTTCTACCCCTGATATTGCTAACATGAGAATCAATGATGCATTGAAGTTTTTTGCATCGCCCGACGCTCCCGTTCTTGTAATTATCTTCATGGAAGGCGAAACCAAGGACTATGACAGACCCACCACCATCAGGCGTTACCTGGAATATCTTAAAGACCAGAAAAAGAACATGAATGCAGTTCACAATATCCAGTACGACGCAAGCGGAAAAATCACTGAGTTAGAACTTATTAAAATGTAAGAAAGATGAAGAGCAGCACATTAATCATATTGTTTTCGATAATCATGGGCATTCCTGCCTTTGCCCAGGACAACATCAGCCCACAGCGTAAAAACGCCATCGACAGCCTTGCCCTGGAAAAAGTAAGGGATCTGGGTAAATACATCAGCATTATAGGCGATAAAAGAACCCCGTGGTCGGAGGCTAACCGAGTGATAGACCGCACTTTGGAACTCTTTGCCGATGGAGCCATGATGGGAGTCTCTTCGCTGAATACAACTGAAATTAAGTACTGGGGAATCCGCACTTACCTCGAAAGGCTCATGGCGCTCAATTACGATAAAGTAACCATCGAGTGGTACAATATCGAATACATCAGCGATCTCGAAAAGCAGCCCGATGGGCGGTATGTGGGTGTAATCACTATCTATCAGCGTTTTGAGGGTCGTGTCGGGGATAACCTCGTTTACGTGGATACAACCAAAAAAGACATCACTGTATATGTCGAACGCAAGCAAACCCAGATCGGCGGAAGACTGATCGGTTTCTGGGATGTACTGCTCGGCGATATCAGGGTTTCGGAAACAATGCCGTAATCCGCGGATTTTCAAAATTATCAACCGCCGCATTTCAATCTTCTGAAAGATATGTATTTGCGGCGGTTTTGCTAAAAACACTTCTACATTAACAAATTACCATCCGGGAATCGCTGCTATCTGTTTACCAATCCAAATCAATTAATTATTCTAAAGATGCAAATGCTGAAAATCATTGTTGTCTTTTTCATTTTTGTTGCTTTGCAGGTCTATGGGCAGGACCCCGGAACATTTCTCAACAGAAACAGCAAATCACCTGATGATGAAGCCTCTTTCTACGCCGAAACCAAGCAGGTGAACCAGTTTATACGCAGGTTTAACGGTGAGGAAGATGTGCGCGGAGTGCGGCTTGCCACCACCGATCCATCCTATCGTTCGCCCGAGTTGAGAAAAAAGTACATTAATATGTTGTTTGACCAGTCGAACAGCAGCATTCCGGAGCTGCTTAAAGAGGCTTTTGTAAACGACATGATAAAAGCAAAATCCCCAAAATTTCTGGATTTTCATGGTGGCGAATGGTTTGGTGAAACCAATGCCCTGTTTCAGCGGGGGCGGGAACGGGTGAACATCACCCTGTACATGACTCTTGTCAAGGAGAACCTCGGGTCGAAATGGGTTATCAACGATGTATCTTACTCTCCCTATGAGAATCTTTACAAGCGAGATGAGCTGTCGGCATCGCGTTTTTTGCACCCGATGAGCCATGAGCTGGACTTCATGAACCTCGACCGGGTTTTCAATTCCGGCATTAACATCGGCGATTATTTCAACCAGGGATTTGAAGTGGATAAACTTTCCGTTTTTCTTTACGAACTCCGAACCTCACAGCTTCGTTTTCAGCAGGTTACATCAGTTAAATTTCATTTCTTCCAACTGGATGGCTGGTACATGGAAATCGCCGAATTTAACCGTCCGGGATTCAACCGCGGATGGCTCATTTCCAATCTCATCAAACTGGAGGAAGGTCAGAAAACAAAGCTGATTGATTTTATCTACCGGAAGGAATAATCATTTTCAAAAAACCATATCATTTAGACAATTAACAAGGTGATTGTTACCATGAATAGCAAACGATTCTCAACACAGATCCTCGTTCCCGTCATTTTTATTTTAATCTCCACACTTCTCCCTTCCCAAACTACCGGGCAGGGGCTTACACCCGAAGATATTTCGCGCTATAAAGAAGATGCAACGCAGATGATTTCGTACTTGCAATTTACCTTTAATACATTGGGCAATCCTGATGTCACCACCAAAGAAAAAGATATCATCATCAACCAAAGCTGGGTAAAGATTTTTAAAAATGAAAAGGTGCAGGTGGAAGATGATCTTGACGAAAACCGTGAAGTCCCGCTTAATAAAGATGTGCAGGCTTATCTGAAAGATATTGATTTCTTTTTTAAAGATGTTGTTTTTACCTTCACCATCCAGGAAATAGAGCATTTTGTGGCTGAGAACAATCAGTTTTATTTCAAAATTACCCTGAACCGGAACCTCAAAGGAACCCTGCTCGACGGTAACAAAGTGGATGTTAACAGGATTAGGTATGTCGAAATCAATCTGGACGATGCCAACAAGGATTTGAAAATTGTGAGCATTTACACTACCAAACTAAACGAGCGGGAGGAATTGAGACGCTGGTGGGGCGAATTGCCACTGGCCTGGCGTAATGTGCTGGGTGAGAATATTACCCTGAAGGACACTTTGAAAATGAAACATGTGCTGTGGTTCAACGATAGCATGGCGGGAATCAACTTGCTGATTTCACGGAGGATCAACCAGGGCGCATTCAACCTGAGCGAACACGACACTTTGAAAATTGCACTTTCGGACACCGCAAAAATCTCTGCAAGCCTTATTGACAGACAGATTCAGAAGATCATCCAGCTCGACACTATCAACATTGCCGGCAACAGGCAGATACTACACCTTGACCCGTTGACAAAAATTACCCGCATCAAGTATCTGAATTTCAGCAAAACCGCTGTGGAAAGTCTGATGCCGGTGCGTAACCTTTCGCATCTTGAGTATCTCGACGGCTCGAAAACGTTGATAGATGACCTTGATCCGATCAGGTATCTCAACAAGCTGAAGGTTCTTTTATTGAGTGGCACACGAATTACTGATATCGAACCCGTGGCAAATTTCAGCCTGTTACAACAGCTCAATATCAGCCAGACACTTGTTGTTAATCTTGATCCGGTCTTATCGCTGAAGAGCCTGCAAGAGATAGATATTGCCGGAACCGGTGTAATTCATCTCAACAGTATTGCAACGTTAAAAAACATTGACCGGCTTGATTTTTCAGATACAAAAATTACCGACCTCAACCCGATCAGGGATTTGAGTGAAATTGTGTTCCTGAAATTTGAAAACACACCGGTGGGTTCGCTTACAGCTTTAAGCAATCTGAAGAATCTTAGTCTTCTATTTATTGATCAGTCCGCTGTTGCTGATTTGAGTCCGCTGGACGGCCTGCCAAAGCTGACAAAGATTTATTGCGACAAAACCCGTGTAACCCGTGCCGAAGCTGTGCGTTTTATGGAATCGAATCCAAATGTTCTGGTAATTTACGAAACCACCGAACTGATTAACTGGTGGAAAGAACTGCCCGCAGAATGGAAAGCGGTTTTTGCCGACAAAGTCAGCAATGCGGCCTCGCCAACAAAAGAGGAACTTCACGATGTTACCAGAACCAAAGAACTGAATATTGCCGGCAATGCCGCCATTGTTTCGCTGGAGCCGCTTGCCAACATGACCATGTTAAATTCATTGTTTTGTCAGGGAACCGGAGTCGCTGACCTTACGCCGCTTAGCCAGATTTCGGAACTCAGGGAATTGAACTTTTCCAACACCAAAATCAACGATCTTACTCCGTTACAAAACCTCTCAAAACTTACCCGTCTTTCTTTTGATTATACTGAGGTTACCTCCGTAATTCCGATAATGGAACTTAGTGAGCTCAAGACTGTTTATTGTGATCATTCGCCTGTAAACCAGGAGGAAATAGTGGAGTTTCTGCTAAAGCATCCCGCCTGCCTGGTTATTTATCAAACCGACACCCTGCGGGAGTGGTGGGATGGATTGCCTGAAGTCTGGAAACTTATCGCCGAAAACTACATAACGGCCAACTCGACGCTCAGCCGAGAACAGCTTCATGAACTAACCAGCCAGAGAAGCCTTGACATTGACGCAAATTCTGAAATGTCAAAACGCTCGCTCGAAATCATCAGTCTTGATCCTTTGAGCAAAATGATCCTCCTCGAAAACCTGAAATTTTCCAATACAAGAGTTATTTCACTTGATCCACTCAGAGGATTAAGCCGGCTACAAACGCTGATCTGTATTTCTAATCCGGTAGTATCCCTCGAGCCACTGAGCAATCTCCTCAGCCTGGAAGTGCTCGATATTCAAAACACCTCTGTAAAACAACTTACCCTGATCGGCCCGCTGCGCAACCTGAAAAAACTGAATTGCTCCGGAACTCAGATTAAAAGCCTGAAAGGGATCGAAACGCTCGAAAATCTTGAACAAATTGATTGCATAAATACCCGGATCAAAAATCTAAAACCATTGCAAAACCTACCCCGACTGAAGCAGGTAAGGTGCTTTAATACAGGAATTTCGGCCAAAACCATTGCAAAATTCAAAGCGCTGCGCCCTGATGTGGAAGTCGTTTTCTAAAGAAGGGAAATTTAAAAGGGTCGCTCAATCCAACCTTTGCTGGTGAGAAACATCAGCCTGTCGAAACCAATGCTCTTCAGAATGAGAAATGCCTGTTCAAAGTAAGCTGAAAGCTCTTCCGGCCGGTGAGCATCTGCGCTGATTGTCACAGGAATGCCGAGTTGATGAATCTTCTTCAGGATTGTAATACCTGGAAATAACTCCTCAGACCGGCCTTTGTAAATCCCACGGGTATTCACCTCAACGATAGTTCCGGTTTTTTTTATCAATTCGAGGGTCTGGTCTGTCTGATCAACATACCAGGTTTCATCCTCATCAAAATAGCGGTTTTTGTTGTGCATTTTGATTTTATCAAGATGGGCCACAACATTCGGTTTTTGGGAAGAAATCATCTCCCTCACCTGCTGCCAGTAGGTAGTAATTGCTGAACGCACATCGGCACCGAACAACAATTTCATTCCCTCGTCATAGGTTTGTTGCAAAGGTCCGTCAATAAACCACAGCACATCCTGGTCTGGTTTTTTTATGAGATGAACCCCTCCGATAGTATAATCAAGACCGGCGAGGCTTCTGAAGTATTCAAACGGTTTAGTAATCCCCGGAACAAAATCGAGTTCAAGGCCGAGATACAAGCTGATCTGGCCCTGAAATGTGATTTTTAGTTGCCGGATTTCATCTGCGTAGGTCAGGAGTTTTTCATCTCCCTGCAGAGCAAATTTATTACTGAATGGCAAAGGCGAGTGGCTGGAGAAGCCGAGAGCTTCAAAGCCCTGACGGATGGCCTCTTCAACATAATCCACCGGGGCTGAGGAGCCATCGCAATAATGGCAATGGGTATGAAAATTGAACAATTTCATCTGCTAATCATTTTCCGGTTCAGCATCCACCACTTTATAAACCTTATCCATGCGGCGCACCAGCCCGTTTGTAGCGATGGAACAAAAGTCGCCTTTAACCGCTTTTTCAACCGGATTTTCCCCAACCCTCACATCAGTCACGTTTACTTCCAGAACGCCGGTGGTAGGTCCGGTGATCTGAATTTCGTCATTCACCGCAAGGTCGTGGGTTTCAATTTTGATCTCTGCTACACCGATTTTGCTGAAATAATTGGTTACTTTTCCAATGTAAATTTTTCGCCGGGTGGCCATCGAGCCATATTGCTGTGTCCATTCTCCAAGTTTCTGACCCAGGTAATATCCATCCCAAAACCCACGGTTGTAAACTGTTGCAAGCTGGTTTTCCCATTTTTCGATGTTATGTGGGGTAAAGTTACCGGCAAAATAAGCATCTGCGGCTTCCCGATAACAACGGCTGACTACTTTCACATAATCTGCCGACCGTCCACGGCCTTCAATCTTGAACACTCTCACACCGGCATTAAGTATCTGATCCAGAAAATGAATGGTCTTAAGGTCTTTTGGCGACATAATATACTCATTATCAATCTCCAGCCCGATATCGCTGTCAAGTTCTGTAACTTTATAACCACGGCGGCATAGCTGAAGGCAGGCGCCTCGATTGGCTGAGGAGTTCATGTTGTCGAGGCTCAGATAACATTTCCCCGAAACTGCCATACAAAGGGCGCCGTGTACAAATATCTCGATCTGCACCAGATTGCCCGATGGGCCTTTGATCTGCTCTTCCTCTATTTTCCGGGTTATTGATGCGACATCTTTAAGAGTAAGCTCTCTGGCCGTAACCATCACATCGGCAAAATTTGACCAGAACTTAACTGCTTCCAGATTGGTGATGTTTGTTTGGGTTGACATATGCACCTCAACACCCTGTGCACGTGCGTATTGTATTACCGAAAGGTCAGAAGCAATAATGGCGCTGATGTTATTTTTTTTGGCAGCATTCACCACCTCCTTCATTTCCCCGAGCTCCTTGTCGTAAATGATGGTATTCAGGGTGATGTAGGATTTCAGGTTATGCTGATGACAAATTTCCGAAATCCTCTCCAGGTCTTCGATGGTAAAGTTTTGCGACGACCGCGAGCGCATGTTGAGCTTACCCACTCCAAAATAAACCGAGTTGGCGCCTCCTTGTATTGCAGCCATCAGCGATTCGTACGAACCCACCGGCGCCATTATTTCGATATCCTTTGCTGTCATTGAGCTAAAATTATTGGCCAAAAATACTTTGAAATCCGGAATTATCGTGGCGGGAAGCACTCTTGATCGCTATTGTCCGGCTCGATAAACCACATACTCCATTCTCAGGTCAATTGAATTTTTACTGATTTATGGAGCCACTCTGTTGATTTGCCAACCGCCTTCCGATTGAAGTTCGTAAACCACCCTGTCGTGCAGCCTGTTGCTTCTGCCTTGCCAAAATTCTATCAAACAGGGTTTTACACGGTAACCTCCCCAGTTTTCGGGTCGCGGAAGATGGGCTTCAGAAAATTTCTCCCGGAGGTTCTCTTTCAGTTTTTCGAGGTAATCCCTACCTGAAATTTTTTCGCTTTGCGGCGATGCTGCGGCGCTCAAGCGGCTTTCATAAGGCCGGCTGTGAAAATATTCATCCGACTCCTTTGGGTCAATTCGCTCAGCTTCCCCTTCAATCCTAACCTGGCGTTCGAGTTCTTTCCAGAAAAAAGTGAGCGCTACATAAGGATTTTCAGCAATTTGCCTGCCTTTCCTGCTAAGGTAATTTGTGAAAAATGTGAATCCTGACTCGTCCACCTCTTTTAACAAAACGACCCGTGCTGACGGGCGGTTGTTGTTGCCGGCGGTGGACAGTATCATGGCTGTCGGTTCGTTGATGTCAGCGTTAATAGCTTCGCTCAGCCATAGATGAAACTGAATGATCGGATTTTGACTTACACTGTCTTCGGTCAGCGTTTTTTGCAAATAGTCGGTTCTGATGACCGACAAATCAATTTTCTGATGTAAACAATCCATAAGAAGGAATTAAACAGTGGAAACATCCGATAAAACACATCCGACAGATAGTTGTTAACTCCGATGACGAAAAATTCATCTTCACTTTGATTATCAGCAAATTATATTGAACTTTATAGGATGTCTTTCGCGAAAAACCGGTATCAAAAAAAAACCCCGCCGGGTGGCGGGGCCAAAAAAATGAAATGAAAAAATTACCTCTCTCTCTAACTTATTTTTTATCGCTATCGTTTACGACTGCTTTTTCTTTACTGCAGCAAGCTGCTTTACCTGCATCGGCTGAAGAAGCTTTGGTTTTGCTGCAGCAACCATCTTTTGATGCATCGGCTTTGCTTGCGCATTTGGTTTTGTCACAGCTTGCAGCTGATGAGCAACCTGATTTTGTAGCCTTAGCGTCTTTTGTTGATGCTTCCTTCTTTGGTTCATCATCGTTTAAAAATGCCAACTCGGATGTGGCTGCATTTACCTGCTGAATTTTGCTAACGGTTACAAAGGCTGTTCCGAGGAAAAGAGCCAAACTGAGCACTAATAATATTTTCTTCATGATTTAAATGATTAAATTTTGTTGATAATTTTTACGTTGCAAAAATAAGTTCCAGTTCATGGGCAAATGTTAACGGGTTGTTAAATACTGTTAATGAAATGTTAAAAACGACTTTTCCCCGCTATTCTCCATACTTTTGATCTATGAAAAAAAGGAAAATAACGATAGCTATCCTTCTCACATCCATAGCGTTGCTCGGTGTAATCGTCACACAATCTATTTGGGTAACCAAATCTGTAAAACTTCGCTCCGACTTGCTTGACCAGAATCTTACGGTGGGTTTAAAGAGGGTGGTAAACCAGATAATGCTTCTGCAAAGCAACCTTCACAATCATCAAAATGATATTTCAGAAGAGGAGGAATCGGTTTCGGAGCACAAGTATTTCATTCAGCACCTCGATCCTGCCATTATTGACTCGATGATTCAGAACGAGTTCCGAAATTCCTTTGCCGATCAGAAGATCTATTATGCCATTTTTGAAATCGAAACCAATGAGTTTGTGATTTGCAACTGCACCGGACTGGATGAGGAAATTCTTGATTCGCCCCACAAGGCGCCCATTTCATGTGTTTTTCAGGAAGATCAGTTTATGCTTTCGGTGCTGTTTCCACGTCAGCAACAGTTCATTATCCATGAGCTACAGATCAACATCATCAGCTCGGTAATATTCACTCTCATTATCATTTTTGGGTTCTGGTACATCATCACGATTTTATTTCAACAGAAGAAACTATCCGAAATGAAGCATGATTTTGTAAACAATATGACCCACGAGCTGAAAACGCCCATTGCTACCATTTCAGTGGCCAGCGAAATGCTGATGAACCCGACCATTTTAGAGCAACCGGAAAAAATTACGCAATATGCCGGTATTATTCACGAAGAAAACATACGGCTGCGCGATCAGGTGGATAATGTGCTTACAGTAGCCCGGCTCGAACGCAGCGATTTTAAACTGAAGTTAGATAATATCAACGCTCACGATATCATCCGGGATGTTGTCAGAAAATTCGAAATCAATATTGCAAACAGGGGCGGTATGATCCAAACGAGGCTCAATGCGGCCAATATGATTATTTATGCCGACAACAACCATTTTGCCAATGTGATTCAAAATCTGATAGATAACGCCATTAAATACTCTCCGGAAAAGCTTGAAATCACCGTTTCGACTCACAGTAACAATGACGGGCTAACTATTTACGTTGAAGATAAGGGGATCGGCATAGAACAGCACAATCTTGAGAAAATCTTCCTGCAGTTTCACCGTGTTTCAACCGGCGATATTCATGATGTAAAAGGCTTTGGCATAGGGCTTTATTATGTCAAAAGAATAGTTGGGGCGCATGGCGGAACCATCCAGGTTAAAAGCGCTCCTGGGAAAGGAAGCTCTTTCTTGGTTTTTATGCCTTTCAAAAAAATTGATGAACTGAAAAAATGAAAAAAGTTACTGAGGAAACAAGCAACATCTCTATTCTGATTGCAGAAGATGATCTGAATCTGGGGCTATTATTAACCGACTTTCTCACCATTAAAGGCTATCACACCAAACTCTGCCGCGATGGGAAAGAAGCGCTGGAAGCTTACAGGAAAACCTTTTTTAATCTGTGCATCCTCGACGTGATGATGCCCAAAAAGGATGGATTTACCCTCGCCAGAGAGATAAGAGAGATTAATCCTGAGGTTCCGATTGTTTTTCTGACGGCAAAATCTCTCCAGGAGGATCTGATGAAAGGATTCAAAGTTGGCTGTGATGATTACATTACCAAGCCTTTCAGCACTGATGAGCTCAACCTGAGGATAAAAGCCGTGCTGAAGCGATGCAGCAACCTATCGGCGCCAAGTGTGATGGGTAATCAGGTAGTATTGATTGGTTCGGTGGAGTTCGATATGGGAAATCTTGCCATTCTGGTGAAAGGCGAAAAAATCTATCTCACCCGAAAGGAAGCTGAATTGCTAAAGATGCTTTACGAAAACAAAAATCATGTGGTAAAGAGAGATGATGCGGCAAATCAAATCTGGAAACACCATAATTATTTCATTGGCCGGAGCATGGATGTATTCATTGCCCGGCTCAGAAAATACCTCTCCTCCGATCCTTCCATATCAATAATTAACGTGCATGGAAGCGGGTTTAAACTTCTTGTGGACGAGGACTAACAATTTGACTATTCATCTGACCCTTTTACATAGTTTCTAAAACCTCGCCTGCCATGCAAATTTCACCTTAATTTCAGGGTATGGTCATGAGATCTTTCAAGGCCATATATTTGATCTTTTACAAGATATTGCTTGTTTCGATACCAGTTGCCGGCGCTGAAAGGCTTGAAAAAGATCATTACCGGCCGGTTTTGGGTGTTAAGTCTCACTATGGCTTTATCATTCTTCACTCCGAAGATCTATACCCTGTGAAAGATTCTTACCCATTCGGTTTGGGGCTGGAGGCAAGCTGGCATTACACTTCAAAAAAAAGTCCATGACCAATACCTCTACTTTCCCAGGCTGTGTATCAACGCAACTAGGTGGAAATCTGACAGTCCTGAATTCCTCGGAGAAGGGGTCAACACCTTGTTTCTAATTGAACAATACTTTGGTGTACAGCGAAAATAAAGCTATTCATTCAGCGGAGGGTTGGACAGGGCGGAAAAAGGAAAAAAATTTGCTGGATGTTGAGAACACAGGATTTGGGAAGACAGGATTATTTGTTGGAAATGATTTCCATATGGGAAGATTCATTTTCGGGTAGCAGTTTGCCGTTTACGTTTACAATCCCTACGGCGGGACACCGGATTTTTATCAGCGCTATTTTCTCGACTTCCTTATCACAAAAAATCTGACCACCGGGATATGCCTGAAATCACACGGTCATGTAGCTGATTTTCTGTATTTTAGATTTCGGTTTTCCTGGGAAATCATTTTCCGGCCACATTTTCCCCAAAAACAAAAGTAGCTTGTACAATCTGCTCATCTCCCATCATCATTAAAGCAAACAAAACTTCCTCCAGCGAGTCTGCTCCTTCGATACGATAGTTGAGAAGTTGGTTCATGGTCGGGTCTATTACTACGAAATCAGCCTCTTTTCCTCTATCAAAGTTCCCGATATACTGATCGAGCGAAAGTGACCTTGCTCCGCCGAGGGTTAGCAGGTAAAAGGCTTCAATCGGATTCAGGGTAGTGAAATGACCATTGTGTTTTTCCCGGAGATTGTTTTTCAAAGCAGAGATTTTATAGGCATCATGCAGGTTTCGGAGCATCGAAAAGCTTGTGCCACCACCGACATCACTGCCAATAGCGAGGGCAATTTTATGGTTTAACACCTTGTGATAATCGAAAAGCCCGCTACCCAGGAAAAGGTTGGAGGTGGGGCAGTGTACTATGGCGGCTCCGGCTGCTGCAATCCGTTCAAGTTCGGGGTCGGTGAGGTAAATTCCATGACCTAAAAGGGTTCGGGGAGTAAGAAGCCCATGACTGTCGTAAACGTCGAGATAGCCCTTGTGATGGTTGTAGTGATTGTTGACCACCTCGATTTCCTGCTTGTTTTCCGAGATGTGGGTCTGGACGTAAAGTCCGGGATGCTCTTTCAGAAGAGAAGCGGCCAGCTCAAGCGATTCCGGCGAAGAGGTGATGGCGTAGCGGGGTGTAATTGCATAGTGCGAACGACCTTTTTCATGCCACTTTTCAATTTGGCTTGATGTTGATTCATAGGATTGATGGGGTTTTTCGATGAGATTTTGCGGTGCGTTACGATCCATCCAGGTCTTTCCGGCAATCACCCGCATATTCAATTCGTGTGCAATTTTGAAAACAGCATCCACCGACTCATCAAACACAGCAGGATATATTGCCGCCGTGGTGGTTCCGTTTTTCAGCAATTGATCGAAAAAGAACCGGGTATGATGGTCAGCATATTCTGGCGCGCTAAACTTACTTTCGTTGGGAAAAACGTAGGTTTCCAGCCAGTCGAGTAATTGATTGCCGTGAGAAGAAATGGCTTTGGTTTGCACTGAATGAACGTGGGCATCAACGAAACCAGGAAATATAAAACTCTTTCCAAAGGATTCCACTTTTATTTCCAGGTTTATCTGCTTGATAATCTGTGTGTAATCACCGGCAGCAATCACTTTTCCATCCTCCACTACAAGAAGCCCGTTTTCAAAAAAACGGAATCCATTTTCCAGATCGAAAATATCGGAATCGGATCGAAAATCAAAAAGCCTTCCTCTGAAACCTTTTACCATGTTGTTGTTAATTGCAGCCAAAAGTAATGGTTATCGGCAAATTTCATTTTATACAAATGAATTTATTCGATATCAGCGGGTTAAGGTGAAATGAGATTTTTACCATAAATCAATTGACCACAAATTTTACCATGAAGGTTGACAATTTTTGGCAAATGTCCCCATTTTTCGAATTCAAAATGCTTCAAAATTGCTTCGCTCACCGGGTTGATATCCAGCATAATGGCAAACAGATGCTGAATTCCGAGCCGTCTTGTTTCGCTGATCATGTATGAAATCAGCAATTTTCCATACCCCTTACAATGATATTCATAATCAATATAGTAACTTATCTCGGCCGTGGTGCGCAGTCCATTCCTGCCATTCCGGTAGCTGCTCAGCGATCCCCAGCCAATGATTTTTTGATCCAGTTCAAGGATGTAAACGGGGAAACTGTTGCGGTCGTGGTCGAGAAACCAATTGACCCGCTGATCCACCGTAACCGGTGCATCATCAGCATTGGCATTCCCGGCGACTACTCCCTGGTTGTAAATCTCCACAACCCGGGGAAGGTCGTTGATCTCGGCAAATCTTATCGTGGCTGTCATCGGTAAAAGAATTTGAATTAAAAAGCATTCCTGATTCTTTCAGCAATCCTGGTAATCATCGCACCATCAGCTTTTAGAACAGCGTATTCATCACTTTCCGCAGAACCCATTGCAACGTCAGGATTCCGGAAAAGCATTCCTGAAGGAAAATATTTTTTGGCTGACAAATGAATCTCCTTAACTCCCGTGGCCGAAATCAGCTCCGTGGCATTCGCATCGTTAATCCCGCTTCCGGCCATTATGGCGATTTTGCCGTCAGCAAACCGATTAAGACCGGCAATCAGCGCTGCGCCTTGCATTGCCGTTGGTTTTTGCCCTGAGGTCAGTATCCTTTCGGCTCCGGTGGTAATTATTGTTTCCAGTGCCTGAAAAGGATCGGGGGTCAGATCAAAAGCGCGGTGAAAAGTAACTTTCAGAGGATAGGCTGTTTCCACAAGTTTTGAGGTTCGCTCCCGGTCAACGGTTCCGTCGGAATTCAGCAAACCAAGCACTACACCATCTGCACCGGCACTTTTAGCAAAAATGATGTCCTGGATCATGGTTTCAAACTCATTTTCGTTGTAAAGGAAATCTCCGCCCCGCGGCCGTATCATCACAAAGAGATCAATGGTAAGAAATTTCCTGGCAAGCTTTATTGTTCCGGGGCCGGGGGTTGTACCCCCTTCTGCCGGGCCTGCGCAAAGCTCAACCCTGTTGGCTATCGAATCCTGCGCAATCATTGCTGATTCGATGTTGTAAGCGCATATCTCCATTCCGATTTTACTCATAAGCCATGAATTTCGGACAAAAGTAAGTGAAGAAATTTATTTTCAATGCACGGTGTCCACTTTTCCAATCTTTAAGAAACAGTGGCCCCATGGGGCTATAACTGCTAAATCCAACCTGATTTTTACCTAAAAAATATGTAGGTTTGCCGGCCAAACTCAAAATTCAGATTTTATGCGGATTACACGATTTTTGTCGGTTACTTTTTTGTTTTCACTCATTTCAACCCTGGTTTATCCCTGCACCAGTTATTTGGTAACTCCCGGCGCTTCGGTTGATGGCTCCTCGATGATCAGCTATGCCGCCGATTCGCACATCCGTTATGGCGAACTCTACTATTTTGAAGGAGGCCCAAAGCCCGAAGGTTCTTACTTTCAGATGTATTGCCGCAGCACGCACAAGCCGTTGGTCAAAGTTCCGCATCCGCCAGTCACTTATTCGGTTGTCGGATTTATCAACGAAAAGCAGGTGGGCATCGGCGAAACGACTTTCGGCGGCAGATCAGAATTACAGGATTCAACCGGGCTGATGGATTATGCCGGCTTGATGTTTCTGGCGCTGCAACGCGCTGCCACAGCACGTGAGGCCATTATGGTAATTGGCAAACTGGTGGAGGAGTATGGCTATTTCAGCGACGGAGAGTCCTTTTCCATCGCCGATCCTAACGAGGTCTGGATCATGGAAATAATCGGCAAAGGAACTGACTGGCAGTACGATAAGAAGAAAAAGGAGTATTTCAATGCGGATAAAGGGGCTGTTTGGGTTGCGGTGAGAATTCCCGACGGTTACATTTCGGCGCATGCGAATCATGCCCGCATTATGAATTTCCCATTGGAAGACGGCGTTACATCCATCAGTTCAAAGAGTTGGGATAAAATTACCAATCCGGAAATCGGGGTCATCTATGCTCACGATGTAATCACCTTTGCCCGTAAAAAAGGCTATTTTACAGGTGAGGACAAAGATTTCAGTTTTTCTGATGTGTATGCTCCGATCAACTTTGGGGCGGCACGTTTTTGTGAGGCACGCGTCTGGTCAATGTTTCGGAAGGTGAACAGTGAAATGGAAATATTTGAGGATTATGCCCTCGGCAACAACCTGAGCAACCGAATGCCGCTCTATATCAAGCCCGACCGGAAGTTATCGGTTCAGGATCTGATGAGTTTCAAGCGCGACTACCTTCAGGGCACCGAGTACGATATGTCGCAGGATATCGGCGCCGGCCCATGGGGAGCGCCTTACCGCTGGCGTCCACTCACCTGGAAAGTTGATGGGAAAACCTACTTTCATGAGCGCACAACGGCTACCCAGCAAACCGCCTTTTCGTTTATCACCCAGTCGCGCCGCAACTATCCCGATCACGTGGGCGGAATTATCTGGTTCGGCGTGGACGATGCCAATACCACCGTTTATGTTCCGATGTATGCCGGAATCAGGCACGCTCCCGAAACCTTCGCCGAAGGCAATGGCAGCATAATTGAATACTCGGATAATTCGGCTTTCTGGACTTTCAACAAGGTAGCCAACTTTGCCTACCTCCGCTACAGCCTGATGCTGCCTGACATACTCAAAGTGCAGTCGGAACTCGAAAGCCGCTTTATAGCATTCGTGCCGGCAATTGACAAAGCGGCAACTGATCTTTACCAAAAAGATCCGGAGCTTGGCAGAGATTTTATCACGGATTTTTCGGTGAAAATGGGCAATTACACCGTGGAGAGATGGGAAGAACTCTTTCGCTTCCTGTTGGTTAAATTTATGGATGGAAACATTAAAAAGGAGGAAAACGGTGAATTTCTAACCAATAAATACGGCAAATATCCCATTGTCATTCATCCTGAATATCCCGAATGGTGGCTGAGACTGATAGTGGAAACCACCGGAGATAAGTTTCTCTACCGCACGCAGGAGCAGCATTGATAATCTGGTGAAGGATTTTCAATAGCCGCTGCCTATCAGCTTTTGCTCCGCTCCTTTAATAATCTTATCACCTTTTGATCTATCGGAAATGTAAGGTCATCTTCTGTGATTTCATCCAGTTTCACCCAGCGAAAACACTGAGCGCCATCAGTGTTTTCAAAATCAAATGGTTTTGAAGCAACCTCAATCGTCACCGGATTAAGTGGCCTGGCGAAGTAATAGATGCTGATCAGTTGCTGCGGCACTTTCAACAGGCGGGTTTGCTGAAAGTAGTCGGTGGTGTAAAAATGACCACGAATTTCGATTTCCTGACCCATCTCTTCCCTGAATTCCCTGCGCAGGCAATCAAGTGTTCCTTCGCCGAAATTCAACCCACCGCCCGGAAATTTGGTCATCCTCATGCCCATTCTGAACTCGTCGGTTAGCAATACTTCATTCTGCTCGTTCATGACTATACCGTACACCCTGATATTGAACAGATTAGCCGGTTGTTCCATCGGAATCAGTTTTTTGGCAAAATAAATCAATTATCAGTGCATCAACGTGTTTTTCGGGCTGAGGGATTCCATTCTTCTCAATTTCAATGGAAAATGCCTACTTTTGCGCAAATTTTAGTAAAACTGCAAATGGTTCAATATCAAGATAAATTCACCGGCGAAGGTTTAACCTACGACGATGTGCTGCTGCAGCCTGCTTACAGCGAAGTGCTTCCCCGTGAAGTTGAACTCAACACGCTGTTCACCAGCGGCATCCGCATGAACATCCCAATTGTGTCGGCTGCCATGGACACGGTTACCGAACATAAGCTCGCTATCGCTATTGCTCAGGAGGGCGGAATTGGAGTTTTGCATAAAAACATGGATATTGCCAGGCAGGGCATCGAGGTGAAAAAGGTGAAACGAGCCGAAAACGGAATGATCCTCGATCCCATCACCTTAAAGAAAAATGCCAGGGTTGAGGATGCCCTGTACATCATGAAAGAGTACGGTATCGGCGGGATTCCTGTGGTTGACAACGACAACCGGCTGGTAGGTATTATTACCAACCGCGACCTGCGTTTCGAACGGAACCTGCATCGTCCGGTGGATGAGGTAATGACCAAAGAAGGCCTTGTAACCACCACCGAATTCACGGATTTTGAAAAGGCTGGCGACATTCTCCAGGAACACAGAATTGAAAAACTACCGGTGGTGGACAAAGATTTCAAACTGGTCGGATTAATTACTTACAAAGACATTATTAAAATCAAAGCCAGGCCAAATGCCTGCAAGGATGAGCGCGGCCGCCTCCGCGTAGCTGCCGCTGTAGGTATCAGCGGGGATACCATTGACAGGGTTGATGAACTTGTTGCCAACCAGGTAGATGCCATCGTGATTGACACAGCCCACGGTCATTCCCGCGGCGTGATGGAAACCACTAAAATTATCCGCCGCAAATATCCCGATCTTCAGCTGGTGGTCGGAAATATCGGTACAGCTGAAGCCGCACGCGACCTGGTAAAGGTAGGGGCAAATGCTGTGAAAGTAGGAATCGGACCGGGTTCGATCTGCACAACCCGCATCATTGCCGGAGTGGGAATACCACAGCTCAGCGCCGTTTACGAAGTTGCTAACGCCATCCGGGATACAGGCATCCCGGTTATTGCCGATGGCGGGATACGCTATACCGGAGATATTGCCAAAGCCATCGCAGCAGGAGCACACTCCATCATGGCCGGTTCACTTTTTGCCGGTGTGGACGAATCGCCCGGCGACACCATCATTTTTGAAGGAAGAAAATACAAGACTTACCGGGGTATGGGCTCTATTGAAGCCATGCAATCGGGATCAAAAGACCGGTATTTCCAGGATATGGAGGATGACATCAAAAAGCTGGTGCCGGAAGGAATAGTTGGCAGAGTGCCGTTCAAAGGAACCCTCAGCGAGGTGATTCATCAGTTGGTTGGCGGCCTGAGAGCGGGAATGGGTTACACCGGTTCGCGCAACATCAGCGAACTTCAAAAAGCAAAGTTCATCAAAATCACCGCTGCCGGAGTGGTTGAAAGCCATCCGCACGACATCACTATTACCCGCGAAGCCCCAAATTACAGTAAGTTTTAGCGGTCTCCGGAGTTTATCAAATAATAATCAGGCTTTTTCTTCGTATTTGAAAACCTAAAGCTGAAATATTAACTTCAACAACAATAATCATTTAGAAAATGCAAAATCAGAGTAAAGCAATGAGAAATTCACTACTAATCACCACACTGAAATCAGTCATTGTAGCCATACTGCTCATCCCGGCTGCAGCACTGGCGCAGCAAAATGACCCGACGCTGCTCACTATAGATAAACAAAACATCACGGTTTCGGAGTTCATGTCGGTTTACAAGAAAAACAATCTTGAAGGCGAAGTTCTCGATCGCAAATCACTTGAAGATTATCTCGAACTGTATATCAATTTCAAACTCAAGGTTAGAGAAGCCGAAGACCTCGGACTGGATACAGTTCAATCGTTCATCAATGAGCTGAAAGGATACCGCGATCAGCTTGCCAAGCCCTATTTTGTTGACGAAAATTTAAACAACAAGCTATTGGAAGAGGCCTACGAACGCAAAAAGTGGGATGTAAGAGCCAGCCATATCCTGATCACCCTCGACCAGTTTGCACCCCCGGCTGATACCATGGAGGCCTACCAGAAAATCGCCGAAATAAGGAACAGAATTGTAAAAAACAAAGAAGACTTCAACGTAGTGGCCGCAGAGGTTTCTGACGATCCATCATCCCGCGATATGCCAGCCCGGGGTTTCCAGCCGGCACGCAAAGGCAATCAGGGAGACATCGGATATTTTTCGGTTTTCGATATGGTTTATCCTTTTGAGGAAGCAGCTTACAGCCTTAAAGTCGGCGATGTTTCACAACCGGTCAGAACCCAATTTGGCTACCATCTGGTGAAGCTTGCAGCCAAAAAACCAGCGCTCGGAAAAGTCCAGGTGGCTCATCTCTATTTGCAGGTTCCTGCCGATCCTACCGAAGAAAACAACGCAAAACTCAAGCTGAGAGCCGATTCTATTTACAAAGCGCTTAAAGCCGGCGCCAATTGGGACACACTTGTGCGCAAACTCTCCGACGACAAGAGCTCTTCGATGAATGGCGGAGCGCTGCCGTGGTTCAGTTCCAACAGGATGGTGCCTCAATTTATTGATGGAATCAGAATGATAAAGGATACCGGCCAGATTTCAGAACCGGTGCTTACCTCTTACGGCTGGCACATCATCAAGCTGCTCGACCGCAAACCGATAGGAACTTACGAAGAAGAAAAAGCCGGCCTGAAGCAAAGCCTCACCAAGGATTCGCGCGCCGACCTGAGCAAAGAAGCAGTTATCACCAAAATAAAACAGGAAGCTGGATTCAAAAAGTATGACCAGGCTGTGGCCGCCTTTTATCCATTGATGGATTCGAGCCTCTACAACCGTAAATGGGAAGTTGAAAAAGCAGCAGGGCTCAGTGGCGTAATCGCCAGTCTTGGAAAAGAGCAATACAACCAGCAGGAATTTGCAGCGTTCATTGCTAAAAATCAGTCAATCAATCAAAAAGAGACTTATGAGCAATTTGTTGACCGCTTGTTTGATAAATTCATTGATGATAAAGCCATTCAATACGAAGACGCAAGACTGGAAGATAAATATCCCGAGTTCAGGGCATTGGTTAAGGAATACCGGGATGGCATTCTCCTTTTCGAGCTGACGGATCAAAAAGTGTGGAGCAAAGCCATAAAAGATACTACCGGATTAAAGGAGTTTTATGAGAAAAACAGTAGTAAATACTTATGGGACACACGCGCTGAATCCATTCTGTTTGTTTCCAACACCAAATTCGGCGCCGAAAAAGCCCTCGCCATGGCCGGAGAACGTATGAGTGTGGAGCAGATCAAAGAATCTTTTGCCAACGACACTGTGAATGCTATCACCATCGTCGAAAAAAAATTCCCGAAGGGCGAAGATTACATAATAGATAATATTGAATGGAAACCCGGCACATCACCTATAATTCAGGAATCTGAAGAGCGCTTTGGCTTTGCTGTTATCAGGAGTATTGCTGACCCGGAACCAAAGACCCTCAGTGAAGCACGGGGCATCATAACTGCTGATTATCAAAACTATCTTGAAGAAGAATGGCTTAAACAATTGCGGGAAAAATATACTGTAACCATTAACCAGGACGTTCTTTCGCAAATAAAATAGTTGCCGGTCTTGAAATTTTCCATCCTTTCCGTCCTCCTACTTTTGATTCTCAGTTCATGCAGCGAAAACCGCCCTGTACGAGGCGAGAAGCCTGTAGCGCGAGTCATGGGTAAATATCTGTACGAATCGGATATGGCCGGCCTGGTTCCTGCAGATGCCACTTCAGAAGACAGCATGGCCATCATCAGCAGTTTCATCAACAACTGGATCAAAAATCAGCTTTTGCTATCGCAGGCCGATAAAAACCTTACCAGTCAGCAGAAGGATTTTACGAGACAACTGGAAGAGTATCGCAATTCGCTAATTATATATGCCTACGAAAGTGAACTGGTGCGGCAAAACCTCGATACCATTATAAGCGACAGTGAGTTGGAAAAGTACTACAACGAAAACATCGAAAACTTTGTTCTGAAAGATGATATCATCCGGTTTTTCTACATCAAAATGAGAAGTGATTCGCCGGCATTGACGCCGATGGTTAAACTTTTCAGAAAGAATTTTGCCCGCAACCAGGACTCACTGGTTTACTACGCTATCAATTTCAGCGAAGACTATTCGCTGGTAACCGAAGAATGGGTTCCGTTGAACCATTTTTTGTCAAAAGTGCCATTGACCATCGAAAATCCTAAGATTTTTCTCGACGCCAGCCCTTTCGTCGAAATTCCGGAAGAGCCTTATCGCCATCTGATTTACTTCATTGATTACAAATTAAAAGGAAATACCGCTCCATTTTTGTACACACGCGAAAATATTAGGCTTGTCCTTCTTAATCATCGTAAGCAAATGTTAATCAGAGAGATGCATCAAAAAATCTATGAGCAGGCCAGAGATAAAAATGACTTCGAATATTTTTAAACGCCTTTCATGAAAAGAATCAGTCTATTTGTTATACTATCAGCAACTTTTCTGTTCCCAACAGCCATCGGGCAAACTCTGCAAGGGGTTGTAATTGATGAGGTGGTGGCCGTGGTCGGTAAAGAGTACATTTTGCTTTCGGATATCGAGCAGCAATATTTGCAGATGAAATTGCAAAGCCAGGTGCAAACCAGCGAAGAAGCCACCCGTTGTATGATATTGGAAAGCATGCTTTTCGAAAAACTCCTGCTTCATCAGGCCGAAATTGACAGCGTTGAAGTTACTGACGATCAGGTGAATTCAGAGTTAGACCGGCGTATGCGTTACTTTATCAGCCAGTTTGGTTCGCAGGAGAAGCTGGAGCAGTTTTACGATAAATCGGTAGCCGACTTTAAAAATGACCTGAGGGATGTGATATCCAAACAGATGAAGATTGAGCAGGTGCAGCAATCCATCACTGAATTTGCTGCAGTGTCGCCGGCCGAAGTACGCAAATACTTTAAAAGTATCCCCCGCGACAGTATTCCATTGATCCCTTCAACAGTTGAAGTGTCGCAGATAATAAAGAAACCACAGATAACACCGGAAGAGAAATTTGAAGTAAAAGAACGCCTGACAGGCTACCGTAAAAGAATTGTTGATGGCGAAACCAGTTTTGAAGCTTTGGCCAGGATTTACTCTGAGGATCCCGGTTCGGCGAGGCAGGGCGGTGATATCGGATTACGCGGGCGGGGAGAGTTGTATCCTGAATTTGAAGCTGTTGCCTTTAAACTTGATCCAGGTGAAGTCTCCGAAATCGTTGAAACCGAAGCAGGGTATCACATCATCCAGGGCATCGAACGAAGAGGCGATTTCGTGAGGGTGCGGCACATCCTGTTGCGTCCAAAAGTCTCACCTTACGAGCTTGAAAAAGCAAGAATCTACCTCGACAGCATTGCACAGCTTATCCGGAATGATTCCGTCAACTTTGATGATGCAGTGGTAAAATTTTCGACCGATCCATCGCGCAACAACTCCGGAATCCTTATCAACCCAAAGGACGGCAGCTCGCAATGGACCCCGGAAGAACTTGACCCTAAGGTGTTTTTTGTGATAGATAAGCTGGAGACAGGAACCATCTCCACGCCGGTGCTGATGCAGGATGAAGAAGGAGCCGAAGCCTACCGGCTGCTTTATCTTAGAAAAAGAACCCAGCCGCACCGCGCCAACCTCGAGGAAGATTACGACCAGATTCAAACCTGGGCGCTGATGAAGAAAAAAAGCGAAATAGTACAAAATTGGATCAGCATTAATTCAAAAAATGCCTACATCCGCATTGATGAAAAATACAGCGCATGCAACTTCCAAAACAAATGGCGCTGATCTGAATACCCAAATAAAACTTCATTAACCAATACAAAAAGAAAGATTTTATGCAATACAAATCTGACGTTGAAGCAATTGATGATTTTGGCAGGAAAATAAAACTGCTACGGCAGGAGATAGCAAAGGTGATTGTAGGACAGGACGAAGTGGTGAAAAATGTAATCATTTCGATCTTTTCCAAAGGGCACGTTTTACTGGTCGGAGTGCCGGGATTAGCCAAAACATTGCTGGTCAATACTGTTTCAAGAGTTTTGGGGCTCACATACAGCCGCATCCAGTTCACCCCCGACCTGATGCCTTCGGATATCATCGGTACCGAAATTCTGGATCAGTCGCGAGATTTCAAGTTTATCAAAGGACCGGTATTTGCCAACATAATCCTTGCCGACGAAATCAACCGTACACCTCCCAAAACACAGTCGGCGCTGCTTGAGGCCATGCAGGAAAAGTCCATTACCGTTGCCGGAAAAAATTACCGGTTAATTGAGCCATTTTTTGTGCTTGCCACCCAAAACCCTATCGAGCAGGAAGGAACTTACCCGCTTCCCGAAGCTCAGCTCGACCGTTTTATGTTCAACATCTGGCTTGATTACCCGTCGTTTGAAGAAGAGATCAACGTGGTGAAAACCACTACCACAACTTACGAAGGCAAGCCTGAGGTAGTGATCAGCAGCGAGGAGATTCTCTATTTCCAGAATCTGATCAGGAAAATACCGGTTGCTGACAATGTTTACGAATACGCCGTAAGACTGGCTACCAAAACCCGCGCTCACCGCAAAGAATCGCATCCGTGGGCTAACGAATACCTGACCTGGGGCGCCGGTCCGCGCGCATCCCAGTACCTGATTGTTGGAGCAAAGTGCCACGCAGCCATCAACGGAAAATATTCACCCGACATCGAAGACGTGAAGAGCGTGGCCACCTCTATCCTGCGACACAGGATTGTGCGCAACTACAAGGCTGAGGCCGAAGGAATTACCATCGAAAAGATCATCAACGAATTTTTAAAAGACTGATCCTTTTATGAACAAGAAGCTGCTCATTTTCATCCTTTCGGCTTTGGCGCTGATTGTGATCGTCTGGTATTTTACCCGAAAAGACCCCACAAAGGTTGAATCAGTAAAGGTTCCGGTGAAATTCGGGCAGTTTATTGTGGATGTAAGTACTACCGGCGAGCTGGAAGCCAAAAGCTCGGAGAATATTTACGGACCCGAAAACCTGCGCTCGTTGCAGATATGGAGCGACATCCGGATCAATCAGCTTATTCCGGAGGGGACACTCGTTGATTCCGGCGATTTTGTTGCCTCACTCGATCAAACCGAGGTAATGAGTAAGCTCAAAGATCTGGAAAGTGAGCTTGAAAAACTCGAGTCGCAATACACTAAAACGATGCTCGATACATCCCTCAATCTCAGGGCTGCCCGCAACGATCTCATCAACCTGAAATTCGGCCTCGAAGAGCAGCAGATCAAAGTAGAACAATCCAGATACGAACCTCCGGCCGTGCAGCGTCAGGAGGAGATCAATCTTGACAAAGCCAGGCGCGCATACGACCAGGCCGTTGAAAATTATTCGCTCAGGCTCGAGAAATCCAAAGCAGAGATGCAGGAGGTTTCGGCAACTCTCGAACAGGCGCGGCGGCGACGTCAGCGAATGCTCGATATTCTCAAGCAATTCACTGTTTATGCTCCCAAACCCGGAATGATCATTTACCGGCGCGACTGGCGGGGCAGAAAAACGGAAACAGGCTCAACAGTGAGTTCGTGGGACAACGTGGTGGCGCTTCTCCCCGACCTGTCGAGAATGATAACTAAAACATATGTGAATGAGATAGATATCTCAAAAGTGAGGGTCGGGCAGCCGGTGAAAATCAGCATTGATGCCTTCCCTGAACGCGAATACTCCGGTGTGGTGAACGAAGTGGCCAACATCGGCGAGCAGCGCCCCGGATCGGACGCTAAAGTTTTCGAAGTAGTCATCAGTGTGAACGAATCCGACACGATTATGCGGCCTGCAATGACCACCAAAAATATAATCATCACCGAGCAAATAGACAGCGTGCTGTTCATTCCCATCGAAGCCCTTCACAGCAACGATTCCGTGAGTTATGTGTTCAAGGAGGTCGGGATGAGAACCACAAAAAAACAGGTAAAGCCCGGGCAGACCAACAACAACGAAATCATTATCCTCGAAGGATTGCAAAAGGGCGATGAGGTATTGCTCACCATCCCTGAAAACCATGCTGATCTGAAAATTGTACCCCTTAACGAATAAGTTTTGAAGCGACATCTCTATAACCTGAATTCGGCGGTTGAAGCTGTATTTACCAACAAATTCCGGTCGGTACTTACAGCCCTGGGTATCATTTTCGGGGTAGCGGCTGTTATCGCTATGATGGCCATTGGTAACGGCGCCCAGCAGGAAATCCTTGAGCAGATTCGCATGGTGGGGGTAAACAACATCGTAATCACTCCAAAAATAAACGATGAAAACAAATCTCAGGAAACACAGGATGCAGAGGCTGCTGTTGAGGTAAGAAAAAAGTACTCGCCGGGATTAACGCTTACTGATGCTGAAAGTATCAGGTCAATTGTTCCCGGCGTGCAAAGAATAAGCCCGGAGGTGGTGTACAATACTTTTGTGGTAAAATCAGGAACCCGCGGAAATGCGCGCTTTTCAGGAGTAGAGCCTGATTTTTTCGCTGTTTACAATCTCGAATTATTTGAAGGAGAAATGTTTTCGGCGTGGCAGCTTGAACATGGCGCCCCGGTTTGTATCATTGGGCCGGATATCCGGGCAAAATATTTCAAACAGGAAAATCCTATCGGAAAAAAGATCAAATGCGGAGACATCTGGCTGGAGGTGATCGGAGTTACCAAGTCGCGTGTGGTGACAAAATCAGCAACCGAAACCATGGGAGTCAGCGAGTTTAACAACACGGTTTTTGCCCCTATCAAAACCGTGCTGCTTCGTTACCGCGACCGCTCACTAATAACCCGCGCCAGCATGAATCCCAACAACGACTCACAATCCTTCGACAACACCAACCAACTGGACAAACTGATCGTCCAAATGGAAGACAGCGAGCAACTTACGGCTACGGCTGCTGTAATTCAGCGCATGCTGCAGAGGCGACACAACGGCGAAGATGATTTCAACATTATCATTCCCGAACTTTTGCTCAAACAGCAGCAACGCACTAAAGATATCTTCAACATCGTGCTCGGTGCCATTGCCAGCATATCGCTCATTGTCGGTGGTATCGGAATCATGAACATCATGCTCGCTTCGGTGATGGAGAGGATCAGTGAGATCGGGCTGAGAAAAGCCATTGGCGCCAGACGAAATGACATCATTTTTCAGTTTGTGGCCGAGGCAACCATTATCAGCATAACTGGCGGATTTATTGGGATTCTCCTTGGCGTGATACTGGCAAGCATCATCACCACCACTACCGGCATTTTAACCATCGTATCCATGTTTTCCATCGTGGTCTCTTTTGGTGTTGCTGCGTCGGTGGGAATCGTTTTCGGCCTGATGCCTGCCCGCAAGGCCGCCGGACAGGATGCAGTTACTTCACTCAGACATGAATAGCCATGAAGTTGATTTCTGGAAATATTGTAATCTCTTTTCTATTTTCCCTGATTAGTTTTCAACTAATTGGTCAGCAGTTAAATAAAAAGCTGACACTGGATGACGTTATCAATATTGCCCAGCAGCAATCACCGGATGCCTTGTCGGCAAAAAACCGGTTTTTAAAAAGTTTCTGGGAGATGCGCACTTCCGAGGCTTTGCTGCTCCCCAGGCTCGATCTTGAGGCTACTGTCCCGAGATATACCCGCGCCATCGAAAAAGTAACTCAGCCCGATGGTAGCGAGGTTTTCAGAGAGAGAAGCCTTGCCAATACCTCAGCGGATCTTTCGTTAAGCCAGAATGTCGGTTTCACCGGCGGTCAGGTTTATTTGAGATCAGGCATCCAGCGAATTGATTATCTGAATCTTGAAAACGCATCCGGACAGTACCCATCCGCATGGCTTTCCACACCGCTGGTCATCGGGTACTCGCAAAATATTACCGGATTTAATCCCTACAAATGGTCGAGAAAGATAGATCCGATGCGCTACAATGAAGCCAAACGCCGCTACCTGGAGGAGGTAGAGCAAATCTCGATCAACGCCACCAACCTCTTTTTCAACCTGTTGGTGTCGCAAATACAAAAGAACATCGCTGAGCAAAACATTGCCTACTATGATACCCTTTACAAGATTGGGTTGGGTCGCTACAACTTAGGAAGAATCGGGGAGAACGATCTGCTTCAGCTGGAGCTTGGATTTCTGAATGCTCAGGCCAATTTTGAAACTTCGGCGCTGGAGCTGGAAGACAGAATGTTTAAGCTGAAATCATACCTCAGGCTGCAGGACGACATCCCGATGGAGCTGGTTCCACCGGTAGAGCAGGTGGCATTTTTCGATATCCCTGCCGAGCAGGCAGTCGGGTTAGCAAACATCAACAACTCGCAGGCAATGGCATTCGACCGCCGCCTTCTCGAAGCCGACCGGCAGGTGAATGTGGCCAGAACCACCGACCGCTTCAGCGCCAACGTTTTTGCACAGTACGGCCTTACACAAAGCGCCACATCGCTGAGTGAAGTGTATCAAAATACCCAGGATCAGCAGCTATTTGTGCTGGGTATACAGATCCCGATTCTCGACTGGGGTCTGGCGAAGGGAAGGATTAAGGTGGCTGAATCTGACCGGGAAATCGTTCGTACTTCCGTGGAGCAGGAAAGAGTGGATTTTGACCAAAGTGTCTTCCTTCAGGTGATGGATTTCAAAATGCAGCAGCGCCGCCTCGAAATTGCCGCCAAATCCGATACCGTTGCCCGCAAAAGCTACGAAGTCGCACGCCAGCGTTACCTTCTCGACAAAGTGAGCATCACCGAACTCACTACCTCCCAAATCAACAGCGACAACTCAAGGGTGAGTTACATCCGCAGCCTCCAGAACTACTGGATCAATTATTTCCAGATCAGGAAACTTACTATGTTCGATTTTCGCCAAAACCGGGAAATTTCCATCAACTTCGATTTACTGAGGTAATGACTCCCCTGGCCTTGAAGTAAAATATTCATCTCCGGCGTTTTGTAACCTTTTTCCACCTATTTTTGTAACCATCAGCAATTAACAATTTCTTAATGAAACCTTTCCCGGGTTTTGCCGTTTAGCAAATAAACAAACCATTTTTATATGAAAGGCTTTACTTACACCATCAGGATTCTGATTTTTTCGGTTTACTTTTTACTTTTCGGTTCAGGATTACTCCAGGCGCAGCAGGCAAAGTACGTGTTTTATTTCATTGGCGACGGGATGGGCATTACCCATATAGCCGCCACCGAAGCTTATCTGGCTGCCAAAAAACAGGAAATTGGCTACGAAAAACTGAGTTTCAGCACTTTTCCTACCACCGGATTTGCCAACAACCACGCCCTTAACCGGCTGATAACAGGCTCGGCTGCTGCCGGCACCGCTCTTGCCACCGGACAGAAAACCACCATCAATACCATTTCGATGGATGGCAAAAGAACCCAAAACCTCACGTCCATTGCAAGCATTGCCAAAGAGAATGGATTCAAAGTGGGTATTATATCCAATGTCAGTATCAATCACGCAACGCCGGCGGTGTTCTACGCACATCAGCCCGACAGGAATAATTATTACGAAATCGGCCTTGATCTCATCAACAGCAGATTCGACTTTTTTGGGGGCGGTGGTTTTAATAAATTCACAGGAAAGAATAACGACCAGCCCGATTTGTACCTCCTTGCCGGGCAGGCTGGCTACCACATTTCGAGGGGTATTGAAGAGTTTAACGCATTGAAACCGGGTGATCAGCAGGTGATTGCTACCAGCAATTTCCTCACAAAATCCGCCTCGCAACAATTTGTGTTAGACCAAGGGGAAGCCGACATTCCGCTAAGCCGATTTATCGAAAAAGCCATTGAACTGCTTTATGGTGATGAGGGATTTTTCATTATGGCAGAAGAAGGAAATACTGACTGGGCATCGCATGCCAACGATGGCGCCACAGCAATCCGAAATATTAAGGGGCTTTCGGATGCAGTGGAACGTGCTGTTGAGTTCTACCTGAAACACCCTGATGAAACACTCATAATCGTTACTGCCGACCATGAAACCGGAGGCCTTTCCCTCGGATGGTCGGGCAAAGAATATGATACCGACCTGGGTTTGCTGCAGTTGCAAAAGGTATCATCAGAAAGATTTACCTATTTGATTGACTCGGTAATGAAAAATCCGGAGAACCAGAAATTCGATGTAGCGATGAATATGGTAACCGGGTATTTTGGACTTGGCGGCGAGCTTGGTCTGGTGCTCACAGACTACGAAAAGAAACTTTTGTCAGAAGCGTGGCAGGTTTGGAGAGGCGAACTTCAGTTAAGCGATACAGAAAGTAAGTTGAGGTATGGCGGCGGAAATCCAATAGCAGCCTCAGCAACCCGTATTTTGAACAACAAAGCCGGACTGGGATGGACCACCTGGTCGCATACGGGAACTCCCGTGCCGGTATTTGCCATCGGCCAGGGACATGAAAAATTCACAGGATACTACGACATCACCGACATTCCAAAAAGAATGAAGATCGCAATGGGATTGAGCAAGTAAGTTTTATCATTCAATAATTAACCAAAAAAATTAATGTCATGGCTGAGTTTGTTTATCAGAACCCTTATCCGGTTCACAACGACACAACCCAATACCGGTTGTTGACCAAAAATTTTGTATCGGTTGAAGAATATAACGGGCGCAAAATCCTCAAAGTAGCGCCAGAGGGGCTGGAGTTACTGGCCCGTGAAGCTTTTTTTGATGTCTCATTTTATCTGCGCGCCTCGCACATGAAACAACTGGCTGCCATCCTCAACGACCCGGATGCCAGCGACAACGAACGTTTTGTGGCTTACACCATGATCAAAAACCAGGTAGTTTCGGCTGAAGGAAAACTGCCCTCCTGCCAGGACACCGGAACGGCAATCATCATGGCCAAAAAGGGCGAAAACGTCTATACCGGGGTGGATGATGCCGAATACCTTTCCAAAGGCATCTTTGACACCTGGCAGCAAAATTATCTTCGCTATTCGATGATTGCACCGCTTACCATGACCGAGGAGAAAAATACCGGAACCAATTTGCCGGTGCAGATTGACATCTATTCCACTCCGGGAAATACTTACGAGTTTCTGATCCTGACCAAAGGCGGGGGATCGGCCAATAAAAGCGTGCTTTTTCAACAAACCAAATCGCTGCTGACAGAAGAGAATCTCACAAAATTCTTCCGTGATAAAGTGAAAGAACTCGGTACGGCTGCCTGTCCGCCTTACCACCTCGCCGTAGTCATCGGAGGAACCAGCGCCGAAGCCAATCTCACTGCGGTAAAGAAGGCTTCTGCCGGCTATTATGACCATTTGCCCACACAAGGCAATGCATTGGGTCAGGCTTTCCGCGACCTGGAATGGGAAAAACGAATATTGAAAATAACCCAGGAAAGTGGAATCGGTGCACAGTTTGGTGGTAAATATTTTGCCCACGACGTGCGCGTTATCCGGTTGCCACGCCACGCAGCCTCCTGCCCTGTGGGAATGGGAGTGAGCTGCAGCGCCGACAGAAACATCAAGGCAAAAATCACTGAAGATGGAATTTTCATCGAAGAACTGGAAAAGAATCCGGAGCGGTTCCTTCCTGCTGCGCCTCCGGAAATGACGCCGGCAGTGGAGATCAACCTGGACAGACCGATGAAAGAGGTGCTGGCTGAACTAAGCAAATATCCCGTAAAAACCAGGCTAAGCCTCAACGGCACCTTGATCGTTGCCCGCGATATTGCTCACGCCCGCATCAATAAAATGATTGAAGAAGGTAAACCCATACCGCAGTATTTTAAAGATCACCCGGTTTATTACGCAGGCCCGGCCAAAACACCCGAAGGTATGCCTTCCGGAAGTTTCGGACCTACAACTGCCGGCCGGATGGACGTTTATGTGGATAAATTCCAGAGCCTTGGTGGTTCGATGATCATGCTGGCCAAAGGAAATCGCAGTAAGCAGGTTACAGATGCCTGTGCAAAGTACGGCGGATTCTACCTTGGTTCCATCGGAGGTCCGGCGGCTATCCTTGCCAAAGCCAACATCAAATCCATCGAATTGGTTGATTTTGAAGACCTTGGAATGGAAGCCGTAAGAAAAATCCGTGTCGAAAACTTCCCGGCGTTCATCATTGTGGATGATAAAGGAAATGATTTTTACCAGCAGATATAATCCATCACTGGAAACTTTATTCAAAAAAACAAAAGCCGCTCTTTTCGGGGCGGCTTTTTTATTTTCAGTATATCTTCCTTTTTTTCCTGACTCAGCCTGTTACTCCATCACATTTTTGTAATGCTCGTAGCGGTAAAGAATATCGTTGACGAAGTTGAACGACACCATTCCGTTGGCATAACCGTACTGTACCACTGAATCGTTGTAGTACTGCGGATTGGATTTGTTTTGCATGAAATAGTCCACGTTGCCATCCCAGACATTGGGGTTGCGGCCGTATTTATCTGCCAGTCTTCTTGCATCCAGCACATGGGCTATGCCTGAGTTGTAGGCTGCCAGAACGAATTTGATCCGTTCGCTTTCGTCCTTAATCATGCTTTTAAACTGAGAGTCAAGTTTTCGCAGGTATTTCAGCCCGGCTTCAATTTGTTCTTCCGGTGATGAGTCGAAATTGATCCCGAATATTTCGGCCGTTTCGGGCATAAATTGCATCAATCCGAAGGCTCCTTTTGTCGAAATGGCGTCCGGCTGAAACTGAGACTCCTCATAAATCAGCGACGCAACAAGCCGCCAGTCAAGATTGTAGTCAGCGCTTTTGCGACGGAGAAAATCGTCCCAGGGAGAAATTCTTCCTGATTTTGAAGGCGTAAAACTGTATTCCGATAAAAAGGCTCTCGGGTGTACAAAGTATTTATTGTAAACATAGCGGCCGTTGGATGAAACGAGAAATTCTTCAAGCCATTGATCGAGGTTGCTTTTCAGGCTTTCTGAACCTTTGTTCACTGCCCAGGCTATATTCTGCGGAAAACTGACTGGTACCGAAATCTCGAGGTTGGGGTAGAATTTCTGATTCACCCTGGCAACATGCTCATCGCACACTGTGTAGTCAATCTCGCCATTGGCCACCATGCTGATGAGTTTCTCGGTGTCATAAGGAAACTCCACCACGTAAATCCTGCTCCCGATTTCCTCCTGCAAATTCTTTAACCGTCCTGCATAAGCTGAACCCTGCGGTACAAAAACGATTTTTTCGGCCAGATCGAGCGGTGAGGTTATCAAATCGGCATGAGCGCCATCAATGCTGAATTTGCCTGAATGACCACCTTTTCGCTGAACAATAACCTGGTGAGTCCGGGTAAGCGGGTAGGCAAAATCGAGGTGTTTCTGTCTTTTTCCTGTAATTGTGAGGCCTTGCGCAATAAGGTCAACACGACCCGACCAAAGATCCGAAATTGCGTCGTTAACGTTTTCGTGTACCACAATCTCCAGATTGACACCCAAATGCCGGGCATAGGATCTTAATAGTTCATATTGGTAACCGGCGGGTTCGCCGCGGTAAACAAAATAGTCGGTGGAATTATAATCGGTGGTGGCAATCAGGGTTCCTCTTTCAAGAATTCTATTGAGTGATTGGTCTTTGATGTGCAATATGTCCTGCTGAAAATCGCCCCGGTTGAAAGTACAAGAGGGCGGAATCAAAGTGGTCAGAATTGCAAAGAACAATACGATCCAATATTTCATGATATAGGTTTTAGTGAATAAATCGGCAGCAAAAATACAATTTTTTTAGATATCATGCTGATAATGAGAATTTAACACTTTTTTAACAAGGACGGAGATTAATTTGGCTTAAAAAATCGTCAGCTAAATAATTGATTCTATTGTCTTTAAAGCTGATGGGATTTCAAGATTGAAACCCCTTACAATTTCTGACTCTCCCAAATTGAGACTTTGCGAAATACGGACGAATCTCCCGTCAAAATCTTATAAAATATGCATCTTTGCAGGCACTAAATAGATGATTATGGAACTACTTGATTTGATACGAAATCGCGAAAGCATCAGGAATTACGACCCTGCTCGTCCGGTTGCGCCGGAAATTTTACATAAAATTCTGGAAGCCGGACGACTGGCGCCATCTGCTGCAAACAGGCAACCCTGGCGGTTTTACCTGGTATCCTCACCTGCCAATCTTGACAAAGTCAGGGAGTGCTATCACAGGGAATGGTTTAAAAAAGCTCCTCACGTTCTGCTTGTTGCCGGCAAAAGAGCGGCAGCCTGGAGCAAAGGCGAGGGTGGGTTCAACTCTTTGGAAATTGATACTGCCATTGCTATGGATCACATGATTCTCGAGGCAGAATCGCTGGGAGTGGGCACGTGCTGGGTAATTGCCTTTGATCAGGATAAGCTCAGGCAAACGGGGCTGCTGGAGGAGGATGAGGTGGTTTTTGCCATCACCCCGCTTGGCTACCCGGAAAAGGGTTTTGCGAAAAGCGGCAACAAAATCAGAAGACCTGAAGATGAAATTGTCAGGTATTTGTAGCTCATTTTCAACAACTTCGATTTTTTATTCAAACCCAATCAAGCATGACTTTTCTTACAAAATACACCCAAAAGCTGCGGGATTTTATCCAACGTTACCGGCTGGATGTTTTCAAGGATGTGGCGCTCTTCATCATTATTACAATTGCCATTCATTATTCGTTCAGGTTCTGGGCCAACCAGATGCACTACTGGCCGGCACAAGAGATGATTGATAATCTTGAGGTTAAAATGGCCAGAATGGTGTATTATCCCAGCGCATGGTTTGTCGAAAATGTGTTGCGAATCGAAATCACCCGTGTGGATCAGACCAAAACCATGTATTTTGCCAACAACGGTTATATTGCCGTAAACCGCAGTTGTTCAGGGTTTAAGCAAATCCTTCAGTTCGTTATTCTGATGATGTTGTTTCCCGGATCGCTTAAACGTAAATTCTGGTTTATCCCGCTTGGAGTAGTTATTGTTTTTCTTACTAACCTTTTCAGAATCATTGGGTTATCAGTAGTTGTAATCACCCTGCCGCAATATTGGGATTTTAGCCACGATAATATTTTCAGGCCTTTGTTTTATGTCGTAATCTTTATGATGTGGGTGTGGTGGGTCGAAAAACTGGCCAAACCCAAAACAGCAAAGAAAAGTGTAAGTTAAACAGGAAAGGGTTGGCTATTGAATGACTACCTTTCCGAAATCAATCAACCCGGCTTTATTGAAAATCCTGTAAGAATAGAAGCCCTTGCTGAAATCCTGCAATCCGATTTGCATGCCGGTTTCGTTAACAATAACCGTTTTGATGAGCCTCCCGTGCAGGTCGTAAAACTCAATGTTTAAAGGCAAATCAGAATCTAAACAGTTTATCCACAACCGATCGGTAGCAGGGTTGGGATAAATGTGTGTTCCTTTTTCATGCTTATTTTCATCCATTCCGACGATAATCATTGGATCACCCCAGGTTTCATCACCTTTTTTGTAATAAACCAGCGACCGCTCAATTTCTCCCCAAAGATTACAATAGTGATAGGGGCCGCCTAATCCTTTGTACCAAGTGTAATCAGAGGTACAGCCATCAATAATTAGATAATTCCAGCAATCATCTCCGCCATGAAAGAGCCAGTATTCGATAGAAGGCTCGATCTTTGCCGGAAGCCACTGTGTATCCATTTTATAGAAATATGCGCCATAACTTGGCTCTGTTGTCACGATTTCACCTGGTAACTTGTCGAAATTTTCATCAGGGCGAAAGGTCTCCGTAATCGTATCATGTGTGAACTCAAAAGTATTTCCCTGGGAATTCTGATACCACCTTGACATAACCCTTTCAATCGAGTAACTCACTGAATCAGCGATATCTTCGCGGGTCAGGTATTTTTTTATTGTCTTCTTTATCTCGGTTGAATAGGCGGGAACCAGATATGCATAATAATAGGTGTGTACCTCGTCACCTGGCTGAAAATCATGCACTTCCATCCATGTTAAATTCTGAACGCCAGCCTTTGGATCGGACATACCTATCATTTCAAATTCCCTCAAACCTTCTTCTTCATAGCCGATGGTGGATATCAGATCTGGAAACAGGGCAAAGTTGAGGGTGCGGATAAGACCGTAGTTTTTACTTAAAGCCACTGTCATCGAATTAATGGGGTGGCTGATGGGTTCCATCAAATGATTGTATGCCTGGAATCCGATGGTTTTCACTGAGTCCTGTATTTCCAGAAATGTCTGTAAAGCGTGGCTGGATACGGATGCAGTGATGATCAGTTGCCCCGGTCGCTGAAATGCCGTCCAGGTTTCGCATGCCGGTGCAGCAGTATTGATGTGAACGGTGTCTCCTTCGGTGTTGATAAAGTGATTCCAGCCATCACTCTCAATGATGATCTCTTTACCAAGCCAGGAAGGGCCATCAATGATGTAACATTCAAAGGATATCTCCTGAAAACCGCCAAATGGTATCAACACCGAATCGGTTTGGAAATTCACCGAATCAACACGAACAAATTTAATGACGTTCCATTGATCTTCATACGAAACAATCCTTCCGGAATTGAAGGTCTGGTAATTTTGGGCCTGTGTGTGAAGAGCCGTTCCCAGCAAGATGACGATGAGTAGTGGTAATTTTTTCATGGCAACATTTTATTCTGGTGATCTGAATTCAGACTTTGGGTAAAGATTTAAAGATCACAAATTTATAAAAAAATTCCCATAAAGTTTTATGGGAAAATTTTTTGTCATGAAAAGAGCTTGAGGTGAAAATAATTGAAATTACCTCAAATCTGCCCGGTTTCTACTTCAACTCAAATGAGGTCTCCCCGATCAGGTTGTCGTCGGTGTAAACACTCACGCTGTAGCGACCAGCCATTGTCTCTTCGTCGAGGTTGCGCTTGTTCCATGTAACGCAAACATCCTGCGATTTCCCTGTGTAGTCAATGGTTTGCTTGAGCGAGTACTGCAATTTGTTGCCTTTGTAGCTGAAGGTGTAGAGGTCGGATTTGTCATAAATCAGGATGACATTATCCGGACGGGCAAACCGCAGGTAAATTTCCTTTTTGCCTGGGGTAATCAGCGGGTTTTCGCCAATGGTAAAGCAGATTCTCAGTGCATCTGTGCGGCGGGCACGGTCGGTTTCTTCCTGGCGGGCGCCGCGATTGCGCAATCCCGTTGATTTTATGTTATAAGCTTTCATAACGGCAGCTTCGGTAACCCTGTTCGACAGGTCGCGCTTCTCCTGTGTAAGACCAATATTCTTCTGACGCTCAGCCTGGTAGCTTTCACGTATTCTTTCGTTCTCTTCCTGCAACTCGCGGTTAACGGTGTAAAGCGAATCGAGCTGGTAAACGTAGCCCTGCGCTACAACCCTCAGCCGGTCGAGTTTCTTCTTGATCTGGAAATATTCCCATTTGTAATTGAGCAACTCGCTGATCTCCTTAGCATTGGCCTGTATCAGGCTGTCCTTAGCAGAGAGGCTGTCGGCCAGGATTCCGTACTCTTTTTTAATAAAATCGTGCTGCAACATCAGCGAATCCAATTCAGACTGCAAGTCCGTGCGGACTTGCTCTTTCTCCTCATTGAGCGATCGCAGCTCTGCATTTTTCCCAAAATAGAGGAAACTCATAACGACCAATAATAAAAGGAGCAAAACTGCTGCAATGAGATAAATGAGTTTTTGCTGATCCTTTTCTTTTCCCTTTTCGAACATAAAAAATGAATTTTTTTGAATGATACATCTATAAAAAGCTAACAACCAATAATTTATTGTATTGGTTGTCGGCTATTGAAAATGTCATTGCAGATTAATGACCGGAACCCACCACTTTGAAGCGGTCGCCGGTTTCTTCGACAATCTTCCTGAGCCACTCTTCGGGATATCCCGGCTGCTCAACTTTTGGATTCAACTGACCTTCGACCGGAGTTTTGATATTTCCGTCCATATACCTCATAAATAGATAGCGGTAAAAATGGCGCCATTCGTCTGTAACCCTGTCGCCCAGGCGTGTTGAGTACTCGGTAAGGTAATTCACGGCCAGTTCAGGATTTGCTTTGTGCAACTCAACGGCTTTGGCATCAATGGTTGGGGTGAGGGTAACAAATTCCTGCTCAAGCAGCTGGATTTTTTTGAATACTTCAGGATAAATCGCATTCCAGCGGGTGTAAGCAAAATTGCTCACCTGGTTGAAGATCCAGAAAGCGGCGTCATCCGACCAGCGCATCATAGCGCCATGGCCTTTCTGCATGGTGTAGGGAGCGCGGGTCATGCTGCAGTACATGGGCATATAAACGGTGCATGAAGTATCATCCAGCCCAAACCAAAGGATTCCGCCAACCGGATTTGGAAGCCAGCCGCGCATTTGGGCAACGAATGAGAAACCGGTTTGCTGGGTAACGGTAACTCTTTCGTGGCAATAGGTTTCGCCGTCAACTTTCCAGGTGAGGGGACGCCAGCGCACGGGCACTCCAAACGGCCCAGCGCCTATGTCGTTCGACATGTCGTAATCCGTTCCCTGGAGATGGTCGCGCATGAATGCAAAAACATCCTGCACGCTGATCTTTTTATCCGGCTTCACCCACAAAGGCATGCGGTTGGTGGCGTATTTGTCGTCGTTGGCATCACCGTTTTCCAGCTTTTCGTCGTGTTTTATGTGGCCTTTAACGTAGTCAAAGTAATTATCCATACCACCGGTAACGCGGTTGAACATTGTCCAGACGCGCATTTCGCAGAAGCGGGCGCCGCCAAATCCTACCGGATTGTAGGTATCCGAAAAGCTGAAGTTTTTATCTTTTCCTTTGAAAAGTTCTTTTTCGCGGGCAAAACTTATAACGTCGCTCGAATAAATGGTAGTGATGGCAGTGTTTTTCATAAAGAGGTCGAAATCCTTTTCGGTTACCGAAGTCTTTTTGTCGGCAAGCGGGAAGGTTGTGATCCTGGCCTGATTAGCATGACCTGAAACGTATCCGTCGGGGATAAGTCTTGCCACCCAGACAGCGCCTTTGTAGCCGTTGCCTTTGCCGATCATTTCGAGAATCCAGACTTCGTTGGGGTCCACGATGGAAAAGGATTCGCCGGAGCTGTAATAGCCATAGGTTGTAGTGAGTTCGTGGAAGATTTTGATGGCTTCGCGGGCGGTGCGGGCGCGCTGCAGGGTGATGTAGATCAGGCTGCCATAGTCAATGATAGCGCCTTCCTGGCTTCCGAGCATTTCAACGCCGCCAAATGTTGTTTCTCCGATGGCTACCTGGTGTTCGTTGATGTTTCCTACAACGTTATAGGTTTGAGCGGCTTGTTTGATCTGACCGAGGTATTTACCTGTATCCCATTCGTAAACGTCCATCATAGTTCCATCGGGCCAGATACCTGCCGACCAGTGATAGAGTTCTCCATAAAGCACGTGGGAATCAGCAGAATAGGAAACCATTGTGGAGCCGTCAACTGAGGCGCCCTTTGTAACCAGATAGTTGGTGCAGGCATGGGCAGTGGGTTGAAATCCAAACAGGAGCAGGCCAATTGCCAGCGTGACCGGAAGCATTACTTTTTTCATCTTGATAGTATTTGAAGTTTGAAATTTGTTTTCGGGGTAAAATAAAACCGGGATTGCTCTCGGTTTGCTTTTAAATACCCATTGATATACATATTGTTAACACAGCGACAAAACTACAAATTTTCCGGGATACGGCACATGGTTCCTATAGAAATCGCCGATATTATTGATTATCAGTTGTTAAAAACAATTTTCAGACATCCGGTCTGGTTTTTCTGGATTTTGCTTAACAATATGTAACCAAAGCCCAAATACTCAATTAACCACTACATTTGCCGCCATGAATTCAGGAAAATCTCTCAAAGCTCATATTTCGCTGGGTTTGGCAACGATCATCTTCGGCGCCAATTACTGGATTTCCAAAGGTTTGATGCCGGATTATGTTAACCCGCAGCAGCTTGTATTGATGAGGGTTGTGGGAGCAAGCCTTCTTTTTTGGGGACTTTCGTTGTTTCGCCCACACGAAAAGGTCAGCGAACCGGACATGAAATTGATCGCACTTGCTGCGTTGTCCGGGATCACTGTCAACCAGTTGCTTTTCTTTATCGGGCTTGATCTTTCCACCCCTGTTGATGTGGCGATCCTCCATGTATCAAACCCGGTTTTTGTAATTGTAATTGCCGCTTTGATGATCAAAGAGCGGGTAACCTGGGTGAAGATCGTGGGTATTGCTCTTGGCGCTGCCGGAGCGGTTGTGTTGATCACCTACCGGGGCGAAATCTCTTTTACTTCCGACACATTTACCGGAAACCTGATGGCGCTGTTCAACACCCTGGCTTACGCTTTTTACCTGGTGCTCATCAAACCGGTGATGAACAGGTATTCCGCCATCACCGTAATGAAGTGGGCTTTTCTCTTTGGAACGGCTTTCTCGATCCCGCTTACTCTGAGCTCCGCCATCAATATCAGTTTTGAGGATTACACCTATTACACCTGGTTTGCACTGTTTTTCGTGATAGTGGTTACCACATTTATGGCTTATCTGTTCACGACTTACGCTCTGAAATATGTGGATGCCGGGGTGGTGAGCTACTATATTTACCTGCAACCGATAATGGTAACGATAATTGCCATAATCATTGGTTCACAGATATTTGCATGGCAACATGCCCTTGCCGCAGCGCTGATTTTCCTTGGGGTGTACCTGGTTTCCAAAAAGAGAAAATCCTGAAACGGGATTAGACGCTTGCTATCCCGGATTTTCTGACAAAAACATTTTAAAACCAAATCCTATCCGCCGGGAGACCACATTTTTCCTTGCTATCAATCTTCACAAGCCGGGAAGGTAACCGAAACCGGCCCGGTTAATCTGACCATGTAAGCATTACCAGGTTGGAGAGTTCCCAGGGTATTAATGTTCATTTCGGGCCAGTAAACTCCCGTTCCGGCAATTTCTTTGATAATCTGCAGCTGGCTGATTCCAGTAAAAAGAGCAGCAACATTTACATTGCATTCGCTCAGCACTGGAATCATATTCCATCCGGCGATCAGGTTCAATTGCCGGCTAAGCGGTTCCCAGCCGGAAATCTGCAATTCAGCGACGCTTTCCAGTTTAATACGGTAGCCTTCGTCATAATTCCAAAAACCGAGTGTATTGACATTGGCTTCAGGGTAGAATATGCCGTTCATGCCTTGCAGGATAGTCAATTGGCCAAGGATAGGCTGCAGTAAAGTCTCCAGTTGGCTGTTGGCGGGGATAAGGCAGGAAGAAATTCCGCTCCAGCCTGCGGGAATTACGATGGTTTGAGTATTTAAAGTTGGGGGTAATAATCCGAAGAAATCGAGATAAGCCTCCATCAGGGCGCTTCGATTGCCTTGCAGACCACCAAATTCATGAGATGCGCCAATTGTTTTGTAGGAAGCGCCATCATAGGCAACGGCAGTTCCATAGGATGGGATGAGGTTGCTCAAAATGAGCGTGGCACCGGTACCAGCTGTTAAACGGTCAATCCAGTTGTTATCTCCGCTATAGGTAAAAGTCATCCCGGTGGTGAAGGTTCCCGCATGCCCGTTGATGGTTCCAAGGTCACTTGATCCATCACCCGTTGCATTAATTTTAAACAACGGATGAACGGCTGTTTGGGCATCATAATACCAGGTATCGCCACCTTCCATGTAAATTCTGCCTCCCTGGTTAAGGTAACCGGCGAGTGTCTGGCCTTGTGCTGCTGTCAGGACGTAATTGTTGGAATAAATCCCAAGCAATACAAAAAGTGAGGAATACATATCGAGTCCGGAGGCAGGAAAAGTGGTAACAATTTCATAGGAAACATCATTGGAAGTGAGGGCTGTTGCAATTTTGTCCCACGAATTATGGTTTGGGTCCAGGTCAATGATAAGCACCGGAATCTGTCCAACCACTGCGCTAAAGTCATTGCTGATGTTTATTCCGAAATCAGCGCCGGCATTATGGGTAAACTGAGCAACATGACCTACCGGTGCAGCCATTGACACCGAAACGGTGTAATACCCTTCGGCCATGTTATCAGGGGCAATATTTCCGAATGCAATCTGCGTTTGTTGAATTGTTATAAACGGGCTTGCTGATGTGAGAAGGCCGGTAACATTCTTCAAATCGGCGCCACCGCTGTTTTTTAGTTTTATAACAATGGTGGCGGTTTCGCCGGGATCAAGTTTTCCATTATTGTTTCCGGCCGGATCAAGAATATAAAAACCATCAAAAGCCAGAACCCCGGCACGAACAACCAGGCTGAAGGAACTTTGCCAGCTTGAACCTCCCGAGGTTGCAACAAGATTAAAAAGTACCGAATGATTGTCCGGTATATTGGCAGCGGCCTGCACAGTAAAAGCATCTGCAACTGTTACGGTTTTTCCCGCGGGGATATTTCCATAAAAAGCAGCGCCATTGAGCAAAGTAATGTAATTGTCAGTGGTGGAAAGGGTTACCGTAACATTTTCGGCCAGTGATACTCCGGAATTTTTCATTCTGACATTCAGTCCGGCCGTTTCTCCGTAATCAAGCCGGTTGTTGTTGTTCCCGGCAACATCATTAACAGTTACATTGTCAAAATAGATTGCCGGTCCGGCTGCCGGTGTGCACTGGATGGTCTGGTAAACGGTGTTACCGTTAAATGCCGTCACGACCAGTAAAACATTGCCAGGAACAAAATTATTGGGTATCGAAACAGCGCCGCTTTGATTGGTGTAAGCCCGAACAAAATTTCCGTTTTGCGAAAGCGAAACCAGGGCGTTTCTAACCGGTGTACCGTTAGCTGTAACGATAGTCTCAAAAGGAAATCCCGTAAGCAGACTGGTATTACTCAAGGCGAGCGTTTTTGGGGTCATAGTCCGGGCCTGCAGTGCCGCATCCCCAAACGTAGTCCAGGTTTGAATGGTTTGCAGGTCGGATGTTGATGCTGATTCGGTGTACATCAGCACCAGCCCGTTGATGACGATGGAACCGAGGATGGAGCGGCCTTCGGTGGTGTTGATGCCGTTTCCGGGATTGGTAGTGTAGTTGTAACCGCCGGTGAGAATGTCGTTGAAGTAGTCCTGGCCTCTCATCGGGGGTTGCCACGGTTGATTGATGGTGGCCATAATGGTCCAGACAGCGCCACCACCATCTTTCTTGAGCCACGCTTCGGCGAAGCATTCACCAGAGTGAAAAGCGCCGTTAACGCAAGCCACCGAAAAGATGAACGGCAGTTTGCTACCGTTGGTCAGTTGGTTGACGTTGGTATTACTGAAGCCGGTAGTTCCCCACGAAGTCATCGAACCATGACCGCAATAGTTGATAACGCTGACGCCGCTTTCGATGGCATTTTTCACCTGCAGGATGGTTGCTGTCGGTTCGTAAGCTGTGTTGTGTCCGTTATAGGTGAATGGATCCAGTTTATTATTGTAAATAATATTGGTGTGCTGATAGTCAATCTCGCCATCATCGCCAATTCCGGCGCCTTCCTGGCTTGCAACGCTCAGCGCCTTATCATACCAAACTCCCGAAGGACTTTTTTCGTAATTGATGGCCTTATTCACCTGCACCGTAACCTGGCTGGCTGCGCTTGCCGAAAACCTACCAATGGCGATATCCGGGAAATTATCCGAACCGGCAACGCATCCCAGCATCGGATCCATCGGAGCATTGGCGCCACCACCCAGATCTGACTTGATATCTGCCCAGTCGCCCACCAGCTGGACGTACAAAATTCCTGGATTGGCATTGTATTTCTGCTGGATCAGGCTTTTTACATTGGTTCCGGTAGTTACAACCTCCTTAAAAACGTTGTATCCCTTCTCCTTTTTCCAGTCAACATAAGGTTGAATGGCGGCTTCATCACGGGCAGTGGTTATGACAAGAATGTCGCCTGCTTCGCCGATTGTGGGATAATCGGCCGGATTTTGGTAGTTGATAAAAAGTGACTGATAAAGCGCCTCCATTTCGGTGAAATACCTTCCCGAAGGATTGAGCAGCGGGTTGACAGAAGGGGAATCGTCTTCAACGAGTTGCAGGGTAATGCTGGAATAAACCCGCAGTAATTGTTGCGCAGCATTGTATTGGAATGGATAAAAATAGACCGTCATCCCCCTCGCATCTTTAATGATGTAAGGTTCAGTCGTTTGTATCAATTGTGCCGGGTAAAAAGCATCCACCAGCGATTCTGGAGCAATCCGGTAAGGAATGGAAGAGGGATCCTGATTCCGGTAAATCACTCCTCTCGATGGAATTAGCGGATAATCAAGAGAATAATCAGTAAAATCAACAGAGACCAATTCAACCCGAAGATTTTTCAGCGGGTCAAGCTGAATATTTACATTGATAAAAGGGAGTTCCGCAAATCCCTCATCCATTGTGGTTACCCTGCCCGAAAAGCCAATTTTGGTAAAATCCGTTCCACCCAAATTTACCGTCCTCAGGGTGAAGTCGTTAATTTGGCATTCAACCCTGGCACTGGTTTCGGAGATTTGTGCAAATGTGGTTTTGTAACCATCGGCCTTAGTCATAAAGACAAAACCAAGGAGTAAAACGAGTGAAAGTAGTGATCTTTTCATAGTCTGGTAGTTTCCTGAATGAATAATGCAAAGCTATAAAACATTTCAAAAGGGCATCATCGGCAAAGGTGCACATCACATCAGTAAAAATGAAACCGGAAGCAGGGATTAACAACGGGTTTTTTCGATTTTGGAAAAACAATGGCTGTAACTTCACCCGGATTGCATGCCTCAAACCATCAGTTTATCTTAGCACATTGATAAAAACTACCAAATCTGACAACTAAAAAACGATCTGATCAGGATGGTTTTTTGTATCTTTGCAGCGCTTTAATGAATTTATTTTCAATTAATTGATTATGACCGCAGAAGAAAAAAACTTATCCGCAATCAATGATTATTCAGCCGACAACATACAAGTACTCGAAGGCCTTGAGGCAGTCAGAAAAAGACCCTCGATGTACATTGGCGATACCAGCAGCAGAGGTCTGCACCATCTTGTTTACGAAGTAGTTGACAACTCCATTGACGAAGCCCTGGCCGGCTATTGCGATAAGATTGAAGTTATCATCCATCCCGACGAATCAATAACCGTTACCGACAACGGCCGTGGTATCCCAACAGGAATTCATGAAAAAGAGAACCGATCAGCTCTCGAGGTGGTGCTCACGGTGTTACATGCCGGAGGTAAATTTGACAAAGGTTCCTACAAAGTTTCCGGTGGACTTCACGGCGTGGGTGTTTCTTGCGTAAACGCTTTGTCCACTCTGCTGAAAGCAACTATTTCGCGTGAAGGAAAGATTTTTTACCAGGAATATGAATGTGGAAAACCAGTTCACCCAGTGAAAGTTATCGGCGAAACCAAAGAAACCGGAACCAAAATCACCTTTACACCCGATAGCACTATTTTTACCGTTACCAATTACGATTACAGCATTCTCGCCACCCGCCTCCGCGAACTCGCTTTCCTCAATAAAGGAATAAGACTAACCCTGATTGACGAGCGAACAAAGGATGAGAAAGGAAATTTCGTTAACGAAGAATTTTATTCTGAAAACGGACTGGTGGATTTCATCAACTACCTCGATGCTACCCGCGAAAAGCTGATGCCGGAAGCCATTTACATCGAAGGGGAAAAAAACAATACACCGGTGGAAATCGCCATGCAGTACAACACCTCCTTTTCCGAAAATCTTCATTCCTATGTGAACAACATCAACACCCACGAAGGAGGTACGCACCTGGCAGGTTTCCGTCGCGGACTTACCCGAACGCTAAAATCGTATGCAGAGAAGTCCGGTATGCTGGCCAAATTGAAATTCGATATCAACGGTGACGACTTTCGTGAGGGGCTTACAGCGATTATTTCGGTAAAAGTAGCCGAGCCTCAGTTTGAAGGTCAGACCAAAACCAAGCTGGGCAACTCCGATGTGATGGGTTCTGTTGACCAGATGGTGAGCGAGTCGCTTACCCATTATCTGGAAGAAAATCCGCGTGAGGCTAAAACCATTGTTAACAAAGTAATTCTGGCCGCAACAGCGCGTCATGCTGCCCGAAAAGCGCGTGAACTGGTACAGCGTAAAAATGTTCTCTCGGGGTCGGGTTTGCCAGGCAAATTGTCAGATTGTTCGGAGCGCGATCCGGCACTTTGCGAGATTTACCTGGTTGAGGGCGATTCGGCTGGCGGCACCGCCAAAGCCGGTCGCGACAGGCGTTTCCAGGCCATTTTGCCTTTAAGGGGTAAAATTCTGAACGTCGAAAAAGCCATGCAACACAAGATCTACGAAAGCGAAGAAATCAAAAACATCTTCACTGCCCTCGGTGTCAACATTGGTACAGCAGAAGACAGCAAAGCCCTGAATATCGAAAAACTGCGCTACCACAAAATCATCATCATGACCGATGCCGACGTTGACGGAAGTCACATCGCCACGCTCATCCTTACCTTCTTTTTCAGATACATGAAAGAGCTGATCGAGTTAGGCCATGTGTTCATTGCCACCCCCCCGCTCTATCTTATCAAAAAAGGTAAAGAGGAGCGCTATTGCTGGACAGAAGAAGAGAGAAGCGCACTGGTAAAAGAATGGTCAGTAAACGGCGAGTCCAAAGGTGTTCACATCCAGCGTTACAAAGGTTTGGGTGAGATGAACGCTGAGCAGCTGTGGGATACTACAATGAATCCGGAATTCAGAATCCTGCGCCAGGTAACCATCGAGAATGGAACCGAAGCCGACCGTATCTTCTCGATGCTTATGGGTGATGAAGTGCCACCACGCCGGGAATTTATCGAGAAAAATGCACGGTACGCCAAAATTGATGTGTAAACTTTCATCGTCAAGCCTGGATAACTTCAGGAAGGTATTTTTTGAAAATCTGACAGTTGAAAATATTGATCTACATCAGCATCGGGCTTATTTCACTTGTTTTGCTAACGGTGATAGTTTTCCTGGTTTATTCAATGGCCACTGAATATAAGCCCGTAAAAGAAGAACCACTTCAACCAACTGGAATCGCTTCAGCAAAATCGCTGAACGACAGCATTATTACCCTGATGACCTGGAACATAGGGTACGCATCCATGGGCGCAGAAACGGATTTCTTCTATGATGGCGGAAAAATGGTGAGACCTGATAAAGGGCTGAACACAAAATACTTAAATAGCATTCAGCAGTACTTTCGATCCAGCCAATTACCAGATTTCATTTTACTTCAGGAAGTTGATAAAAACGCTAAACGTTCGTATTTTACAGATCAAACAGAAATTCTTCGTTCGCTGTTCGCTGGTTTTTCCTCCGTTTTTGCAATTAATTACAATGTTCACTTTGTCCCAATGCCTGTTTCGAAACCGATGGGAAGGGTTTTGGCCGGAATGATGACATTTTCTTTCGTTGAACCAGCCACATCGGAAAGAGTAAGCTTTCCGGTTGATTACGATTGGCCAGCAAGGATTTTCACTTTGAAAAGATGTTTTATCCTTCAGCGATTTCCGGCGCGAAATGGCAGGGAGCTGGTAATTATCAATACCCATAACTCGGCTTTTGACAAAGGAAACATGCGCCAGATACAGCTGGAAACGCTCAGACAGACAGCCATTGAGGAATTTGCTAAAGGAAACTGGGTTATTATCGGCGGCGACTGGAACATGAATCCACCCGGGTTTGATCCCACTAAAATTTCATCGGTCGAAAAAACTTTTACAATTGATGCTGGTAAAATTCCTACCGATTTCATGCCCGTTGGCTGGAAATGGGTTTTTGATCCTGAAAAGCCTACAAACCGCGAGGTAATCACAAGTTATGAAATGGGTAAAACCCCAACAACTATAATTGATTTTTTCCTCATTTCTCCCAATGTTGAGGTAAT